>Ga0209191_1002891_pt1 | contig 10432 bp, 9 predicted proteins | sample S_130626_EF_Meta_FD_187320 | JGI IMG/M metagenome (GOLD analysis project Ga0209191, IMG submission 187320) | Freshwater microbial communities from Lake Simoncouche, Canada to study carbon cycling - S_130626_EF_MetaG (SPAdes) (version 2) | ecosystem: Environmental > Aquatic > Freshwater > Lake ... | reverse complement strand
ATTTGTATGCGTCAACATAAACACGCATTGCGCCATTTAATGTACCAACAAACTTAGTGTTTGTAGGAGCTTCAAATGTACCTTCTGTTGTACGAGCAAATGCGCTTGTAGTAGCAGATTGTAGAATTGTTAATGCTTGGTTAGAAACAACAGCCCAGTTACCAGCACCACGACGTGTACGCTGAGCAATTAAGTTAGCAACACGGTTGATTTGGATAGCTAAAGCGGCATGCTCGTCACCTACAAATGTAGCTGTACCAGAAACTTCAGACTGGTCATATATTTGTTCAACACTTGCTAAAGCACGTAAACTTGCTAAAATTTCTTGATCAATTTCAGCAGTAATTTCTTGTGCCAAAGCAGCCATAATTTCTGCTTCGATGTCAATACCTTGTTGGGCTTGTGCATCTTGAGCAGCCTCGAATGTCCAGCGAGCTGATAACTTACGTGATTTAGCTTCTACTGGGCTCTTCAAGATTTGAATGCTCATACGCTTACCTGGTGTACCTTCTAAAGCCGCTGTTGAATTAGCTTTAGGAGTAGCATCAACGTTGTTACCTGAGTAAGCAGATGCAATCTTGAATGGGCTTAATGCTTCTTCACCTGCAGTAACGTTGTCGCCAGAATCAGCATAACGTACACGCAATGTGTGAATTTGTCCTACTGGACCTGTCATTGGCTGTACGCCGATGATTTCGTTTGCAATAACTGTAGGCATAACACGACGGATAACAGGCAGAATAACACGGTTAAGTGTTGCTACGTTACCAGCAGATGTTGCACCAGCTGTTGCGCTCTCAGCCAAGCTACGGCGTGTGTTCTCTAAGCATACGCTCATAGAAGCTTTACGGTTACCGGTTAGGCCTTCAAGCAGAGCTTCTTTGGTCTCTGACCATCTTTCATTTAATAACTGTGACATTTATGTCTCCTTGAATAAATTATTTCAGACCCGCTAGTTTGCGGATATCCAAAATATTGTCTAAGCCTACCTCTGGCTTGGCTTCGCGATTACCTGTTACTGCTGTTGACTCGTTGAGAGCAACTTTAGTAGCACGTTTTGTCTCGCCTTCCATAACTGCTGGTAGGTATTTCTCGAAAGCATTAGAAAGTTTTGGTGTCTGTACAGACTCTAAAAGCTCTTTCATGATTTCACGCTTGCTAGCATCCAACGGTGCTAGTAATTCTGCCATAACATTTTTACGCTCCATTAAATCTTTAGTAACACGAATTTCGCGTTGTGCAGATTCAACTAATGTTGCTTTTTCTGATACAGCTTGTTTTGCTTCAGCAAGTTCTTGTTCTTTTTTATTGATAATCTTTAACAATTTACTTGTTTCAGATTTTTCGTTTAAATAAGAACTTGAATATTCTTGTGCAAATGCTTCATATATACGACGACCAAAATTGTTTGTTCGAGCACTGTCAATATCTTCTTTCAATTGATTGATTTCCGATGTTAATTTGATAGTAACTGCGTTTTCAACAACTTTAGAAGCACGTTGAATAAAACCTTGTTTGATATCTTCAAACTTGTGTTTGGCTTCACGAACTAGCTTAACTTTAGTTTCAGCTAAATCCTGCTTGTCAATTGCAAATTCTTTGATTTCTTTTGCTAGAGCATGTACTACAAAATCCTCTAACTTGGCAAAATTTTCAGAAACTTTTTTACGGTCTCCTTGAAATTCTACTAACTCTTTACCTAACTGATTGATTACAAATCCTTCTAGTACTTTAGCATTGCTAGTCATCTTTTCTTGATAACGTGCTTTTGCTTCAGCTAGAGTTTTTTTGTCTTCATGCAGTTCGGTTATTTCTGCGGCTAGTCTGTCGCTTAACATCTTGTCGATTGCCTCAACCATGATCTGTTTATCATGATTGTACTTCTGGGCAAATTCTTCACGAAGTTCTGCTGTGACTTGGTCGCGATTCTCTTGAATCTTTTCAGAAAAGGCAGTTTCAACAACAGACTTTGTTTCTTCTGTCATCACACCTGACTCTACTAATTGTTTGAATGCGTCCAACATATATTTCTCCTCGGGCTTATTTTAGACCTTTGATAATTTGAAGCATTGTTTCCTTCAAATATTTCTGGGCCTTTGGATCTTCTTTTACTTCTTGTGCAACTCGAAACGCTCTATTTCCGCCACGTGCATTCATTAAATGCTCGTAAACAGGTGTAGGATACGCACCAGGTGCACTAGGTTGAGCAACTACGTCTACTGTGATTATCTCAAAATCAGATACATGGCCGTTCATGTCGTTGACATTGCCACTACCACGAGAACTTACACCAAGTTTTACTCCGCTTTCAAGCATAGTACGAACTAAGTTACCCATTGGTGTTGGCAAAATTTTCATCTTACCATAACCGTTTGGACCTTCCATCCACATCTGTGTTATCATATGGGACACACGATCCAAGTTTACTTTTAAATCATCCGGATGATCAACTTCTCCTAATACTGAATACCCATTTTGAAGTTGGTCGTTTAATGCCTTTACCGCACGTTCAATTTCATCTACAGGGTAGACTCGTTGATTTGCGTTACGAATTCCACCTTGGATGGCTATACCTTTTAAATAAAGGTTTTTACCATCCTTATCATCACTCTCGAGTATAACTCCAGCTTGATCAAAACTTAGGTGTTCACGTAGATAGCTTATCTGCATCCAGTTTCTCTAATTAAATCTTTTTCAAGAAAGGTTTGTCAGAACTTACAGAAGTTTGACCAGCTTTGTCGCCTGTACCAGAACCAACTGGACCAGGAGTCTTGCTGTTTTGTGTTACTTTGCTTAGTGTCTTAATCCCTGACTTTGTGCCATCAACGTTATGGATACCTTTAGCAAACTTTTCGCTAGACTCAGGATTGATTCCTTTGTTTACTTTAGCTGGGCTTGTACCAGTGTTGCTTGTACCTTCAACGTCGCCCTGGGCTAAGTTTTTAGCATTAGCACCGCTTGTTGGCTTACCTGAACCAGAACTGATTGGACTCTTACCTTCTGTAGGAGCTGGCATAGATTCGCCTGTATTAGCACCTAGATATTGACCTTGAGTCTTTTGACTGTTTTTATCCCAGTCATTTCCAACTTTCTCAACATACTCACGTGTCATACGACGGCTTTCCATTGTGCCCATCATTTCCATATCATCTTCTTCACCGTCTTCTTCGTCGCCGAATTCGCTATCCATTCCCATGTCAGCTTCTTCGCCACCTTGTGCGGCTTCTAATTCTGCAAAGGCTGCTTCTAATTCTTCGATAGCATTTTTAATGTCCATCATAGCTTCATCTTCGCTGGCTTCTTCGCCTTCTTCACTATCTGCATCCATACCAATTTCTGCTCCGAGGTCGTCAGTAGCATCACCTTCTTCGCCACCGCCAAAACCATCATCAGCGTCCATCATATAGGAATCTTCTAAGTCTTCTTCAGACTCATCCATTTCTTCTTCTTTAGACTCGTCTACTTCTTCATCGGACTCGTCCATTTCTTCATCGGCGGCTTCGTCCATTTCTTCATCTTCTTCAGCGATTAGGTTTTCATAAATTGATCTTGATTTTTCTACTACAATCTCGTGGAAAAGCTCGTTTGCTTTGTCCATTTCTTCGTTAACTAGGTAGTCTAGTAATTGTTCAAACTTTGTTGACATGTAAAATTCTCCTTAATTGGTAGCGGCAAGGCTGTATTATATTTACATATATAAAAGATTTGTTATACGAAACAGGCCAAAAATGAGCCTTTTTTGAATATTAGTTTAAAAAATTTAATATTTTTTTGAACTTTTTGTTAAAAATATTAGATTTTTAATCTAATCATTATACAGGCGGAGCGCCTTCTTCAGGAGGAGTAGCGTACATAGTTCGAATTAACCCTAGTTCCTCCATTTGTTCTTTTTTTCTAGCATCTCCAGCTTTGCGTAGGCTGTTTAACATTTCTAATGTTAATCGAGTCTTACGTAAATCTTTTTGTCGTAGAACGCTAGTATCGTGGCCGCTGATATAGCGGTTGTTATCGATCGGATCTGGATGAGTGTGATCAAAACTAAGGAATTCTCTTAATAACATAATTGAGTATTTACCAATTATGCTGGTGGAGGAGTCGGTGATGCTGTGCCTGGTTCTGACATACTACCAGGCAATCCGCCAGCTTCGTCACCAGGTTCTGTAGGTAGTGGTGCCGATGTATCACTTAGACCGCTTATATCACCGCCCATGCTATTGGCTGTTATACCTACTCCACGTAATTCAGCACTAGCTGATAGTTTATTATCAACATCAATGTTTTCTTCTTTCCATAGTTTTTCGTTTTCTGCTATTTCTTCGCTAGTTAGTCCTAGGAAACGTTTAAGAGCAAATCGTTTACTCATCATTGGGATACCGATCATAGTACCAAATGTGTTTACACGGGCTGTATCCATTTCTGCTTGACGATAAGCGGCAAAGTTCTGTGGTGGATTGAATTTAAGATCAAATATATTACTATCTATATTGATGCCTTTGGCATGTAAGTATAGTTTAAACTCTTCGTCAAAGGGTCGATTTATAAGACTTTGAAGTCTTTCGCAGTATTTGTTGAATCGTAGTTCTTGTATGTATGCTGTTCCCACTCGACCATCGTTGAAATTGCTACCTCCATCATCTGAACCAGTAGGTAGGTAACTACTAGGAATACGCAAAGCCCTAAACAACTTATTAGTAAAGTACTTAAGATCATCAATTTCTCCTAAATTCTGTCCACCTTGCAAAATTTCTACTTTACTTCCACGTCCTTCTGCTGTTTGTGGAAAGAAATAGTCTTCGTTTATACTTAAAGGGTTATAACTAGCATCAACAACACTTTGGCTTCCACCTGTTACGCTAGGAATACGGCGCTGATTTACTTCGTTTTTAACACGTTCTACAAAACTCATAGCTAAATGGCTGGGCATATTACCTGTATCAATGTAAAAAACTCTGCGTTCTGGAGCACGTTGTACACGATAGATAATGATGCTATCTTCTAACAATTCTTTTTGTTTGAATACTTTAAAGATACTTTCCATTAAGCTGTTGCCAAACGGAAAATTGTTGTCTAATCCTTCACTCATACTGATATGAATAACATGTCGTGCATCTATAGCATACTGATTTTGATTTTGTGAGAATCGACTTGAATTAGCTGTAGTAGGAAATGCACCTACCATACCTCTTGCTCCGCCTGCTCCGCCTTGTCCTGTTCCATAACTACCGCCAAATTGACTTCCACCCCCTTGCATATTGCTAGGATTGATAGCTGTTGTAGCAAGTGTTTCTAAATTAGGATTGAAATCTCTAATATGATATTGTTCGGGCGTTTTTCCTTCTGATTCATTTACAATAATCTTGTCTACTTTAGCTGGATCTATATACATCCAACTCTGTGTTTCCGGATCACGTACAAAGAATACATCGCCGTATTTGAATGCGTTTCGTACTATCTTGAATATGCGAATATCAAATTTATTTTGTTTAGTCCACTGTTGTAGATACTTTTTAATAATAGTAATTTCTGTGTTAGTAGCTTGTTCTTTAAAGAACACCTGGAACGGAGTACCGTTTTCCATATTGCTTTGAGTACAAAACTCGGCAAGAATATCTAGTGCGGCATTAACCTCACTGTCGCTGTCCATAGTGTCGTATTGACCGTACCTCTCTAAACGATTCGGGTGGCCAGCATAAACATCTGGTAGATAGCTACTATAGTTAGTACGGCTAGCATGAGCACTATTGCCCATACTTCCGCTGATTGGACTCATTTTTCCGTCAACTGATACGGGAGTAAAATACTTTTTCCAGGACATGATTTATTATGCTCTTTTTAAATAACCAGAATTTGAAACTTCTTTGGCGGTTTTTTCTGTATTAGCCGCGGTATCTTTTATGTATTTGAGTATGTCTCTCATAGTGTTATTTAACGCAGTTAAGTCGGAACCTGATTTTTCTGTATTTGTAGAATTTCCGCTAATAACTGAAGTTATGCGTTCAGCGGCACTAGTAAAGACTTTGGCTCCAGCATCAGCAATTTGTTCAGCGGCTGTGGGACCTTTCATTAACTCTTTTACTTTGGCTGCTTTAGCTATGTCTATGGTGTTTACGGCTTTACCATAAGATACCATAGCGTTAGATAATCCTTCAAGACCTGTAGAAAATCCGGTGAGTTTTGACGAATCAAAATCTTTTAAACTACTAGTTATTTCTTTAACTACACCAGTTATACCGCCTGTGCCACCACCGGTGAAGAATGTTAATACCCTGTCAAATGCTCCGCCAATAGCACCGGCCGTTAACCCCACACCTAATCCTGCCATGGCTAATCCTAGTGCGCCGATTCCTAGAGAAACTTTTAATAAGTTTCCGCCGTCAATCTCATTAAATGACTTAAATCCGTTAGCTAGCGTAGGCAATGCCGCTCCTATCATTAACATTGTTACAGCAACACCAGCGCCTAGGAAGACAATAACTCCTGCTAGTACAGCGGCTCCTGCCAATACTGGCCCTGCGGCTGCCCCCATAGCAGATAAACCAGTTGTTAGTCCTGTTAACACCCCACCTATCCCCGGACCTGCTTTTCCTACATTACCTAATATTTCTCCAGCAACACCTGATTTGCCAACGCTACCTGCTCCACCTCCGCCACCAAACAGACTTTGAACCATGCCAACACCTGATCTAACTACCATGGCGGCTTTTAAAGTACCAAACAAAACAACTAACCCTCCTAGAGTATAGGAAAGAGCTTGGCCATGCCCTTCGAGCATAGTTGATACCCATTTCAAGGCTCCAGAAAGTCCTGTTATAACATCAGTGATTAATGGCAAGTTAGCTTCGACAAATTCATTAATTGTTTTAGTTAGTGCATCTCGGGCTTTTTGTAATTCTTGTTGGCGTTTAGCTTCTGCTGTTGATTCTGTAAGTGTCTTTTCAGCCGCTTTCATTTTCGTCATTAATTCTGCATCGGTAAACTTACCTGCAGAATTAGCAGTAATACCTAACTGCTGTAGTGCATCGGCTAGCGGACCGCCTTGTCGAATTATTGCATAAAGACCTTCTTTGCCATATTTTGCCATATCGCGTTGGGCCGCTCTCATTCCCTTTAGCATATTGTCCGTAGAGTCTAACGATTTTTTACTTTTGTCGTTGACTTGATTCACTATACCGTATATCACCTCTGCCGACTCGCTAGCTGTAGCTATAAAAATTTGCCCAGCTTTATCGGGTGCAACACCCATAATCTTAGACTGGAAAGCATCAACTGCGCCTTTACCTCCCAAGGCCATAGCTTGTGCCATTCCTGCATTAGCTTTCTTTTTTTCATCTTCATCCAGAGTGGCTAAATGTGCCATCCACGCGGCATTTTTACTAGCTTCGTCTAGGGCATCCTGTTGTTGCTGTCTAGTTTTACCAGTAATTTCTGAGAGTCCTTGGAGGGTCATTAGATATTCTGCAGAAGCTTCTAATATCTGCCTAGAGTTTTGCATTTCTGCTTTAGTACGGCCGCCGCTCATATTGATATACCGTGCCATGCCATCGTTAACTTCTTCGGTAGTAAACCCTAAAGCCTTTAGCTGAATTCCCAAAGGATCATTTCTCATTTTTTCAGAAAGATTTACAAACGATTTAAATCCTTCATCGGCACCGCCACCCATACGAGCCAATGCTTCTGAATTTTTAATAGCAAATGAGGCCATCTGATCCATGGTTAGCCCCATACGGCTAGACGACAATCTAACGTCTGTTAGGGAACCTCCTAGATTTATACCAGCAGTAGACAGTTTTTGATAAGCCAGCATGTTGGCTTCTTGATAGCGCAACATAGAGCTTAGGGCATTAGCTACTGTACCTATGCCTAATGGCAGACTCTTAAATGCACCTATTAGATCACTACCGGCTGCCGCACCTTCAGACAGTTTGCCTAATGCTTGAGAGACATCATTAAACAAGGGTTGTAGTTTAGCTAGCCCAATTTCAAATAGTATTAAAGATGCTTTAGCTTTAGAAAGATGTATAGCTTGTAGCTGTACCTGCTCGTTGGCTTTTTCCCAAGCCTCGGTGTCGAATATACCACCATCTACACCAAGTTTTTTTAGTTGATCTAGAGTCTGCTTGTTAGCAGACATAGAACTCTGTAGCAAAAGTTTTAAGGTGGCTTCAGTAGCCGCATTATTCAGCTGTATATCTTGGGTACCGTTCTGCCCATTAATTTGCCCGTAAACTTCGGCCATTGTTTTTCCCTGGTTAACTACGTAGATAAATAATCATACTTGAGACTGTTCTCAACTTATTTATCGAGGATAAAACAATGGATCAAAATCGACCAAACCCGCTAGCGTCATTTATGCGTCAGCCTAAAATTTATATTAAGCTACCAAGCAATGGCGAATATTGGGCCCCTGGTAGTATTGATATTAGCTCCACTGGAGAATATCCAGTCTATTCTATGACAGCACGAGACGAACTAATGTTAAAAGTCCCTGATGCACTAATGAACGGGCAAGCAGTTGTAGATGTTATACAGAACTGTATTCCTAATATTAAAGATGCTTGGTCAACCCCTAATATTGATATAGATCTAATATTGATTGCTATACGATTGGCTACTTACGGTGAAATGATGGTTACTCCGTTAAAACTAACTGAAGATTTAGAATTTGATTATCAAATTGACTTACGTACAGTAATGGATACATTGTTAAATCAGATTTCGTGGGATCCTATAGTACCTATCAATAATGATATAACAGTTTATGTAAAACCGTTAACCTATCAAAATGTGTCTTCTGTGGCTTTACAAACTTTTGAAACACAAAAGATTATGGATATAGTTAATAATAAAGATATATCCGACGAAGAAAAAGTTAAAATATTTGGAGAAAGTTTTAAAAAGTTAACTGAAAGTACTGTAGCATCTATAGGAGACAGTATTAGTAAGATCGATAGTAGCCAGGGCAGTACAGACGACCCGGCACATATTAATGAGTTTATTGCTAATATTGATAAGAGTGTGTTTAAACAGATTCAAACACATTTAGAACAACTACAAGCTCAAAACAGTCTTAAACCTATACAGATTACTGTAACTGACGATTTAAGAGCAAAGGGGTTTACAGGAGATACTATTGAGATTCCATTAACTTTTAATCCTTCAACTTTTTTCGTCTAAGGCTTTTGTATCTTAATCACCAGCAGATTGATGATTTAGTTAAAACATACGAAAACGATACAAAAGCCCTTAAAGAAGATCTATTAAGAATTTGCTGGTATATGCGCGGCGGAGTAACTTACTCAGAAGCTTTGAATTTAAGCTCGGAAGAAAGAGAATTAATCGGTAAGATTATCAACAGTAATTTAGAAGTAACTAAAGAAACGCAAATGCCGTTCTTTTAAAGACTGCGTCCTAAAAAACGACTATACCCTTCAGCTGTAGGTGTTGTATTAGGCATTGTTGTAACTTCAGTATCGGCTTGCGCCAATAATAATTTAAAGTTTTTTCTTGAAACTTCATCTAATGTTTTATACCAACCTATAACAGCTTCAGGAGTTATATTAGCATTTCTAGATTGCCTTCCTCCTGGATTACCCATACCCCCTGAACTTCCTCGCATTGCAGGATTAGAAACTCCTGCACTACCTGCGATGCTTGAAGTAGATGTTCTTACAGTTGGTGATAACCCGTTACCCCCTATACGTAAATTTTCTTGAGTAGCGGCTAATATGGCACGCCATACTGTTTTAGCATCTAATCCTATGTTGTCTCCTCTAGCTTCTGCAACTGGAGGTTTACCTCTAGCAGGATTTGGTTTAAGAACGGAGGGAGGTACTGTAGCTGCCGGAGTAGGAGTAGTCGGAACATTAGGAGGAGACAACGTGGGCTCTACCATTGGGACATTACCTTGTGCTGGAGTTTGAGGTTGCGCTCTCACAGGTACTGCGGCATTTAATACTGCTTTGGCTTTTGTAATAGGGTATTGTTTTTTAGTAAGGTAGTCAATTAAAGCATTGCCAGATGGAGCTTGACCTGTTTTTCCTACTTGATTAAAGAAATCCTTATATAATGTAGTGGCCTGAGCCTTGGTTTGATCTGCTCCTTGACTTTGAGCATATCCTGATTGATATCCTTTTACAGGAGAACCTTTCATTAATCCTTTGGCGGCACCAACTAGCCCTCCTAGGACTCCCTCGTCAGTAACTTCATCTTCTAATATAATATCATTTAATCGCATATCGGTATTCCTTATATTAGCTTTATTTATAATAATGAGCTAAAGCTCATTTGCTTTGTCGCTCTCGCTCAAAGCATTTATTTCATCGTAGATGATATTGCATTATCCAGATTCTTCAGTCACACTTCGCCCGCACAGGGCAAAATGTAAACATTATCCGAGTTCGAACATGTCACACAGCGTTAGAGCATTACAGTG
>Ga0209191_1002886_pt1 | contig 10446 bp, 5 predicted proteins | sample S_130626_EF_Meta_FD_187320 | JGI IMG/M metagenome (GOLD analysis project Ga0209191, IMG submission 187320) | Freshwater microbial communities from Lake Simoncouche, Canada to study carbon cycling - S_130626_EF_MetaG (SPAdes) (version 2) | ecosystem: Environmental > Aquatic > Freshwater > Lake ... | reverse complement strand
CATGCAACACCATGCTTTTTTCCTACCCAATACCATGCATCCAATGCCAGATATTTATATCCCAATGGATAAATTAAAAGGCGCTAAGACAGGGGATAAAGTGATTGTACAATTGACTAAATGGGAAAACTCAAATAAAAAACCAGAAGGAGAAGTACTAGAAATATTTACACCAGAGAAAGAGAATGATATGGCCATGAAATCGATTGTGGCTGAATCAGGATTTCCTTTAGTTTTTGATGGAGAAGTTTTGGCTTTTGCGAAAACACTTTCTGATAAAATCACCCCCGAAGAAATTGCAAAAAGAAAAGACTATCGAAAAGTTTTGACATTCACCATTGACCCTGTGGATGCAAAGGATTTTGATGATGCCATTTCATTCCAACATTTAGACAATGGTCATATAGAAATTGGCGTGCATATCGCCGACGTAAGTCATTTTGTGCAACCAGGCACTGCAGTCGATAAAGCAGCATATGAAAGGGCCACATCGGTGTATTTACCAGATCGTGTTTATCCAATGTTGCCCGAAAGAATTTCAAATGAATTATGTTCTTTAAGACCTAAGGAAGAAAAATTAACATTCTCTGCGACCTTTGAAATAGATACTGCTGGTAAGATTGTGCATACTTGGTATGGCAAAACTGTGATCTTTTCGGATCGCCGATTTACTTATGAGGATGTACAAGAAATTATAGAATCAAAAGAAGGTGACCATAAAGAAGTGATTTTATGGTTGCATGACTATACCCAAGATTTGAGAAAAAAACGTTTCGAAAATGGGGCCATTAATTTCTCTTCACAGGAAGTTCGTTTTACTTTAGATGCCAATGGTAAACCAACTGGAATCACTGTAAAAGAAAGTAAAGCATCGCATCAATTGATCGAAGAATTGATGTTGAAAGCGAATCAATTGATTGCAGAAAAAATGGGTACAGTGAAAGTGAAAAAAGAAGTCTTGCCTTTTCCTTATCGCGTGCATGACCAACCCAATGAAGATAAATTAAACCCTTTTGTGGTATTTGCTAAAAAGCATGGGTATCCTTTTAATATTGACTCTCCAGAACATATCGCACATAGTTTTAATAATTTAATGTTGGCTTCAAAAGGTAAACCTGAGCAACATGTATTAGAACAATTGGGTATCCGCACGATGGCCAAAGCAGTGTACACCACCAACAATATTGGACACTATGGTTTAGGTTTTGAACACTATTGTCACTTCACATCTCCAATACGTCGATATCCCGATGTGCTTGTACACCGTATTGTGCAAAGTGTATTGATGGGCAATGCCATGAATGATGAAGGATTAGAAGAAAAATGTGCGCATTGTAGCATGCGAGAAAGAGCTGCGATGGAAGCAGAGCGCGCAGCCAACAAATACAAACAAGTTGAATTCATGCGTGATTACTTGGGACATAGTTTCGAAGGCATCATCAGTGGGGTGGCGAGTTTCGGCTTCTTTGTGGAAACAGTGGAGCACAAGTGTGAAGGCTTAGTGACCATTGCTAGTTTATCTAAATTTGATGACTTTAGATTGGTTGAAGCAGATTATGCTTTAGTGGGTTCTAGGTCGGGCAGAAAATTCAATATGGGTGATAAAGTAATCGTCAAAGTAGCTGCTGCCAATTTAGACAAACGTCAATTAGATTTTGAATGGGAGATCAACGGAATGCTGAATAAATAAAATCGAATAATTTTAATAGCTAGTTAAGGTTTCCTGAAAAACAATCCCTTCCTCTGCCAAGCTTTTTAAAATTGGTTGGTAAATTCTTGCATCAATAGGGATATGTAAACCTGTCATTTTAATCTCGCCTTTTAAATAAGCACATACGCCCATCGCCAATGGTAAACCCACTGTAGTGGCCATGGCAGTGTTGATTGCATCTTCACCAGTTAATACCATACTACTATCCAATTTAAATTGACGCGTTCCAATGCTATATTCAATCTCGTGCAACATCACCACTAAATCCTTATCTGTTGCTTCGAGTTTCCATTTTCCTTCTAATAACCATTGCAAGATGCTAGCATTGGAATTAAATTCAGTTGGAATGATTGTTGACTCGTACAATCCTATGAATTCAAGTTGCTCCTTAATGGCTGCATCTTGCGTAAATTTTTCTAAAATTTTGTCTAACCCATTTTGTTGAATATGCGTCACAAACCAATTTTGAACAGTTGTATTTGGTGCTAAATCAATGACTGTTTCATCGGTTAAATGCAATTGCACAATGGCATTCCAGCCAGTACAAAATGCAGGATAGCGAAGGGTAGTGCGCACAAAATCTTTTACCCCATGTAAATGGTAAGTGTCAATGTAGGACAAGGAATTTCTATTTGGATAATAGGCCAAATGCCCTATTTCTGGCAAGTCCACCACAGGTGTTCTTTCAAATATTGCTGGATAATCTTTAGAAACAGTTGCGCCATTTTCTAGATAAATTGCTCCAGCTTTCCCGGCTAAAATGATATTTCTAGGGTTCCAGCTAATTTTATAATGCCAAGGATTGTCATCACTTTCAGGGGCTACCAATCCTCCACAATGCGATTTAAAGCTGGTAATTTTCCCTCCTTTTTCGTGGATCTCATCTATGATAGCCATCGCACTCATATGGTCAATTCCGGGATCTAAACCCATTTCACAAAGGAATAAAAGCTGTTTAGATTCAATTTCTGCAGCAATCGAGCGCATATTATCGTCCACATAGGACGCTGTGAATAATGGTTTTCCATATTGTAAGCAATCCTTAGCGACTAAAAAATGCAGTTGCGCAGGCATCATGGAGACCACGATATCCGCTTTTTGAACCAAATTTTGACGATCTAAATCATTTTTGATGTCAATGACAAGGGCTGTTCCATTGGGGGCATTATTCCACTTATTTTTAGCAGTTGCTTCATCTCCGTCTGCTAGTAGGACATACCAGTCATTTTCAACCGCTTTTTGTTGTAAATATTGGATTAAAACTGTGGCAGATTTGCCAGCTCCAATAATGAGAATTGTTTGGCTCATTTTTGAATGTATAAGTGGTTAAAAATGTATGGGTTAAAGTTAGTATTTATTACCAAAAACTGTGGATAAAATTGTGTAAATTAATACTGATTTTAAGCATAAAAAAGGGGTCAAAAAGGTATCTTCGTAGACGTACGTATCCAAGGCCTTTTTGGCCACAGGAAATTGACTATAAGAAACAAAAAATATGGAAGAAAATTTAGGTGGAAATTTAGGTTTAGAACAGACCCAAGACAATGATCGTGTGATCAGAGTCAACATTGAGGAGCAAATGAAAACCTCTTACATTGACTACTCCATGTCTGTCATTGTAGGTCGTGCATTACCAGATGTGCGTGACGGTTTTAAACCAGTGCATCGTCGTGTGTTGTTTGCCATGCATGAGTTAGGTAATAATAGCAATAAAGCGTATAAAAAATCTGCTCGTATAGTTGGAGAAGTGATGGGTAAATTTCACCCTCACGGTGATACTGCCATTTATGACACTTTAGTGCGTATGGCACAGGAGTGGACAATGCGTTATAAGTTGGTAGATGGACAGGGTAACTTTGGTAACCAAGATGGTGATCCGCCGGCAGCTATGCGTTATACGGAAGCGCGTTTACAAAAGATTTCCGAAGCGATGTTGGATGATTTGGAAAAAGATACAGTCGATTATCAATTGAACTTTGATGATAGCTTATCTGAACCAAGTGTACTACCAACAAGGATTCCTCAACTTTTAGTGAATGGATCTTCTGGTATCGCAGTAGGTATGGCGACCAATATGTTGCCTCATAATTTGAACGAAGTAGTAGACGGATGTATCGCCTACATCAACAATAAAGACATTACGATCGAAGAATTAATTACGATTGTAAAAGCACCCGATTTTCCTACAGGTGGCGTGATTTATGGCATGGAAGGGGTGAAGCAAGGTTTGATGACAGGACGTGGTCGTGTGGTAGTGCGAGGAAAATGTAATGTAGAGACAAAAGCCAACGGTCGTGAGATGATTGTGATCAATGAAATTCCTTATCAAGTAAATCGTGATCATTTAACAGATCGTATTGGTCAGTTGGTCGTGGATAAAGTGGTAGATGGTATCACACACGTGAACAATGAAAGTAATAAACGCGAGGGAACCCGTATTGTGATTGAATTACGTAAGGATGCTGTAGCACAGGTGATCATTAACCAATTATTCAAATTCACAGAATTGCAAACCAGTTATGGTATCAATAACGTGGCGTTGGTAAAAGGTCGTCCTAGAATTTTGAACCTAAGAGATTTGATTTTAGAGTTCGTTGATTTTAGAATGGAAGTAGTGATTCGTCGCGCTAAATTTGAATTAAAAAAAGCCGAAGAGCGTGCACATATTTTAGAAGGTTATTTAATTGCTTTGGATCATTTGGACGAAGTCATTCGTTTAATTAGAAACTCAGCCAATCCAGAAGCAGCAAAAGAATCTTTAATCAATGCAGGATGGGGTATTTCAGACATCCAAGCCAAGGCAATTTTAGAATTAAGATTGCAACGTTTAACGGGCATGGAGCGTGAGAAAATTAAAGAAGAATTTGATCAATTGATGAAATTGATTACTTCTTTAAAAGAATTATTAGGTAGTGAACATTTACGTTTCGAACTCATCAAAACAGAATTATTAGAAGTAAAAGAAAAGTTTGGTGACGAGCGTAAATCAGAGATTCAATATTTAGCGGATGAAATGCGTATCGAAGATTTAATCGAGGAAGAAGACGTAGTGATTACTATTTCTCATTTGGGTTATATCAAACGTACATCTGCTACAGAATATCGTCAACAAAAACGTGGAGGCCGCGGTGCCATTGGTTCTAAGACAAGAGAGGAAGATTATGTAGAGCATTTATTTATTGCATCTACCCACGATACCATGTTGTTCTTTACAGAAAAAGGAAGATGTTTCTGGATGCGTGTATATGAAATTCCAGAAGGTGAAAAAACAAGTAAGGGTAGAGCGATTCAAAACTTAATTCAACTACCACAAGACGATAAAGTCAAAGCAATTATCGAAGTACGTAATTTGGCAGATAAGGATTATGTGAATAACCATTTTATCATCTTATGTACTAAGAAAGGGATCATCAAGAAAACATGTTTAGAAGAATTTAGTCGTCCAAGAGTCAATGGTGTGAACGCTATTACAATTAATGAAGGCGATGAATTATTAGCAGCACGTTTAACGGATGGTAATAACGAAGTGATGATGGCCGTGAAGTCTGGTCGTGCCATTCGTTTCCCAGAAGAAAAAGTGAGACCAACAGGAAGAGGTGCGATTGGTGTTGCGGGTATCGAAGTGGACGATGAAACAGACGAGGTAGTTGGTTTAGTTTGCGTAAGCAGAGAAGACAAAGACCGTACTATATTAGTGGTGAGCCAACAAGGATATGGTAAGCGTACTCCAATCGATGACTACCGTATCACTAATCGAGGTGGTAAAGGTGTTAAAACCATCAATGTGACCGAAAAAACAGGATCCTTGGTTGGTTTAATGGATGTGTTAGAAAAAGAAGACCTTATCATCACTTGTAAGTCTGGTGTAACCATTAGAACAAGTATAGCAGATATTAGAGAAGCGGGTAGAGCTACACAGGGTGTAAAATTGATTCGTTTAGACGAAAACGATGAAATTGCAGCGACTTCTAAGATCGAAGAGCAAGATGTTCCTGAGGAAGGAGAAACTGCTAGTTCTGAAGCGATTATAGCAGATGATGCAAGCGATACTTTAGATAACTCAATTGATGATACATTAAACAATGAAGGCGATGATACGCCAGAAGCATAAATTTTATAACTTTAGTACTTTAAAATAAACATTATGAAAAAATGGATTGGTGCAATGTTCTTGATGACAGTAATGCAAACTGCATTTGCTCAAGACTTTAAAAAAGTAGAGACAGGCTTATTATTAAATAATTTTGAAGTTGCCAAGACAGAATACGAAAAAGCGGTAGCAAAAAAACCAAGTCTAGAAACGACTGCAGAAGGGTATTACTGGAAATCAAAAATTTATGCGGGTTTATCTAAGGATCCAGCTGCTAAATATCCAGATGCTGCTGAGAAATTATACAAAAGTTTAGAAGACTATATCAAGGCCGATCCTGAATTTACATTTGCCATTAAAAGTGGTCAAGAACCATTTTTTGAAGTGTATATTAAAAGTTTTAAAGATGGGGTAGCTGCATTTGGAGAAAAAAAATGGAAAGATGCTGCTGCTAATTTTGATAGAGGCGTGGTTTTAAGTGATATCATTTTTTCAAAAGGATGGTCTACAAATAAACAACCTTTTGATACGACTACATTAATGTATGCGGGCTATTCTAATCAAAATGCAGGTAATGATGACCTTACCATCAAGTATTACACTAGAATGATTGATGCGAATATGAAAGCACCTGACCTTTTGGATATGTATAAATTTGTATTGATTAAGGCAGCAGAAAAAAAGGACAAAGCCATGTTTGATCAATATTATACTATATCTGAGAAGAACTATCCAGAAGAAAAATGGTTTGAATTTAGAGCAGATTATATAGACAAAAATTTGACTGCAGAAGAAAAAGTTGCAGCATATGAAGCACAAATAGCAGCCAATACGATTAATGAAACTGAATGTCAAATGTATGGTGATATGTTTATGGCTTCAAGAAACATAGATGGATTGTCTGACGATAAAGCAAATTATTTCTTAGATAAAGCAGCTGATGCTTATATGAGAGCTTACAAGTTGAACACTCAAAACTTTGCAGCTGCCTTTAATGTGGGTATTAGTTATTATAACCAATACACAGTTCTTGATGACCAATTTGGGAACAATATCAGAGCCTTACAACAATTAAATGCCAACAAGCCTGTAGCTCCTAAAGATCCAAAGAAGAAATTAGCCTTTGATGCTAAATTCAAAGCACAACAGGATTCAATCAAAAAATTGAACTTAGCCTTGGACGCACCAATGAAGGCAAAAGTGGACCAAGCCATTGAGTGGATCGAAAATGCATTCAATATTGTGAAAGACAAACCGACATTATCTAAACAAGAGAAGAATGTGGCTGCTAGATCGGTGGATTTCTTGGCAACTTTGTATGCGGCTAAAAGAGATAAGAACAGAGCCAATCAAAAGCTATATGATGAGTTAGACGCTAAGTTTACCAAGTATGATTTGTTACACGACAAATACCAATAGATGAGAACCATTGGTTAAAGCCAATGAAACAATATATTTTAAAAGCCTTCCCAAACGGGAGGGCTTTTTTATGCTTGTTGCATAATCTAGAAGGAATGATATCAAATATGATTTTGGTACGATGAATACTAAATCATACAAACAGGGTATTATCTTCAATATACTATTTAACATAATGTTAATTATAAGCAAAATATATAGGTTTAAATCTATCTTTATACTGTTTGTTCAATACAAAATAGGTTGTATTTTGTAGGATAAACATATCTAACCATGCCATCACATTCATCAAGACGAAAATTTGTACAGGACGCTGGTTTAGCATCTATCGCTTTAAGTTTAAGTCCACAGTTTATCAAAGCACAATCCAATGCTAAAAAAGACATCATCAAAATTGGTGTGATTGGAACTGGATTTAGAGGCCAAAATCACATCGAATTATTGGTGCAACGTCCAGATGTGGTGCTTGTAGCATTTGCAGATCCGGATGAAAAGATGATGGCAGATGCCCAAAACATCCTCAAAAAGGCTGGAAAAACAGCTGCTATAGAGTATAAAAATGGCAAGGAAGACTTCAAAAACCTACTTAAAAGAACGGATATTGACGCCGTAATCATAGCTACTCCATGGGAATGGCATATCCCTCAAGCCATAGAAGCCATCAAAAATGGTATTATTCCAGGCGTGGAAGTTTGTGGTGCTATTAATATCAAGGAATGCTGGGATGTGGTGAATGCCAGTGAAAAGTACAATGTACCGGTGATGTGTCTAGAGAATGTATGTTATCGTCGTGATGTATTGGCAGTCTATAATATGGTTAGAAAAGGCCTATTTGGGGAATTATTACACTTACAAGGAGGTTACGAGCACGATTTAAGGGGCGTTAAGTTCAATAATGGAGTTACAGCTTATAATTCAGGGGCTGAATTTGGGGATAAAGGTTATAGTGAAGCAAAATGGAGAACAAACCACTCCTTATATAGGAATGGTGAATTGTATCCTACACACGGACTAGGGCCCGTGGCAATGATGACAGATATCAATAGAGGGAATCAATTAACAAGACTATCTTCTGTCGCAACTAAGGCAAGAGGTTTACATAAATATATAGTTAACCATCCACAAGGTGGTGAAAATCACCCTAATGCGAAATTAAATTTTAAATTAGGAGACATAGTTACAACTAGTATCCAGACTGCAAATGGAGAGACGATATTATTAACACATGACACTAATTCGCCCCGTCCTTATAACCTTGGCTTTAGGGTTCAAGGAACACAAGGCCTTTGGCAGGATTTCCATGCAGGTCAATTTTCTGCAGGACATATCTATATAGAAGGACTTTCCCCTAAAGCACACCAGTGGGAAAACCCAGAAGCCTATTTAAAACAACACGACCATCCATTATGGAAGCGTTATGAGGCAGATGCCACGGGAGCTGGTCATGGAGGAATGGACTTTTTCGTGATCAATGCCTTCTTAGAATGTATTAAAAGAGATGTTCCATTCCCTATGGATGTATATGATTTAGCGACTTGGTATGCGATTACCCCTTTATCTGAGAAATCAATTGCAGAAAATGGTCAGGTTCAAGAAATCCCAGATTTCACCAGAGGTAAATGGAAAAACAGAAAGCCTGACTTTGCGATGGATGACCAGTATTAAGGCAATTGATTGAATTCAATTAATAATTGAATCTGGTTAAGGGTGCGGTCTAAATTTTGATCCGGTCTTTCTACGCGGTAGTATTGGTCTAATTGTAGGTAATCGGTCAAGAATCTGAGTGCTTGCATATAAATAATGGATTGCCCAGAAAAAGCAAAATGGTCTTTTTCAAAAGTGGTTAAGAACTCCCCCATCGCTTCTAAATACCCATTTTGAATCGCAGTCCATCTTTCTGGAAGCACTTTTATTAAGTTTAAATCTTGGCAGGCTTCGTTGACTGGACAGAGATAGGTCCTGCACATATCACCCACATCACTTATAAAATAACCTGGCATGGTGGTATCCAGGTCGATGACACAAAATGCATCTTCGTCTTTAAACAAGACATTGCTAATTTTTGTATCGTGGTGTGTGACACGTAAATGCGCATCTTGATGTCCTGTAAAATGCTGCCATTGTTTTACATATGCTTGATGCGATTGTAAAAATAGGATCGCATCTTTTGCTTGTACAATCCTATTGGCATCTCCCTGTATCAAAGCTTGTTCAAATTGATCGTATCTCAAAGCAAGGTCATGAAATTGCGGGATGGTGACTTTTAACTGTGCGATTTGGAATTCAATTAAACTAGCAGTGAACTGTCCAAATTGATGCGCAGCTGCTTTTGCTTGAGTTGCTGTTGATAAAACATCTAATCCAATGCCGTCTAATTTTTTAAATGCACGATAATGTTTTCCATCCCATTCAATCAAGGTCTCCCCTCTTAAATTTGGCACTAAAAACGTAAAGATTTGATCTGGTCTATATGTATTGTAATACTGACCAATGGCTTTAATATTATGATCAATCGCAAAAGGATCTTTGAAAACTTGGGTATTAATACTTTGTAGAATAAAATTACCATGTGAAGTATGCACATCGAAGGTTTGGTTGATTAAACCTTGACTTAATGGAATTGCTGTTGCATTTTCCCATCCATATTGATCAAATATTGATTGCATCATAATCTTGATAAATGTACAAAATTAAGCGCTTACTGACTATCTTTAAGTGCTGAATAATAAAAGCAGCATCACCATGGACAGAAGAAAATTTATCAATCTAAGTGGATTAGGAATCACTAGTTTTTCGATACCTAATTTTATCCATTCAAGTATTCCATCAAACAATATCCAACCAATTGTGGCATCCACATGGGATGCAGGATTGAGAGCAAATGTAGCAGCATGGGAAGTGTTAAAGAATGGAGGAAAAGCTTTGGATGCGGTTGAACAAGGTGTGATGGTGACTGAAAATGAACTTAATTGTTGTGTTGGATTAGGTGCGAATCCAGATAGAGATGGAATAGTGACATTAGATGCCTCCATTATGGATCATGAATTTAATTGTGGATCTGTTGCATTTTTAGAACGCATCAAACATCCTATTTCAGTGGCCAGAAAAGTAATGGAAAAATCTCCACACGTTTTTTTGGGTGGTGCAGGTGCACAGTCATTTGCTCTGGCCAATGGATTTACTTTGGAATCTGCAGAATTATCCGAACAAGCCAATCAGAATTATA
>Ga0209191_1002885_pt1 | contig 10446 bp, 9 predicted proteins | sample S_130626_EF_Meta_FD_187320 | JGI IMG/M metagenome (GOLD analysis project Ga0209191, IMG submission 187320) | Freshwater microbial communities from Lake Simoncouche, Canada to study carbon cycling - S_130626_EF_MetaG (SPAdes) (version 2) | ecosystem: Environmental > Aquatic > Freshwater > Lake ... | reverse complement strand
ATGCAGAGCAACCAGAGACTTCCTATTGGTATCGAAACATCAACAGCCAAGTGCGATTAATTGCCCTAGATACGGTTAACCATTTTGGTGGTTGGCAAGGATGTTTACATCGCGAGCAATTTGAATGGTTCTCACATATATTGGATGAGTCAAAAGACAAGTATGTAATTCTCACCTCACACCACCCACTTGAGAATTTGTTTAATGGATATGTGCCAGAAGAAGTTAGCGCACCAGCATTAGAAGAAGAGGTAGCACGACTACTTGAAAAACATCCCAATGTTATTTTATGGTTTGCTGGCCACGTTCACGATCACAAGATTTCACAAAGAAAAAATAGTGATGGGTCACATGGCTTTTGGGAGATTCGCACTGGTTCTCACATTGATTGGCCGCAACAATCGCGAACAATCGAAATTGTTAAATCCAGTAATGGCAAGATTGCAATCGGTACTGTGGTTTTTGATCACGCCGGTCCAGTTGTGTTTAACGGAACACCTGACGAATTAGCGGACCCTGTGGCACTTGCTGGGCTTTCTCGTCTTTTGGCGGCCAATGATTGGCAGCGCCAAAACGGTGGACCCTTTGGACTCGAACTTATGGAGGGATTGCCCGAGGATCGAAATATCTGGCTCTGGGCCAACGATCCCCTTAAATAAGCGCAGATTCCTATAGGCTCACGCCGTGTTACTTAGCGATCGCGATATCCGCGCAGAGATAGAGGCAGGCCGAGTCGGCTGCGAGCCATTCCACGAGGCAATGATCCAGCCATCATCTGTTGATGTGCGCCTGGACAAGTACTTCCGTGTTTTTGAAAACCACAAATACAGCGTCATCGATCCTTCCATTGAGCAACCAGAGCTAACTCGCGAGGTTGTTGCCGAGGGCGATGAACCATTTATCTTGCATCCAGGTGAATTCGTATTAGCCAGCACTTATGAGGTCATTACATTGCCTGATGACATCGCAGGGCGTCTAGAAGGAAAGTCATCACTAGGGCGCCTTGGGTTACTCACACACAGCACTGCAGGATTTATTGACCCAGGTTTTAGCGGTCACATCACTCTTGAGCTATCAAATGTTGCCAACCTGCCAGTGAAGTTATTTGCTGGCATGAAAATCGGACAATTGTGTCTCATCAAACTCTCATCTCCTGCTGAGCATCCTTATGGCAGCGAGAAGTATGGTTCTAGATACCAAGGTCAGCGCGGCCCAACGCCAAGCCGATCATTCTTGAACTTCCACCGTTCAAAAATTAACTAGTCACCGGGGAATTAACCGGCAGAAAGCGCGGTTTAATTAGATATGAAAACAATCCTTGTTCTAGGCGTCATCGCACTTATCGCTGTCTTTATCATCGCTCAATACAACCGTTTGGTTCGCTTGAACATCACAGTAGATGAAGCATGGTCACAGATTGAGGTTCAGTTAAAACGCCGTGCAGATTTAATCCCTAACTTAGTTGAAACAGTTAAGGGATATGCAAAGCATGAACAATCAACATTTGATGCTGTCGTGACAGCACGCGCAAAGGCAACAAGTGCAACTGGTATTGCAGAAACTGCAGCTGCAGATGGAATGCTGACACAAGCGTTACGCGGCTTGTTAGCTGTCGCAGAGGCGTATCCAGATCTCAAAGCATCAACAAACTTTTTGTCACTACAAGAAGAGTTGTCAACAACCGAAAACAAAGTTTCATTTTCACGTCAGTTCTATAACGACAATGTGCGCTCACTCAATACCGCTGTAAAGACCATACCTAGCAGTCTTTTTGCAAGCCTTGCAAAGGTAACAGAGCGCGAATTTTATGAGGTTGAAAACCCTCAAGATCGTAACGTTCCTAACGTTAAGTTCTAATGAACTTTAGAACCATGCAAGCGGCTAATCGCCGCAAAACAATCGGGCTGCTGATTGGTATGGGTGTGCTGGTGTGGGTTGTTGTATATGCAGCATTAACCTACTTTGGTTCCTCGACAGCTGGCATTGTTTCTATTGCTGTTGGCATTGCATTGGTTTCTGTATGGGGTTCGTATTACGGTTCTGACAAATTGGTATTAACAATGACTGGTGCCAAGTTGATTCAAGAATCAGATAACCCAAAGCTATTTGATTTGATTCACGAAATAACTATTGCTTCAGGGCTACCCATGCCTAAAGTTGCAATAGTTGTAGATAGCGCACCAAATGCATTTGCAACGGGTCGAAATCCCGAACACGCTCTCATTGCTTTTACAACAGGTATTTTGGATGCGATGGATCGCGATCAACTGCAAGGAGTTATCGCTCACGAAATGGCACATGTTGCAAATCGCGACACCTTGGTCAGCGCAGTGGCTGCAACAACTGCAGGTGCGATTGCGATTTTATCTGACATGTTAACCCGCATGATGTGGTTTGGCGGCGGAAGAGATCGCAACCGCGAAGGCGGCGGCAATCCTCTTGCACTAGTTGTCTCATTAGTTATTCTTATTTTGGCACCGCTAGCAGCGATGATGCTTAAATCTGCGATTTCACGCAAACGTGAATCCTTAGCCGATGCAACCGCTGTTGCATTTACGCGCAACCCAGCAGGTTTACGATCTGCACTCGAGGTATTAGCTGCCGATTCAACTGTTGTGCAGCAACGATCTACAGCTGTTGCACATATCTGGATTGAATCACCGCTAGATGCAAAGTCTGTTTCAAAGTTGTTTTCAACTCACCCACCAATTGCAGAACGCATAGCCGTTCTAAAATCCATGGAGTCTTTAGGATAAATAAGTACTAAGAGTTAAATTGCAGCGTAAATGTTGCGCCCTCGCCCGGTTCTGAAGTAACAGAAACAGATCCATTGTGCGCCTTCATCACTTCATCAACGATCGAAAGCCCTAAACCACTTCCATCGTTACTACTGCGATGACGAGATGTATCAACACGGTAGAAGCGCTCAAAGATGTGTGCTTGATCTTTTGCCGAAAGCCCTGGACCGTTATCTGTAACAGTTACAAAAGAAGCTTTTTCATTGGAAAAAGTTGCAACGTGTATCTGGGTCCCAGCAGGGGTATGGGAACGAGCATTTGCAAGCAAATTAGTAACAACCTGATAAATCTTGTCAGCATCCCCTTGGGTGCGAACATTACGGGAAATTTCTGATGTGATTGGGTGATCAGGTCCCGCAGCCATGGCAGATGAAACCGCTTCGGATACAAGTGTTGAAAGATCCACATCCGTCATCACCAATTCACGAGATTGATCCATACGCGCAAGCAGCAAAAGGTCTTCAACTAATGAGCCCATGCGCAGTGACTCTTTTTCAATACGAGCTATAAGTTCGCGTGTTTTTTCACCTTCGGGGACTGCGCCCTGACGATGAAGTTCAGCAAAACCACGAATCGATGTAAGTGGTGTACGCAGTTCGTGACTGGCATCGGCGACAAAACGGCGCAATTTATTTTCAGATTCAGTACGGGCCGCAAAGGATTGTTCAATGCGCGAAAGCATCTGATTAAGCGAAGTACTTAATCGCCCAACTTCGGTATCTGGTTCAAAGTTTTCTAAACGTGCAGATAAATCACCAGCAGCAATCTTTCCAGCGGTAACCTGCATCTTTTCCAATGGCTTCATACTTAATTTAATAACTTGGCGTGAAGCAAAAGCAATAAATAAAAGTACAAGCCCACCAATTATTAAAAAAACAACACCAATTCGATGTGTTGTTTTATCGAATTCACTGAGTGATTGAGCAACTATCACCGAACCAAGAGAGGACGGCAAAACAGTAGTTGCAACACGAAAATCTGCACCAGGTGCTTCTAGAGTAAAAGGGGCAGATCCAAAGGCTGCAACTTGCCCTGGCAGCAATCCCTTCACATATTCAGTGACCTGGTTGGAGTTTAAGTCTCCACCAATTCCACCAACCAGGTTTCCAAAGGGATCTAAAACAGTTACTGAAATAGATGTTGGCACACGGTTTAGTGGTGTGGCAGCACGTGCAGGCTGATCATCATCTGCTTCATTGGCAATACCGGCTCGATCAAGACGATCAGCTGTACCTCCAACAACACTGAGCAACTGCTCATCAACTTGATTAATGAGGTAATTTTTTAATAAAGCTTGCGCGCCAAAACCCGCACTTGCGAATCCGAATGCTGAAAGAACAAGTACACCAATCGTTAAACGATTACGTAAACTTGAATTTGCCAGCGATCGAGTCATTGTTACTTAGGCGGCATTCTTAAACGGTAGCCAACTCCACGAACTGTGTGAATCAGTGGCGGATCAAATGAATCTACCTTCTTGCGAAGATAAGAAATATAGGTCTCAACAATTCCCATGTCACCACGGAAGTCGTATTGCCAAACATGATCAAGAATTTGTGCCTTTGAAACAACGCGATCAGCGTTAATAATTAAATAGCGCAGTAACGCAAACTCGGTTGGCGAAAGATCAAGCATTTGTCCTGCACGACGAACTTCATGTGTTGCCTCATCTAGTTCAAGATCAGCAAAACGCATTTTTTCATCATCGATTTCGATGTGATCAACACCTGTGCGGCGGAGAAGTGCGCGCAGACGAGCAACAAGTTCTTCTAGCGAAAATGGCTTGGTCATGTAATCATCGCCGCCAAGGGTTAGACCCTTGACTTTGTCTTCCATGCCATCTTTAGCTGTAAGAAATAGCACGCCGGTATCGACGCCTTCATTGCGAATCTTCTTGCACACTTCAAAACCATCAAGATCAGGCAACATCACATCAAGCACCATTGCATGTGGCTTGAACTCTTCTGCTACACGTAGGGCCTCGGCACCATTAGCTGCGGTGCGGACATCAAAGCCAACAAAACGAAGGCTTGTAGAAATTAATTCGCTGATGCTTGATTCATCATCAACGACCAATATGCGCTGTGCCATCTTCTCAACTGTTGTAGTCACGTCACGAGAATGCTCTCATAGTCTGAATGTTTCCTGAGAACAGGTGGAAATTGAGCCATGTTTTTTGAGTCTAGAGCTCCTTAACTGAGCGCAGTAAAACCTGCGCGACATCTAAGACTTCAACGGCCGACTCTTTAGCGTTCATTCCATCGCTAGTCATGACACGACAGAAAGGACAAGCAACAGCTAATTCGGTGGCACCAGTATTGATCGCTTCTTCAACACGATTGATATTGATGCGTGTACCTATCTTTTCTTCCATCCACATACGTCCGCCACCTGCGCCACAACAAAATGATCGTTCCTTGTTGCGAGGCATTTCTGTTAACTCCGCACCAGTTGCTTCCAGAATTTCACGCGGCGGTTGATAAATTTCATTGTGTCGACCTAAGTAACAAGGATCGTGATAGGTCATCGCAGTATGTGACATCTTGATTGGGATCAAGCGCTTTTCGCGCAGCAATTGATTAAGCAACTGTGTGTGATGAACCATTTCAAGTTCAAAGCCTTGTTGTCCATAATCGCGGCCAATTGTTGTGAAGCAATGAGGGCAGGTAACAACAATTTTTTTCTTACCCTTAGGACGATCTCCAAATGCTTCCTTAAAAGTTTCAATGTTTTCGCGCGAAAGAATTTGGTACAAGAATTCATTACCGGCACGACGCGCGGGATCTCCGGTACACGTTTCCTTTTTCCCAAGAACAGCAAAATTAACCCCAGCCATGTATAAAAGTTCTGCAACAGCCTTTGTGGTTTTCTTTGCACGTTCTTCGTAAGCACCAGCACAACCAACCCAGAATAAATATTCGACATCTTCAGGTAATTGACCTTCAATGACATTTACTGGGAAATCACATTCGGCGATCCACGATTCACGATCTGTGCGGTTTGCACCCCAAGGGTTACCCGTCTTTTCTAGGTTTCTAAATGTTCCACCAAGTTCAGATGGGAATTCAGATTCAACTAGTACCTGAAAGCGACGCATGTTTACGATGTGATCAATATGTTCGATATCAACTGGGCATTCATTAACGCATGCACCACATGTAGTACAGGACCACAAAACATCCAAGCTAATTGGTGAATTTTCCCCAACCAGTGCTTCATTTTCAACGGTTTTAGCAAAGGCGTGATCACGCATAGCCATGATCAAAAGTTTTGGTGACAAGGGTTTATCCGTATGCCAGGCAGGACATTGAGATTGGCAACGACCGCATTCGGTACACGATGTCATATCCAACAAACCTTTCCAGGATATGTCGGCGCGAGTACCTAAACCAAAAACATCATCTTCCTTTGGATCTTCAAAGTTAATTTCCTCGCCATGTGACAACATTGGCGGCAGCGCGCCTAGTGAGGATTTTCCATCTGCATTGCGACGGAAATAAATATTAAATGGAGCTAAGAATCGGTGCCACGCAACACCCATAGTCAGATTGCTTGCAATAACAATGAACCATGTCATTGATCCAACAATTTTGATTGTCGCAACTATCTGAATCCAAGAATAAAGCTGTGACAATGACATTGACTTGAACATATCCGCGATGAACCAAGTGGTGATGTGATGGCGGTTCCATGCCACATCAGCTGATAGCGCGCCTTCAAGTCCGCGCAAGGCAATTACACACACAACAATTAAAACAATTGTGAACTCAACGTAGTAGGCCTTAAGCATTCCAGAACCCGCAAAACGTGAACGCTTATTACGAAGACGTGTTACCTGACGGATGCCAATTAATGTAACAATTCCGATTCCGGTTGCCCATGTAATTAGTTCGGTGATGTATTCATAAATCCACAAGTGCCCAATAATCGGAAGAGCAAACTTAGGATTAATCAACTGTCCGTACGCAGTTACTAAAGTTCCGAACAATGCAACAAAACCAACCATTACAAACCAGTGCGCAAATCCGACAACAGTAAAGTTGAACATCTTTGTGTGCCCAAAGATTTCGCGAGCCGCCATTCGCAACCGCTGCGCCTTATCGTTGCTGCGCGTTGGATCGGGTTGACCCTTCTTATAGATACCGATCAGCGCCCTGGTGCGAACAGCAAGAAGAACAAGGGCAACGATGGTGATGCCATAGGAAAGGCCTGCTAATGCGAGGTTCATGGGGGTAAGGCTAGCCAGCCAAGGCTGGAATAAAGAGGAGGGGTTCTGTGTTCTCTAAGATAGAAACCTGAGTCGCGACGACTCAACCTTTTGTGTAGAATCGACTCAGGTTCAGCAATCCTCGACCCTAAATCAGGCTCGAGAGGGACAAAAGGAGCACACACAATGGCTAGAGCAGTCGGAATCGACCTCGGTACAACAAACAGCTGCGTATCCGTTCTTGAAGGTGGCGAGCCAACAGTTATCGCCAACGCTGAAGGTGCGCGCACAACCCCATCAATCGTGGCATTCGCAAAAAATGGCGAGGTCCTTGTTGGTGAAGTTGCAAAACGTCAATCGGTAACAAACGTAGATCGCACGATCCGTTCGGTTAAGCGACACATGGGTACTAACTGGACTATCGATATCGATGGCAAGAAGTACACATCACAAGAAATTTCAGCACGCGTATTGCAAAAGCTAAAGCGCGATGCAGAGGCATATTTGGGCGAGACAGTAACTGATGCAGTTATCACAGTGCCTGCCTACTTCAATGACGCGCAACGTCAAGCAACAAAAGAAGCTGGCGAAATCGCTGGTCTCAATGTTCTGCGCATTATTAACGAGCCAACTGCTGCAGCGCTCGCATACGGCCTAGATAAGGCAGATAAAGAACAAACAATTCTTGTCTTCGACCTTGGCGGTGGAACATTTGACGTTTCATTATTGGAAATCGGCGATGGCGTTGTTGAAGTTAAGGCAACTAATGGTGATAACAATCTTGGCGGAGATGACTGGGATCAGGCACTTGTTGATCACCTGGTACAAACATTTGGCGCGGCAAACGGAATTGATTTAACAAAAGACAAGATGGCGATGCAACGTGTTCGTGAAGCTGCTGAAAAAGCAAAGATCGAACTGTCATCATCACAATCTGCCTCAGTTAACCTGCCATACATCACAGTTGATTCTGAAAAGAATCCATTGTTCATGGATGAAACTATTACTCGCGCACAGTTTCAACAATTAACCGCTGCATTACTAGAGCGCTGCAAGAAGCCATTCCAAGCGGTTCTTAAGGATGCAGGAATTCCTATTGCAAAGATTGAATCAGTTGTACTTGTTGGTGGATCAACTCGTATGCCAGCTGTTGTTGAACTAGTTAAAGAGTTAACTGGCGGTAAAGAGCCAAACAAGGGCGTAAACCCTGATGAGGTTGTTGCAGTTGGTGCATCCCTACAAGCCGGTGTTTTGAAGGGTGAAGTTAAGGATGTTTTGCTTCTAGATGTAACTCCGCTGTCACTTGGTATCGAAACCAAGGGTGGCGTAATGACACGGCTAATCGAGCGAAATACAACGATCCCTACAAAGCGCAGCGAAGTATTTACAACTGCCGATGACAATCAGCCTGCTGTTCAGATTCAGGCATACCAAGGCGAACGTGAAATGGCGGCTTACAACAAGAAGCTAGGAATGTTCGAACTAACAGGTTTGCCACCAGCACCACGCGGAGTCCCACAAATCGAAGTTACATTCGACATTGATGCAAATGGAATTGTCCATGTTTCTGCAAAGGATCTGGGAACAGGTAAAGAGCAGAGCATGACCATCACTGGTGGCTCTGCACTTAACAAAGATGAGATCGCACGCATGATGGCTGATGCCGAATCACACGCAGAAGAAGATCGTCAGCGCAAGGAAGAGGCTGAAGTTCGTAACGCCGGAGATTCACTTCTGTACTCAACTGAAAAGTTCATCAAAGACAATGAAGAAAAATTGTCACAAGGTGATGCACTCGAGAAGAAGACAGAGACAGAAGCTGCGTTGGCAGAACTTAAGACTGCTCTGGGTGGTTCAAACTACGAAATGATTAAGTCGGCGACTGAAAAGGTTGCAACTGTTAGCCAAGCACTTGGTTCTGCGTTGTACGCGGCCGGTGCAGCAGCTGAAGGTGAATCGGCTCCTCAAGAAGATGGCGTCGAAGATGCCGAGATCATCGACGAGCAGAAGTAATGACTGAGGAAACTACTGAACAAGTAGTCGAAGAAGTTGTTGAGCCGGGTCAAGAAATTGACCCGGTTGCAACACTGACAAATGATTTGCAACGCCTACAAGCAGAGTATGCAAATTACCGAAAACGTGTAGAACGCGATCGGGCAGTTGCGCATGAAAGCGCAGTCGGCGCTGTCCTCATAGAGCTATTAGCCTTACTTGATGATGTTGATCGTGCAGAACAACATGGCGAGCTATCTGGAGGCTTTAAAGCAGTGGCAGACCAGCTAAATTCAATAACTTCGCGCATTGGGCTAGAAAAATACGGCACCGAAGGTGAAGCCTTCGACCCACAAATTCATGAGGCCTTGATGCACGAAGAATCAGCAGATGTATCAGTGCCTACAGCTTCAAAGATTTTGCAATCTGGCTACAAGTACAAGGAACGCATTTTGCGCCCTGCACGCGTAGCTGTAACAGATCCAGCAGGAGCGTAATTAACGATGGCAGCCAAAGATTTATACGAAAAGGATTTCTATAAAGTCCTTGGGGCATCGAAGTCAGATGATCAAGCTGCCATCAAACGCAAATATCGAGCACTTGTAAAAGATTTACATCCAGACACACAACATGGTGATGCGGCAAAAGAAGAGAAGTTTAAAGCCGTCTCTGAAGCATATGAAATTTTATCTGATACAAAAAAACGTGCAGAATATGATGAAGCGCGTTCTCTATTTGAAAAAGGTGGATTCCGTTCACCACAAGGTGGAGGCTTTCAAGGTGGAGATTTTAGTGATGTATTTGGTGGCGGTAACCCGCAAGATATATTTGCAAATCTCTTTGGTGGAGGACGTCGTGGTCCGCGTAAAGGCCAAGACCTACAAACCGAAGCAACTATTACATTTCGGGAATCTGTATTTGGAACAACACTTGATTTACGGTTAGCTACAGAGCGCGGACAAGCACAAAACATTTCTGCACGCGTGCCAACTGGCGTCAGTGATGGCGCAAAGATTCGCGTTAAAGGTAAAGGCGCACAAGGTGAAGCAGGTCCTGGAGATTTATTTATTCAGCTGCATGTAAAACCACATCCAATTTTTTCTCGTAAAGGTGAGAATTTAACAATCACCTTGCCTGTCACCTTTGCAGAAGCGGCGCTAGGAGCCGATATAAAAGTACCAACAATGGCTGGTGATGATGTAACAGTTCGGATCGCACCAGGAACACCTAACGGTCGTACCTTGCGTGTAAAGGGTCGCGGCATCGTAAAAGGCAGTACTACAGGCGACTTATTGGTCACTGTCGAAGTACAGGTTCCGCAGCGTGTAGATGGGAAAGCACTTGATGCACTAAAGACTTTTGCAGAAGAAACAGCTAGTGAAGATGTGCGTTCAGATTTTGTAAGTAAGGCAAAGATATGAGCGATGAAGTAAAAAACACCCAACCAGA
>Ga0209191_1002882_pt1 | contig 10451 bp, 12 predicted proteins | sample S_130626_EF_Meta_FD_187320 | JGI IMG/M metagenome (GOLD analysis project Ga0209191, IMG submission 187320) | Freshwater microbial communities from Lake Simoncouche, Canada to study carbon cycling - S_130626_EF_MetaG (SPAdes) (version 2) | ecosystem: Environmental > Aquatic > Freshwater > Lake ... | reverse complement strand
AACACGAGTACCAAACGGCACCATAATCCCGCTTTGGTTTAGGTGCGCCTGTTTTACATCATATTGCATTGTCATAATTAATCTCCTAAATTTTAAAAAGGGGACCGAAGTCCCCCGGGATTAATTAGTCAAAGTTACCATATGGGTAAGCAGTTGCAGAACCAATATTGCCATCAGCCTGTGTGTATCTAACTGTAAAGTACAAAGTACCAGCAGAAATTGTGGTCATTGAAGTACCTACCAAAGCAATAGTGAATACTACTTGTGACACATTTGGCTCACCGTTAGCCTGCAGAACGTCTGTTGAAGTAGCTTGTTGGTTAGCTAACTGAGTAGCCGTAAATGTAGCTAAAGATTGACGACCAACTGCAGGGGAGGTTAAAACGGCGGTAGCAGCGTAAGTGGCAGTACCTGCAGCAGCTGTGTAGTTGTTAGAAACTAAAACTTGAACTGAAGTTAGAGTACCCGCAGCAACTGTTGGAACTACGCCAATATCAACAAAAATATCGTTAATACGTGAGTTAACTGGCACATAAGCCACAAAACCACGATAGATGTTAGTCGCACTGTCAGCAGGAATAGTAGCTGCTACAGACGGAAATGTGCTAGAAGATGGTGTATAAACAACAGCGGTGGTGTTAGGAATAGCGTTTGAATCAACAAAAACGCCAGAAGAACCAGCAAAACCAGCAGTATTAGCTGTGGTATTTGTTAAAACTAAACCTGCCGATTGTACTAAAGATGTGTAACCAACGTTACGTAATGGGCCAAAACGGGTATCGCCAGATAGAATTGGGCCTTCAAATGTGCTACGTGCCATAATAAATTGTCCTTATGCAAAAGTTCACCCTTACCAATCGTTGCATCGTCTGCTGGGGCAGTCCGGTAAGAGCATCACCCAGTTACCCGTAGTTTACTCTATTTTAAAATTTGTGCAAGGGTAAAAGTGAGTAAAATAAGGTAAAAGGTTAAATATTTGGAGGGTTATGGGTAATGAAATTCACAGTAAAAAAAGTGGACATCAGAGTCCCGTCAGTTCAAACCACACTACTTTTTCTACAAAGGAAAATACTTCCGGAGGATACGCCGTACCAACCGGATCGGGGTCATTGGTGGGTTGCGTATGCCGAATGTGGAAAGCCTGTCGCCTTTGCGGGATTAGTCCGCTCGATCAAATGGACAGATACAGGATATTTATGTAGAGCGGGTGTTCTTGATGGCTTTACAGGACATGGTTTGCAATTGCGTTTAATAAAGGCTAGACTAGCGCAAGCAAAAAAATTAGGGTGGAACTGGTGCATTACTGATACAACAAATAACCCTGCTAGCGCTAACTCCTTGATTAATGCTGGCTTTAAGATATATACTCCTGCAAACAAGTGGTCATTCCGTAACGCAATTTATTGGAAATATAAGGTACAACCTGATGCCCTACAAAGACGCGAGCGTAAGAAAAGCGTATCACAAACAACAGAGCCGTAAGCATTATGAAGCTAATCGAGAAGAAATAATACAAAAAAATAGTGATAAAAAGAAAGAAGAGCGTACGAAATTTCGTACGTTTAAAAGTACACTTAAGTGTACGATTTGTGGTTTTAACCACCCGGCAGCTTTAGATTTCCATCACGAAGACCCAACTAAAAAAGAAGGCAACATCCACCGTTTTGTTTCTAATGGGCAGTTTAAAAAAGTATATGAAGAAATAACTAAATGCGTAGTGCTATGCGCTAACTGCCATAGAATTCACCACTACAAAGAAAAGCAAAGCCCCGCCTTTTGAGCGGGGCCTGCACCAAGTAGTCGAAACCGCTTGGGAGGTAAAACTTAGAACGAGCCAGAACAGCCAAAGACTCCTAATGGATCAGACCAACCGAAACTATAACGCTCGCGTGATTTGTAGCGTACGTTACCAGTGTCAAAGTCACCATCCATGCTATTTTGTAGCGGAGTGCGCTCAAAGTGCTTCAAGCCGTTAGGTACGTCAGTTAACAAAAACCAAGAATTTGTATCGGTCAAGAAGTGATTAACAGAGTAACCTTCTGGAACGGTACCGTTGTTCTTAATTGCGTTAATGTCATTGTTAGTTGTACCAACACGGAGTGTGGTCTCTAACAGACGTGTAGCAACGAACATCAATGCTGGTGGGATAATTAACTTACGTGGCTTAGCAGCAATTAACAGACCACGCTCGTCAGTCCAAGCAGCGATTTGAATTGTAGCGGCTTCCAAAGAAGTCTCATTCAAGTCAGCTTGAGTTGTGAATGTGTTGCTGTTTGTGCCACCAGATACCAATGGGTGAGCAGTAGAGAACAATGGAACGCCATCACCACCGTAGTAGTTAGCGCTGTTTGTGAAACCGTTGTTCAATACAGAAGCTGCTTTAACCTGTTTGGTATAAGACATTGCACGAGCTAGTGCTTTGGTGTAACGAGCAGACAATGAGTCATACAAGTTATCTTCAATTGCTTCTTCAGTAACTGAGAAGCCCAAAGCGATAGTTTCGTGTGTATAGCGAGCTGTGAAAGCTTCTTGCGCATTGTCATAAGAGATTGCGCCGCCTTCGTTCTTGACTGGAGCAGCCGAGAAACCAGACAACTTTGTCTCTTCTTCAAATGAACGCTCAGAGGCTTCAGTTTCATAAATCTCTTTATGCTCTTCGCCATAGCGCTTGTACTCTAAACCAAACAATGCGTTTAGACCGGGGAGTAACTCTTTAAGGAGTTGTGAACGTGAAATAGCCATTTATAGCTCCTTTATTAAGCAGTTGTTCCAGCGGATTGATAGTACGAATGCACGCCAAAGTTTAACTTAACGATACAGTCGGTATACGCATCACCGGGGTTAGATGGGAAGTTGCCGCCAAATGTAGAGCTGGAGTTAACCAAGTCAACAATTTTGCACGCCAACGCGCTCGTGTTAGCAACAGTAGCTGACAACGCAACAACTGAGTTACCAGAAGTTGTATTACCAGTTGCGCTGCTTGTACCGCCAGTAAAGTTTGCCAAAGCAATTGTCTTACCGATAGAACCGTAGCTAATAGAACCCAAAGACTGTACTTGATACAGTTGATCTGGATCTTCTACTACACGAATGAAAATGTTTGTGTAACCAGCAGTTACAGCGTTAGCTGGTAAATACTGAGCAAACAATGGGTAGCCTAATTGCTGACCAGCCAACTGATAACGTACACCAACGCAAACTCCTACAATACCGACAGAGCTTGTTGTTGGAGTAGCTGTTACAACAGTTGGTTGACCGGCAGCAGCTGCGCCGAGTTGAACCAAGTCACCATTAAAAATGGCGGCTGTGTTGTTTGTAGTCATCAAATACTCGCGGATTGTACCGCCAGTAAATGACTGACCGCCGATCATACTGACCGGTTTTAGCCCGTAGGGGCTAGATACTGTAGCCATAAAAATCTCCTAATTATTTAGTACCGCTTCCAAACCCGGGTCCCCTAGTTGACGTAGATTTTCTCTCCGAAAACAAAGGCATCCGAGCATCGTTATTCCGCATAAAATGGTTATCAACCGAATTCATTTGGTTTTCTGCTTGTGTCTCATAATACTCTTGCCGTGCTTCTAATTTCTCAGTGAGTATCTTGCAGAGCATTAACCCACCAACTTCTACGTTACCGTTGCTATTGCCCTGCAACATTAACTCAGGATGATCTTCCGCTTTCACGGGTTCGTAACCGTCACGAAATTTCTGTGACACGTTAGTTGGAACATCCTGTCCTAATACTGCAGTTGCTACCCATCTAAAGCTAAACCCGTGTTGGGGTGTAGGTGTTGGTAGTGTTGCAGCCGGTTGGTAGACAGCACGAGTTTGACTTTTTTCGCGTGTGTCAATTTCACGAGGTTTACGACTAGTTGCCATTGCGGGCCTCCTGTTTTAAAAATTCCTGAGCATATAGTTCACGAGGGATACCAAGTTTATCGGCTAATGCAGCTGCACTCGCTGTTAACTTGACGGTTTTCTTAGCGCCCGTAGTACGAGACGCTGATGCCACTACTGTCGCAGGCTTTTTAGCAGGTTCGCTAGGTTTTGTCGTTTCGTTGTCCTTGAAGACTTCAGGGAAAACGTTATGTAAGCGTGCGTCAATGCGCTCGAAATATTCTTCACTACGCGGGTCAATGCCCGTGGCGACTAGCTTTTGGTGCAGACCTAGAGCGAAGGCTGTCATATCTTCGTATCCCGGACTTCCGAACCACTGGTTTTTTGCCTGCCAGCGCAGTGTTTTTTGGTCGGGTTGGGGAACCTCTGGTGCCGATGTTTGTATTTGTACATCATTTTCAGAAGTTTGTAAAGGGGTCGGTTTAAAATTCTTTGCCGATTGCCTATTTAACATTGCTTCTGTTAATGCTTCATTAGCCTCAATGATAGCATCTGTGTCGTAAGATTCTTGAGCTTCACGTAATTTACGGCGAGCCATTTCAAGTTCTGAGTCAGCTTTAGAAGCCATCATCTCTTGATAAGTTGTTTCGCCAGATTTTACGTATTCCTTAAGTTTCTTGTTCTCTTCAAGGACTTGTTGCGCTAAACGCACAGCCTCGTCACGTTCACGTTGAGCTGCGTCTTTTGCTCTACGCTCGTCGTGGCGGGCATGGGTTAGTTCTTTGATACGCCCTTGAACGCCTTTTGTGTAGCCTTCAATCTCTTCTTCCGAAGGATCTTCAACTTCACGGTTTAGCGGTTGCGCTCTACGGTCGCGCTCGGGTGTATCGTCTTCAATTATAAGTTCGGCTTCTTCATCGCCTTCAGCCGTTACATGTAACTCTTCAGCTTCTGCTTTGTTAAAACCGTCATTTTCATCGGGGAATTTAAATTGTTCTGCCATGGTAGCTCCTAAACGCGTGAAATGCCACGGGGATCCATTACCACACCATCGACCTGATCGTCATTAATGATGCGGAATTCTTTTCCGTGGATGTTGATTCGGGTTCCTGTGTATGGGCGGGTTAAAACAAAATCACCCTCCGCACACCAAGGTCCGTCAGGGAAACGCTCTGTGTCTTTGTACGCTGATACGCCCATCTTAATTACAAATAAAACTGGGGAGGTTAGTTCTTCAGTCCTCTTAGTCTCATCCGCTTTTAAAATACCGCTTTCAAACGAATCGTCGACGTCAACTAGAGCGCAAAGAATCTTATGTCCTGATGGATTTGGGATCTGCGTTGCTTTCTCGATAGCGTCCATGGTAGCCAACTCTGCTTCTGTTGGTGCGTTTTGCTTCGTGGGTATTACGCCCGGCGGAAGGATTAACCCTTCTGACGGTAATGCGATGGTATCACTCATCGTTATCTTCTTTCAAATGGTCTGCGAGGTCAAGTAAATGGCGCTCTGCGAAAGCTAGGCCTCGAATCACCCCGCAAAGCTCTTTGTATGTTGCATAGTCTTGGCACTGACCATTAGCCAAATCGTCAGTGTAATTATTCATATCTGTGCGCAATTTTTCACGCATTGCGGCTATGAAATCAGCCGTTAGTAGGTCGATCACTCGGTGTTGCCTCCTTTAGGTGGTTGGGTGTGGTGCTTATACATTTCCATTGCTGTGCTAGCTTTGTGTTGTTTGTCACGCATTTCCATATCTTTAGCTGCTCTCTCAGCCCCAGATTTCTTGTCCTCGGCTGTAAGCATGACGTTGGCTGTCTTAGCCAAAGCTTCTTGACGGATCTGCTGTTCTTTAAGCGCCAACTCTTTCTGTTTAAAGATAGCGTCTTGATGGTCTTTTTGCGTCTTACGTTGCAATTCACCCTGTTTAACTTGCTGGTCAATGAGCTGAGCTTGCATAACCGGATCTTGTTGATTTTGCTGGGCTTGTTGCTGTGCAACCATAGCCTGAGATTGAGCAAGAACCTGTGGTGCAGCTTGAGCCACCAATTGAGAAATTTGCACTTCCATATCTTCTGGCATGTGATGTTCTGGATTGGGTAGCGGAGCGCCCATAGCTTGTTCCATTTTCTGACGATACGCGTAGCCTAAATGCTCGGCTATATGTGCCATAAGTGCTGCTTGAATGGATTGAGCTTGTGGGTTTTGCCCAAGTAGCTGTTGAATAAGCGGATCTTGCGCAGCCATCTGGTGAACCTTAATGTGCGCTTCGTGGTCTTGATACAAAAATGCTTTTAAGGGTTTACCCTTAAGCACGTTCATATTCTCTGTTACAGGGTCGGTTGGCTTCTGGTCCTCCTCCAAAGGCACCAATTTGTCGGCGTGCTTAATTCCAAGTACGTCGAGCATTTGCCTGTGTAATTGAGGCAAGTTGTAAATCTGGGGTGCTGATTGAGCCAATTGAATAACCGCTTGGTACTGCACCACTCTCTGAGAAAGGGTGGCTGCGTTTGGGTCGGATACAGGCAACACGTCCACATAGTTGTAGTCCGCTCTTTTTGCTGGTGGATTACCGGTTTCTGGCTCATAGTTATATTCGTCCTCGGTGTAATCCCGAATAATTTCTGCGAGGAGCTTTAATTCCTGCCGTAGTGCGTAGTGTACCCTAGCTTGCACTGCAGACATAACCTTAAGCGTTCTTTCTAGAATAGCCAGCGTAGTTCCGACAGGTGCGTTAGCCGACATATCGCTAACTTTCATATCCGAAGTTGCCGCAAAACGACGTCCTTCATCAATGATTTTGTCAAGCAAACCAGCTAGAACCATTGAAGGCTCTTTGTACGGAAGCGGGAGAATATTGTCTCTAATGCTGCCTGATCCTACATCCACATCTCTAAATTCACCGGGAGCGATTGGTGTGTCATCGCCTTTAATACGTAAGCCTCTAGCTTTCAGACCCCCCGGCAGATTGGAAAGAGTGCCGGCATCGACAAGTTGACGCAAGATGGAAGTGGCTGATTTAGCAAAGCCACCAACAAGATGGAATAGACCAAAACCGTAAGCGCCATATCCCGGAATGTACTGATAGTGAACGAAGTGCTGACGCTTTTGACAAAGTTCATCATCTTCTTTCCAATTTCTACGAATAGCAAGTATTTCATTTGTGCCCCTTATCATCGTAACAACGTACGGCAGCGCAATTCCTGTAGGCTCGCCGTCGTCATCTTTATCTTCAAATCCGGGTATATCTAGGTCAACGTGTGCTTCATATAGCTCAAAGCGGTCATCATAAGATGCGCTAAAGCCAGTCTCTTTATCTTTCTTTTCTTGAATCTCAGATTTAAACTTACTAGGTTCGCCTAGCTCCACCTCACGGTAAAAGCCTGCGTGCATTAGTTTAATGAGATCGTTTTTGGTCTTGCGCATTCTGTGTGTTACACGGTGGCATGACTCAATTTCGCTTGTGCCGTAAGGAAGCATTACATCTTCGGCTGGAATAAAGATAGAAGTTTGACGCCCTAAACCCGGGTCATAGTAAACTTTCTTAAACGCAGAACCTGCACCCGGCAAGTTCCACAACATTTTTTCATGCTCTGCGCGATACTCAGGCATTTTCTCTGTCAGCTGGTAATTCATATCAGTTTCTACACGCTGAGCAGCTTCTTTTTTATCTCGTGTTTCTTTGCCAACAATCTGTGTACGCACAGGTCCTTTTGCTGGAAAAGTCTCCATAATTGTTTCTGATTGGAAACGAATTACAGCTTCTGTGATCATAGGGTGATAAACACCGCAGGCTCCATCCCAAGGTTCGGTTCTTTCCTCAAACTTCAAACCAAGCAATGTAATGCCGTCTTTGTACATTTTTTCCCAGTCTTTGCGGGCTTCCATGTCGTTATCAATGTCTTCTTCTAATTCTGCGGCTATAGTTTCTAGTTCACTTGGATCAATTTCGTCTGCTAAGTTGGCGTTAAATTCTTCGCTACCTGTGTCGGTGCTAATCATTTCTTCCATCTTAACTTCCATTACCATTGCTGGATCTTCTACTTCAACGGTAATGTCTGGTTCTGCGCCCATCGTGGCTGCCATGCCTTGTGGAACTTGGTATAGTGACTTTTCAATGCCCATAATATGCCTTATCTAAACGCCGGACCTGATGCCCAGCAAGCTGCTGAAAACCGTACGCCATCTTCAACAGCGGTTACTCTATGTTTAAGTACTGACGGAAAAACAATAATACTGCCTTGCGGAATCCTTTCAGGGATATCCGGCGCAACTTCTAATTCAAAGACCCCGCCTTCGTACGAATCAGGATCACTTAAAAAAGCTACTGCTGATATTTTACGCTGTTGTCGGTCATTATTGGGAACAAAGCTGTCAATATGCCAATCGTAGTGCCCGCCGGGTTGGTAACACCCTACTTGAACATCCTCAATTTTGCTAATGTCAAAGTTCCAATCCGCTACTTTGTTTGCCGTTGTTATGTAAGACTGAAGTACGCAGCCAATGGTTGAAAGTGGGTTTAAGAACACAACATCGGTTTTTCTAACAATGTCATCCACAAACAAATCTACGTTGTCTTCTGACAACTGGGCATCAAACCGCTTATTCCAAGGTGTTGTTTGGATTAAATACTCGCACATTTCTTTAGGAATGGCCTTTGGAGTAAAAGAATAGAAGTGTTTTAACATCAGTAGTACGCTGCCTTTCGTCTGTATTTGAGGGTTAAATCGTCTTTTTCGTCTGTTTCTAAACTAACAAACCCGCCTTGGCGGTATCGCAATAACGCTTGAGTCGTTGTATCCACAAAGTCATCGTGTTCGCCAACAGGGAACGCAGCTAGTTCTTCAACCACATCTCTAGCCCAACGGCGGTCTGGCGCCCATACTTTACCTGATGTGAATAAGTCCGCTATTGCGTTCAGCCTGACTATTTTGTCATTTCCACGGCTGGGCGTAAATTCTTGTATGGGTATGCCTATGCGTCTAAGTTCTTGAATTAACGGCGCTCCAGCAGCTTTTTTCTCAATTATGCAAGCATCTGGTTTCCACTCATTGTAATGTTTAAGAGCTACGGCTTTAAGTTCTGGAAATGTCATGCGGTCTTTAAACGCATCTAGCAGGATGATATTAGGGGACATGTTGTCCTCCTCGTTGTACCAAACACCCCAAGTTGTACAAGCGCTGTAGTCAGATGTGGTTTTAACTTCATGCGCCGTATCCCAAGACTGGATTACGTACTCGCAAGTAGGGGGTTCATCTTCTTCCCACACCTTCCAATCAGTTCTTTTAATCAACGCCGCCATATCTGATGTTGGCTGTTGCATGTACTGAGCGTTCCAGTACCGTGGATCCATTTGCAGTTTTTTAGCTTCTAGCTGCTCCAAAGGCCATTGTTCAGGCCAAAGGCTTTTGCCAGACGGCAGGATGGCGGGTAGTTCTACCACTTCCCAAGGCTCAGCTTCAGGGTTTTTTATGGTGAAATCAACTAACCGCCCAGTTAAATCTATCAACGACCATCTAGTCATAATGACAACAATGGCACCCCCCGGCATTAATCGCTGCAAGGGACCGGTTTGGAACCAACTCCACGCATTATCGAAGGTTGCGCGACTATTTGCTTTAATGTCTTGTTCGGAGTGGGGGTCATCAATAACAAATAAGTCAGCGCCGCGACCGGCAAGAGCGCCACCGACACCAACAGCATAATACTGACCGCCAGCCCCGGTACTCCATTTGCCTGCGGCTTTTTGGTCGTCTGCAATGATTGCGTTTGGAAAGATTTCGGCATATTCTTCGCTTTCAAGTAAATTTCGCACCCTTCTACCAAAATCTTCGGATAGACCGGCAGTGTGGGTTGCCATAATTATCTTTTTGCTGGGGTCTTGTCCAAGGAAGTAAGCTGGGAACAAGTAGGATGAGAACTCGGACTTACCCATACGTGGCGCAATGTTTATGATTACCCGTTTTTTCTTGCCTTCTACTACATCTTGGAATATCTTTGCTAGTTTTTTGTGGTGGGGGCCTACTTTAAAGTTTGGATACACATATTTGGCAAACTCTATGGGGTCTGACATTGCTTTTTTACGTTTAAAACGCTCATCTTTTTCATTTAGCAGCCCCAAGTAGGCTTCTTTTTCCGCCCGGCTCATGTCTTTGAGCGCCATGCGTGCTGCCATGGCTTCTTGTGGGGTTAGAAAGTCGAGGTTCATTCGGCGTCTTTAGGTTTTATTACTTTTTCTATGCCGACATCTTCCAACTCATCTATATCTTCCGCTTCACCCGGAACACTGTGTGCTTCAACCACATCCACAACGCCCATGTAACGTTCGAGTTTTGCTTTAATTCGGTTTTCAAGTTCCTCATCTGATATATCCTCACGTTTTACCTCGACGCGGTCTGTAAACAAAGCCACCTCAGTGACCTTTCCTAACAATTCCAATGCTTTTAACCGTATTCTTGCGTCTGGGTGTTCGGTTTCTTTGGCAATCTTAGTTACTGCCATGCTGCGCAGCTCGTTTGCCTGCTCTACAAATTTCCATTGGAACGCCGTGACCATGCTGACCACGGACTTTACCTCTTCTGGCATTTCTAGCGTAAGTAGTTTGTTTTTTGCATCTG
>Ga0209191_1002879_pt1 | contig 10459 bp, 7 predicted proteins | sample S_130626_EF_Meta_FD_187320 | JGI IMG/M metagenome (GOLD analysis project Ga0209191, IMG submission 187320) | Freshwater microbial communities from Lake Simoncouche, Canada to study carbon cycling - S_130626_EF_MetaG (SPAdes) (version 2) | ecosystem: Environmental > Aquatic > Freshwater > Lake ... | reverse complement strand
CATTGCCTCTCGGGCTCAAATTTTAAAGGAAAATGTGATCAAATGGGGCCTTGGCAACACGGTAGTTTCAAACAATGATCCGGAGCATTTCAGCCCTTTGGAAGGATTTTTTGACCTGGTACTCGTGGATGCTCCCTGCTCTGGAGAAGGAATGTTTCGAAAAGACCCACAGGCCCGAGCAGAATGGTCAGCGGATCACGTCAACTTGTGTTCGGCCCGACAAAAACGAATTGTGGACAAGGCCGGAGAATTGGTAAAAGGCGGGGGCTACCTCCTGTACTCCACTTGCACCTTCAACGAAAAAGAAAATGAAGAGATCCTTCGTTTTTTAACCGAAGAATTTGCCTTTGAACCCGTACGAATTCCCCTAGATCCAAGCTGGGGCATCGTGGAAACGGAAGTTAGTACCGAAGAAGGTACCTTTTTTGGCTACCGTTTTTTTCCACACAAGGTGGCGGGAGAAGGGTTTTTCATCACTGTCGTACGAAGACCCGAGGGAGCCTATACACAAGAGGCTCCAACAACCAAAGAATTCAAACACCACAGCCTCAAGCGGGTAGGAGAAAAAGAGGCTGCAGTACTTGAAAAAGAAGTAGGAGGGGATGGGTCAGGAAAATTTTACCACCTACAAGATGCCTACTTCAGAATGAATGGAGGCTATTTCCAAGAACTAGAAAAATTGGCTCAGGTGCTGAGCCTTCGCTATTTCGGGGTGGAGTTAGGCAAAAAACAGGGGAAGGAATGGATTCCTAGTCACGAATGGGCGCTGTCTACCCTTCCCAAAAATGGATTTCCTCAGCAGGAACTCTCTGTGGAGGAAGCCCTGGATTTTTTACGGAAAAAAGAACAGTCCTTTAGCGAGCTCCCCCTTGGCTGGGTTCTGCTTACCTACCAAAACCTCCCTTTGGGATGGATCAAGAATTTGGGTAAGCGAGCAAACAACTATTACCCGAAAGAATGGCGAATTCGGAACTAAAAAGTTGTCCCCAAAGCACCACTACTAGTCTATTCTGAAATTAATTTTCGACTTAAGGCCTGGAAAAAGGCCACTCTTCCTAACTTAGAAGTCAAGTCAAACACTCCAGATTCCATGCTCAAAAAACAGCGATACGAAGCCTTTATCCAGCATTTTTCTGAAAATATGCCTGTGGCAGAAACTGAACTTGAGTACGAAAACACGTTTCAGTTGCTCGTTGCAGTTGTTTTATCAGCACAATGCACCGATAAGCGTGTAAATATCGTGACGAGGGAACTTTTCAAGCACTTTCCAACGGCAGCCGATTTAGCGACAACGAACTTTGATGCCCTTTTTCCCTACATCAGAACCGTTTCCTACCCCAACAACAAGACAAAACACCTCATTGGGTTAGGTAAAATGCTACTTGATGATTTTGCAGGAGAGGTCCCCTCCACTGTAGATGAATTGGTCAAATTGCCTGGTGTAGGAAGAAAAACTGCCAATGTGATTACCTCAGTAGTTTGGCAGCAGCCCAATATGGCAGTAGATACGCACGTGTATCGGGTATCACGGCGCTTAGGACTAGTGCCCTTAACCGCCAAGACACCCCTAGAAGTGGAAAAACAGTTGGTCAAGCACCTGCCCAAACAACATATCCATCAAGCGCACCATTGGTTGATCCTCCATGGTCGCTACACGTGCATGGCGAGAAGTCCCAAATGTAGTGCCTGCGCAATCACACACCTCTGCAAATACTATCAAAAAATACAGCAAAAATCTTTGGCTAACGAGGGCTAATTCAACCACTCAATCCACCAAAGCAGTGATGAAAACACTTAGTTTTCTGGTTTTCTTGGCCGATATCCAGAATCTTTAAATAACTTTTTTGCATCTGCTTCGAGCATCACCTCTGGTAAACTAAGGTCCTGCTGTACCGCGTATTCTTCTACAATATTCCAACCAAGCCAACGACCAATTCTACCGGGGGCATCCGCGCTAATTGCATCCGTAGCTGGGGCTTCCCCGATGTACTTGCGGATTTCGAATGGATTGGTTTCGAATAACAATTCGTTCTCAATAAAATGTGCCCAAATAATGTCCTCATTGTCCCAACAGGCCTGAATTTGTTCTGGCGTATAGCCAATCAGATACTGATCGGAAGTGCAAGGCAAGATGGATTTGACAAAATGATAGGCCTTACCATAGTAAATCATTTCGGCCAAGAGCGTATTTTCTTTTGGGTCAATCTTGTTGTAACGGGAAGAAATGGCTAAAACAACCATTGGAACGAGGTATTTTCGCTCGTAACGCGATGCTATGTATCGGGGAATATCTGGTTGAAAAGCATGGTCACTGGGCAAAAAATAATCCAGGCCAATCACAATCACCTCTTCATCTATAATCAAGTCAAATCCGAAACCTGACACGTAGGTATACACTTTAGGTTCTTTGAAGTCAGGATAATAGCTTTTCAAATACGCAAATGCTTGTTCCAATTCAACTTTAACATCACCTAAGTCTGCAAACTCCTTGGCAACTGCTTTATTCAATTCTTGAATAGACGAATCTTGGTGCAGACGTACTAGGTCCCCTGCCAAAGAATCCATATTCGGATAAGCATCTACACCAAGCGCCTTAGAAGTTACCTCGGGATATTTCTCCAGTAAGGCAAGCATCTCCTCCTTGGTTTCCGCTCCAAAAAAAGATTGTTCCAGGCGCTGAATAGTCAATTCCACTCGGCCTTCTAGCCGATCTTCATCCAGGGAACAGGTACTACTGTCCGGTGATTGACAGGAAAAAAGCACCGTGAACAATAACGCGACGAAGAAGCGGATATACATGAATTTGTTTTTTTGGCAAGTTAAAGAAACTCGTACAATTCTACAGATCATAGAAGGTATCGGCTTTAATCTCTCCTAATTTCATAACCAATTGGCTACCGTTTTTGGGATAATTAGTTTGAAATCAGCCTTTAAAAGTCTGGCTCTTTCGCTCAAATCTGCCCATACATTTGGTATAATTAAGAATTAAACGGATTTTTATCCATTAGATTCTTCTACACCCTAAGGAATTCCATTTTCACGATGAAGTCTTTTCACAAATTTACCTACTTTTTAGTACTACTTTGCTTCTGGGCCTTTGCTCCAACTTTCGTTTCTGCGCAGCAAAATGTCGATCTAAACACCATACGGGTAGATCAACTCAGTGATGATCAAATCGAGGAACTCGTCAAGCGGGCGCAAGATGCAGGACTAAGTAGCACAGATTTCTTGATGATGGCCCAAATGCGGGGGATGCCTTCGGGCGAAGTGGAAAAGCTCCGCAGTAGAATAGAAGGATTGAGCACAGGATCAAGCAAGTCTCGATCTACCAATGCCTCCAAAAGAGCTTCGCGCGAGCAAATTGACCTCAACGACATCACCCAAGGCCTCATGGAGACACAGGAATTGATGGAAGAGGAAAAAGCGGATTCCTTGCTTTTTGGCAGTAAGCTGTTTTTTCAAAAGAATCGAAAACTAAGCTTTGAACCAAGCCTAAATCAGGCCACTCCAAAAAATTACATCCTTGGCCCTGGAGACCTGATCTATGTGGATATTTATGGAGAATCCGAAAAATACTACGAGGCCACTGTCAACCCCGAAGGCTCCATTTTACTAGATAATATCGGTTTGATTGCAGTCTCTGGAAAAACCATTGAAGCTGCAGAAGGGATCATTAAAAATCGAGTAGCTACCTTTTACACAGGCCTTTCTGGAGCCAATCCACAAACCTTTTTGCAAGTCACCTTGGGCAATGTCAAAACGATCAAAGTCCACATTTTGAATGAAGTTCGCCTACCAGGAACCTTCACCTTGAGTGCCTTTTCGACTGTTTTCAACGCGCTCTATGCGGCTGGAGGCCCTTCTGACAAGGGTACTCTCCGTGCAATCCAGTTGATTCGGAACAATAAAAAAATTGCTGAAATAGATGTGTATGACCTACTCATCGATGGAACCGCCAATTTGGATGTGCAGCTTCAAGACCAAGATGTGATCCTAGTCAACCCCTATCTCGCCCGAGTGAAGGTGATGGGGGAGGTGAAACGCCCCTTAGTTTTTGAGGTCACTCCAGAGGACAATCTAGAGGACATTCTTCGATTTGCAGGTGGATTTACCGACTTGGCCTTCAAGGATCGCATTTCCATCTCTCGCATCACCGGAAATCAACGCTCCATCTCCGATGTGTACAGCAATCAACTCGGGCTTTTTAACCTCAAGGGGGGTGATGAAATTTCAGTATACAGAATAATCGATCGCTACAGCAACCGCATTCAAATCAAAGGTGCGGTCTTCAGACCAGGGATCTTCTCCTTAACCGAAGGGCTCACCCTAACCCAACTCATTAAAAATGCCGATGGGCTAAAAGGCGATGCCTACACGCAGCGGGCGAGCATCTTACGAACCAAAGGAGACCTCAGTTCAGAAGTATTGGAAGTGAATCTTCAAGCGGTATTGGAAGGCCGCCAAGCAGATGTGGTCTTGCAGCGTGAAGATGTAATCCGTATTTCCAGCATTTATGATGTACAAAATGAACGGTACATCCAGATCCTCGGAGAGGTAAAACGTCCGGGCACCTATCCCTACGCGGCAGGAATGACTCCTGAAGAATTGATTCTTATCGCCGGTGGCTTGCAAGAATCTGCCAATATCAAAGACATTGAAATTGCCAGAAGGCTGGAAGATTCAGATTCAGGAACGTTATCGGATATCATCACCACATCCATCAATCCAGACTTATCCTTCAACCCGAATGCCATTTCCTTGGCGCCCTTCGATCAGGTGATCGTACGAAAGCGAGCCAATTTTACGATGCAGCGTCTTGTGTCTGTAGAAGGGCAGGTCAATTCGCCAGGACTTTTTGCAATTCAAACCAGTGTAGATCGAATCTCTGATTTGATAAAAAGAGCTGGAGGAGTCAACCAATTTGCCTACACCAAAGGCGCTACATTGATCCGTAAAACAGAGTTTTTTAACACGGAGTCTGAGCAAGTGCGAAGACAGAAAAATTTGGAAGCACTACGCGTGCTTCTTAAGGAGAATCCAACTAACCCTGAAGCACAAGAAGAACTCCTTATTCGCCTTTTCAGAGACCTTCCAAAGGAAACAGTGGCGAAAACGGATTCCACTGCCAATAATGCCAAACGAGAATCGCTGGATCAAATTGCTGCTGAAACCCCTGGACTAGCCGTCAAAATTAAGGAAACTGAAGCCGTTGCCATCAACCTTGAAAAAATTCTAGCCAATCCTGGTTCTGAGGAAGACTTGGTTCTCGAGGAAGGCGATATTCTCAATGTGCCAAAGCTCTTGCAAACTGTTCGTATGCGTGGAGATGTAGTCTATCCGACTACTTTAAGGCATGAGCAAGGCCGAGGGCTACAGTTTTACATCAATGGTGCAGGTGGGTTTGACCGAAGAGCCAACCGCAAGCAAACCTATGTGGTCTATGCAAATGGCGCAGTGAAACGAACAAAAGGGCTCTTTGGAGTTCGAAGCTACCCAGCCGTGGAGCCAGGAGCTGAAGTGATCATTCCAAGCAAAGGCCCTAAAATACCTCTTCGTTTAGGTGACTTAGTAGGCGTCACCACTGGATTGGCCACCTTGGCTTTGGTTCTTTCTCAAATCAACCTACAGTAATACCCCATGAGCGGAAACTCACATTTTTCTACCTCCCAATTCACCTTGAAAGAGGTGGTCCAAAACCTGATTGATTGGGTAAACTTTTTTCGTTCAAAGTGGAAACTTCTACTGCTTTCCTTAGTAGTAGGAACTGGGCTTGGAGCTGGCTATTCACAACTAAAAGACCCTGTTTTTCACGCGGAAACTTCTTTCGTTTTGGAGGAGGAAGGAATGGGTGGTATTGGACAAATGTCAGGACTCGCTAGCCTTCTTGGGGTTAATTTGGGTGGCATAGGTGGTACGAATGGCCTTTTTCAAGGGGACAACATCATGGAGCTGTACCGCTCGGACCGCATGTTGGAAGAAACCCTCTTGAGTCCATTTGACAAAGAAAGTTTATTGGTAGATCGATTTATTGAATTCGAAGAGCTAGAAAATAAATGGGCCTCCACTATCGATTTGTCTACCCTGACATTTTCAACTTCCAAAGAAAATCATGGAGTGAAGCAGGACTCAGTGATCAAGGAAATCTCCAAGCTTATCCGAGAAAAACAGCTCGAAGTCCTCAAGCCAGATCGGAAATTGAGTATTATTCAGGTGAATGTTTCTTCCAAAGACGAGGGGTTTGCAAAGCTTTTTAATGAAACGCTAGTAAGCAAGGTAAATACCTTTTACTTGGAGACTAAAACAAAAAAAACAGGGGAGAATCTCCGTATTTTACAAATCCAAGCAGATTCAGTTCGGGCAATTCTTGATGCAAGCCTTGGCACCTTGGCTGCCGAACAAGATCGCGTTCCCAATGCCAATCCCTTGCTGAGTGCGGCTACCGTAAATGGGCGTCGCAAGCAAGTAGACGTTCAAACTAGTGCTGCAGTATTTGAAGAAATTGTGAAAAATCTGGAGATGGCGAAAATTAATCATCGCATCAATACCCCATTAATTCAATTGATTGATTCTCCTAAGCTGCCTTTAAAACGAACTGAAGTCCGCTTGTTGAAGGGGATGGTTTATGGGGCCATTTTCTTCGGTATTTTGGCCCTTAGCTTCCTATATCTGAGAAGAATCTATCAAAAACATTTGCAGGAAGTCTAAACCAAAGCTTCCATGTTTGAAAAAATCAATCTGTTGATCCCCTTTGGGAATTTTATCCGGAATAAGTCCCTCCAGAACTTTCTTTTTCTGGCGCTGATACAGTCCTCAACGGTCTTGATTTCAATAATTTCCATGCCCCTTCTGATTCAAAGTATTGGGGCGGAACAGTTTGGATGGGTCAACTTATCTCTTTCTGTAATTATTGTATTCAATATTTTAGTTGGCTTTGGGTTCAACCTGAGCGCCCCTAGAGAAGTTGCCCTCAATCAATCCAATAAGACAGAACTCTCACAGTTGGTCTCCAATGTTTTTTCAGCCAAACTACTCCTTGCTCTTTTTTCCACAGTCATCATTTTAATTGGAGCCTATGGTTTTAACCTATTCGAAGGGTATCAATCCGTTTTAGTGTTCTCCGTATTTCTGCTCTTTTCAGAAGCCGCCTTTCCGCTCTGGTTTTTTCAAGGGATGGAAAAAATGAAGCTGGTCTCTGTAGCGACAATTTTCTCCAAACTTCTTTTTTTGATGGGCTTAGTGCTATTTGTACAGCAGCCCTCGCAAAGTTTTTGGGTCAATTTTCTACTTGGAATTTCTGGTCTGGGAGTCAACTTGTGCCTATTAGGCTACATTCACGTGGTATTGGATATTCGCTTTTTTAGCCCCCAATTTTCATCCATCCTGAGAAGCCTACAGGACAACCTACTGCTATTTTTTAGCAACCTTGCCAGCCATATTTCCATCAATGGAGGCCTCATCATTTTGAGTTTCTTTTCAACTGGAGCCACATTGGGAATGTACAGTTTAGCGGAACGCGTGGTCATGATCCTAAGACTATTCCCGGCCTTGATCATTCAAGCAATTTTTCCAAATGCTTCCAAGCTTTATCAAGCAGACCAGCCCGCTTTTTTCTCCTTCCTCAAGAAAGTGTATCTCGGCACCCTAGCAATAGGCGCCTTGATTAGCATCGGAACTTATCTGACCGCCCCTTGGATCATTGAAGTACTTTCTCGTGGTCAGCTTAACGGTGCAGTCGGCTACCTCCAACTACTTGCCGCAATTCCATTTCTGGCTTGTCTCAATGTGGGAAATGTAATGATCCTCCTAGTCACGAACCTACGAGACCTATTGTTTCGTGCCAGCTGGATGTTTTGCGCCTACATGATCTGCGTTTCAACCGTCCTCACTCACTTTTATGGAGGAGCAGGTCTCTGCATTGCGATCTTGAGCACTGAGGTCATGGTCTTCTTTATTTGCTTGTATCTCCTGTATCGCCACAAAAAAGAACTCTTGTATGGCTTCTACTCCTGAGATTACAGTAGCAATCATCTTGGTCAATTGGAACGGCTATGCCTATACCAAAGCCTGCTTGGATTCTCTTGAGAAAGTAACAGCGCCCGCTTTTCAAGTAATTTTGGTGGATAATGGCTCCCAAAATTCAGAAGGCGAGCAACTCAAAGCACAGTTCCCCCGCATACACCTCATCGCCAACAAAGATAACTTGGGATTTGCTGGTGGAAACAATGTAGGAATCCGCTATGCCTTGGAACAAGGGTTTGAACAGGTTTTACTGCTCAACAACGATACGACTGTTGCCCCTTCCTTTTTGAAAGAACTCCAAACTTGTCTAGATCAACCCGGGCAGGGTGTGGCCCAACCCCTCATCCTATTTGCCCATGATCCACAAACGCTATGGAGCGCTGGGGGCAAATGGAATTCCCTTTTTGGAAGGGCAATCACCATGGGGGACCGAGTCCCTATAGAAAAGTATCGAATAGGCACCAGAACTCTCGATTGGGCTACCGGTTGCTGCATGCTGGTATCCAGAGCCGCCTTACTAGAAGCGGGGCTCCTTAACGAAACCTATTTTGCTTATTTTGAAGACGTGGAATGGAGTTTACGAATTCGCAAAGCTGGATTTACGATTGGCTTGGCCGAGAATGCAATCATCTACCACGAAGCGGGTGCTGCCTCCAAGAAACAACATGCAGAAGGAACACTCAGTCCACGTGTGTTTTATTTTCTTGTGAGAAACCAGCTTTTTCTGCTGCGACAGCATTCCATTCTACTTGGATATCCTTATCACTTGCTTCGGTTTTTGAGTTGGGCGGCCTATTTTTTAATTCGAGGGCGATCCCAAAAACTATCGGCAGTTTTCCAAGGAATTCCAGAAGGTCTTTTTACTCCACTTAACTCAGAAAAGAAATGGCTTCAATAGCATTTTTTATTCTGACTATCGGGGTGCTATTGGGCTTCCTTTGGACTTTACAAGAGATGATTGTAAAGGGAAAATGGACTTATTTCATCTTTTTCTTAGCCGGTTTTTTACCAATCTACATTAGCTTCTTGAGTTTGATTTACCTCAACACCAGATCTGAGGTGTTGGTCACTGTCTTTCAAGGGCTGAAGGAAGGAGTAGTCGGCATCGCCTTGGTGGTGGCTGTTCTCTTTCAAAAGAAGCCAGCCGACTATCCCTTTCGCCCACAGAGCACCGATTGGTTGATGGGAGGATTTTTAATTATTGGGTTTAGCTACCTCGTTTTGCCTATTGGCGAAGTTCCATTTCTTACCAAGGCCTCCTACTTCAAAGGGATTTTGCTTCCCGGTCTTGCCTACTTTTTGGGGAGAAATACGGTGTTTGAAGAGCGGGAGATCTCTCGGTTTTTTTCCATGATTTTCATCATAGCCATCCTTGCCTTCGCCGTCAATTTAGTTGAGGAGTTTGTCTTAAGGACACACATCCAACAGCATACTGGCTACGCGCTTTACAATCAAGTAATCAATGATACCTACCCGAGTGGAAATTTTGGTCTATCCTGGACATTTGAAACCCAAGCCCTGACCAAGCGACTTGCCTCGTTTTTTTCTGATCCCTTGGAATTGGCAAGTTCGGTGCTGTTGGGTTTTGCGGCTGGGCTAATCTGGTTTTTGACGTCCAAAAGAGAAGAAGGATTTCCATACCTCGTAGTCATGCTATGCTCCATGGGCAGCCTATTTTTCTCAAGTTCACGGGCCGCTTTTGGCGCTTTTTTTATCATGCTGTTTTTTATTGCGGTGATTTTTAAGCTCTATCGGTTGATTCTATTTGGGTTCGGTCTAGTCACTGCATTTGTCATCTTCGTTGTATTCTTTGCTTCTGACGACTTCTATTACTTCGTGATCGATACCCTGACATTCCAAAATGCGTCCAGCGTAGGCCACGTGTTGGAATGGTTAATTGCCGTTGAATCTATGATTGAAAATCCCCTAGGTGTCGGTTTGGCCATGAGTGGTAACTCCGGTACTGTCACCGATGAAGCACGGATTGGAGGGGAAAACCAATTCCTGATTTATGGGGTGCAGCTCGGATTTATAGGGATGTTTTTATACATCCTTCTTTTGGGATTTTCCATTAGCCGCTCCATTCGAGTTTTCAGGGGTACTGAAAACCTCATGACTGCACGAATTGCATTTACTGCTGCAGCGGTCAAAACAGGACTCTTACTGCCCCTTTTCACTGCCAATGCAGAATTGTATGCCTATGTAAATTGGATCACCTGGTGGATGGTGGGCTATGCCATGAACGAATACTCCAAAATCAAAGATGGAAAAGCATAAGCCAAAAGTATTGGTGGATGTATTTTACCTGTATGTGGCACAAACAGGGATCCGAACCTATATGGTTACGCTTTGCGATGAGATTCTCAAAAAAAACAACTCCGAATTTGAGTATATCATCAGTCCCAATTACCAAAAAGTAAAGCAAAGTCAGTTCTTCCGA
>Ga0209191_1002876_pt1 | contig 10465 bp, 8 predicted proteins | sample S_130626_EF_Meta_FD_187320 | JGI IMG/M metagenome (GOLD analysis project Ga0209191, IMG submission 187320) | Freshwater microbial communities from Lake Simoncouche, Canada to study carbon cycling - S_130626_EF_MetaG (SPAdes) (version 2) | ecosystem: Environmental > Aquatic > Freshwater > Lake ... | reverse complement strand
GCTTCAAAAGCGCACGCTGTCACCCAGAAAATCCAAGACCCACGATTTACATCAGTGGAGGTGGATGCCGGCGATCTGGTGGCTCTCGAAGGATTGATCAAGAAGGTCAATCCCGACGTAGTTATTAACGCAGTTGATCCACGTTTTGTTATGCAAATCTTTACCGCTTCACAAAAAGCTGGTGTGAACTACATAGACATGGCGATGTCGCTTTCGATAGCTCATCCCACTGATCCATTCCATAAAACTGGAGTCAAGTTAGGTGATGAACAGTTTTCACACTCAGCTGAATGGGAGAACAATGGTAAATACGCACTGATCGGCATGGGCATAGAACCAGGAATGAGTGACATCTTCGCTCGATACGCTCAAGATTTTCTCTTCAGTGAAATTGACACAATCACAATTTTGGATGGGTCCAACTTAACTGTAGACGGATATGCCTTTGCTCCTTCATTTTCAATCTGGACAACAATTGAAGAATGTTTGAATGCTCCCTTGATTTGGGAAGATGGGAAGTGGCACACCGCCGAACCTTTTACGGGAGCAGTGACATTTGATTTCCCTGATGGAATTGGCCCTGTTGAATGTGTTGACGTTGAACATGAGGAAGTTATTTTGATTCCGCAAAAGATCAAAGCAAATCAGGTCACATTCAAGTACGGACTTGGCACTGATTTTATTAACACTCTCAAGACGATTCACTTGCTAGGTCTTTCAAGGAAGGAAAAGGTTAATTACCGAGGAATGGAAATTGCACCTCGCGATTTCTTGGCTTCACTCCTTCCTGATCCAGCAAAGATCGGTCCATTGATGCACGGAAAAACGTGTGCAGGTGCGCACGTTAAAGGACTAGATAAAGAAGGAAAGCCTTACGCCTGCTACATCTATAACGTCGTTGACAATGAATGGTCGATGAAAAATTATGGAGATCAAGCAGTTGTGTGGCAAACAGCTATCAACCCTGTGATTGCGATGGAGTTAATTGCTAATGGTACGTGGAAACCCCAGGGTGTTGTTGGGCCAGAATGGATGGAACCTAAACCGTTCTTGGATTTAATCGAACAGTACGGAAGTAGTTGGCATATTCGGGATGAAGATCCCGCAGGGCTAGGGGTATAAATGGCATCGTGGGCGATAGTTACCGGAGCAACTTCCGGAATCGGTGAAAGCTTTACTAGATTATTGGCCGAAAACAATTACAACATCGTGTTAGTCGCCCGCGATCTGCCACGTTTGCAAGAGCGTGCACATGGCTTGCAGGAAAAATTCAATGTAGAAACCCACATTATTCAGGCTGATCTAGCGACCGATGCAGGGTGTGCTGCAGTTGAGCACTACATCGCTAATAATCAGATTGATGTGCTGATCAACAACGCTGGCTTTGGACTCAATAAAGCTTTCACAATGTCTGCCCTAGATGCTGAACAGCAAATGTTTGATGTATTAGTTCGGACTCCAATGCGACTAATGCACGTTGCTCTTCCGCTGATGAAGCAGCGCAACAAAGGTGTTGTCATCAACGTTTCATCTGTTGCCGGCTTTATCGCAGGTGGCACATATAGCGCTTCTAAGTCCTATCTGACTGTGTTGTCTGAATCACTTCACACCGAACTTGCTGACACAAACATCACAATCAGTGCTTTGTGCCCTGGATTTACTCGCACTGAGTTCCACCAACGTGGACGTATGTCTATGAAGGGCTTGCCAAGCTTCATGTGGCTTGATTCTGACAAGCTTGTCGCCAAATCGTGGAGCGATGCGCTCAAGGGTGAGGCGATATCGGTTCCGGGTTGGCAATACCAACTCCTTGTCTTCGTGATCCAAACTCTTCCGCGATCAATCATTAGGAAAGTTGGAATGAATCTCAGGAAAAAGCAGCGAAAGTAACGGTCATACCTTCTAATTCTCGGCGGGTTACCAGCCTTCTTTCAGCCCTCGGTCGGTAAGATTACGACTATTACAACGAAAGGTCTTTCATGTTTCGCAAAATCGCATCATTGTCCGTAGCACTCATTGTCGCTGGCGGCGTCATGGTGGCTGTTCCAGCCGAGGCAGCAGCCAAGATTTCAAATGGTGTTGCATGCACAAAATCTGGTTCTACAACCAAGACAAGCGGTGGCACATATAAGTGTGCAAAGAACCCCCTTGTAACAAACTCGAAATTGACCTGGCTATCACTTGATTGCGTTACAGCAGCAACTGATGCAGTTAAGGCTGAAAAGTCAGCTATTACAACAGCTGCTAATTTCAAAGCACAGCTTCCAGTTATTGAACTTGGAATCACAACAGAGACTGCCAATAAAGCAGAACTTCAAGTCAAGTTAGATGCTGCAACTCTTCGACTTACAGGCGCACAAGCAAAACTTGCTGCTGCTAAAACTGATGCAGATAAGAGATTGCTAACAACAGCTGTTTCCTCATGGACATCAGCGACTCGTGCTTATGCAAGCAAGATTCGCAATATTGATTTAACTATCAAAAAGCTTGAAGCAGCAAAACTTGCAGGCACTAATAAGCCTGCAGAATTAGCATCAAATGTTACGAATGCTCGTGACAGCGCCAAGCTAATCTGCACAAAGGGTTTCTAATCCCCTAACTCTTTACGAAAAACCCGCTACCAAACAGGTAGCGGGTTTTTTCTTACCTATGGATTCCCCTATTACCTTTTACCTTCGGTGTTCTTATCCTCGATTCATGCGAGTGCTTAGATTTTCAGGAGTCTGCCTACTGGCTCTCTATCTACTACTTCATGTGCTTTTCCCAACCGCGTGGTCTGAGTTAATTTCCTACAACATCACGCCAATTGCTGGACTTGTGGCAATCTCTTGTGCACCTCACATTAGCGATGCAATTGCCAAACCAACTACGGCGATTGCAATTGCGCTCTGGACGTGTGGATCGGCAATTGCCAGTGCAGGTGTGTTCTTTTCGATTTCACATGCCTACGACACCACTTCCAACATCTTGTATTTACTGTTCTATCCCCTCGCAATGATTGGTTTGCCACGGTTACTTGCCGTCAATCGCAAGCTTTCACTCATAGAGATCGTAGATTCCTCAATCTTTGGCTTGGGGCTCACTACATTGGGTTCTGCCTTAATAGTTAAGCCAATCCTTCCTCATTTTGCTGGCAACATGAGTGAAACCTTCTTTGCGATTATGTATCCCGTCGCAGACTTAGTTCTTGTGTGTGTCGTCATCGCTACTGTTTCCATGCAAGGTTACTCAAAACGCGGATTAATTCTTACTACTGGAGTGGTTGTATTTGCCCTAACCGACTTTCTCTATCTATGGCAACACATCAACGGAAGCTATCTCATGGGTTCGATATTAGATGTTGGTTGGATCATCGGACTGTTGCTCATCGCAGAAAGTTTTTGGCAGCCAGGAATCGATATCAAAGCCCGCGAGGGAATCAACCCAATTCTAATTTCTATTTCTGTTTCTCTCAGTGCAACCTTGCTAGCGTTAATTGCAATTCGGCCAGATTATTTCCCACGCTTCATTTTAATTCCTGCAATTGCAACTCTGGGGCTGGCATTTATGCGTATGGCGATTGCACTAACACAGGCTAAAAATATAGGACAGGAAAGATTGCTTGCCAGAACAGATGAATTAACTGGTCTTCCCAACCGTCGCCGTTTAGTAACAGAGATTGATAGCTTTATAGAAAAAGAGGGAGCGTTATTGCTTCTGGATCTCGATGGATTTAAACCAATCAATGACACGCATGGACATGAAACTGGAGACAAGATTCTGCAGCAAGTTGCCTTGAGATTTGAGCGTGCATTGCCACATGGTGCTTTATTAGCACGACTTGGTGGAGATGAGTTTGGGGTGCTCTATGAAGGTGGTCATGACAGCGCTGTTGAAGTTGCTTTAGCGTTGCGCGCGACTTTGTCCTATCCATTCCACATCAACAACCAAGAGATTCAGCTAGGTGTCAGCATTGGTGTTGCAAAAAATACTGGAGAAAAAGATCTACTGCTACGGGCAGATAACGCGATGTATAAAGCTAAGCGTGAGGGCCTAGGGGTTTGTCGGCTTTAATCTCCTGCAATCGTGCAAGAGATTCGAAGCGCTCGGTTGCGTGATCAACTACCCGCTCTGGATATCCCTTGCTGTAACCATCTAGGAATAACCATGGCTCATGAATTTCTGAAGCTGAAAGGTGTGCCAACTCTGGCACATACCTTCTAATGTAATCTCCATTTTCATCAAAACGCCTGCCTTGTTCAATGGGATTAAATATTCGGTAATACGGTGAAGCATCCGTGCCACATCCTGCAGTCCATTGCCAGCCATGCGCATTAGATGCAACATCGTAATCAACTAGGTGATCGGCAAAGAATCGCTCCCCTATTTGCCATTCCAGGTGCAAGTCTTTGACTAGGAATGAGGCCACAACCATACGAGTGCGATTGTGCATCCATCCTTCAACAACTAGCTGGCGCATTGCTGCATCAACAAATGGGTAGCCTGTCGTGCCTTCACACCAAGCCGCAAACTTTTTACCAGGCTTGTCATATCGCATCTCTTTAAATTTAGGTGCGTAGTACTCAAGATCTGTCATCGGGTTGTTAAAAAGCACATCTGCATAAAACTCGCGCCACGCAATCTCCTTGCGGAATGTGTCGTGGGCTTTACTTTCTCCAAGGTTTGCAAGAAGTGTTCGTGGGTGAATCTCGCCAAACTTCAAGTAGGTACTCATCTTTGAGGTACCATCGATTGAAGCATAGTTTCGATTTTCATCGTAACTGTCTAAGCCATTTTTCGTAAACTCCTTGAACCGCTTTAGTGCGGCAGCTTCCCCTGCAGCAATAATTTCCACGCTTTCTGGAAATGGGAAATCCGGAAAGTTGCGGTACTTATCAGTCGGTTGAACTACATTGAATTTCTTAGGCGTTACAGCAGGTGCTCTATAGCCATGTGTTCGCCAACCGCGATAAAAAGGTGTGTACACCTTGTATGGCGTCGCATCACTTGGCTTTAGGACTCGTCCAGGAGTAACTGCATACGGACTACCGGTTCTAACTAATTTGATTCCTGCAGCTTCAACTCGAGCATCTCGTTCAGCGCCAAATCGTTCGTACTCTGCAGATATGTGCACCTCTTCAACGCCATGTTCGGCAATTAATTCTTTGAGTACTGCAACTTGATCGCCTTCAATAATATGTAAGCGATTTCCCAGTGATTGATCTAATGCTCGTAGCGATTGGCCCATGTAAGCCAACAACTTTTCACCAGCTTCAGCAATTTGCGTCTTATCTAGAATAAATAGAGGGATTACTTGTTCAGCAGATTCAATGGCGGCTAATAGAGCTGGGTGATCATTAATTCGAAGGTCGCGACGAAACCACATGATTGAAGTTTTCGCCAGAGACATGGGATGATTAAATCATCATGCAGGAGATTAAGCGCTTTCAAGTCCGTGGGGTTCCGGGCGAAGTTATCCGGGTCGTATTCGGCTCCCGCAGGGTTGATTACTGGATACCAAAAGGTGGCACCGATCGGCTATTAATCGCACACGATGGTCAAAATGTATTTGATGGCAAGACTTCTACCCATCGTGGTCAAACCTGGAAGATGGCTCAAGCCGCAATTCATGTCAGCCAAGAGCTTGGAATAAATCCCCCGGCCATCATCGCGGTGTGGCATTCATCGACTAAGCAAAATCCTTGGGGTCGTGCGCAAGATTTAGTCCCAGAGCAATTTTTGACGCGCGATACTTATATTGACCCGCGTTGGAGAGTGGCTGATCCCTCATTTGTTGTTAAGTCAGATGAATACTTCGATCACGTATTTAACACAATCGTGCCTGCCATATTTCCTATTTCAACTCCAGAAAAAACAGCGGTCATTGGTTCCAGTATGGGTGGTTTAGCAACTCTTTATGCGGCAATTACCCATCCTGAAAAATTCACAACGGCCCTAGCTTTGTCGCCACATTGGATTATTAGCGATCAAGAGTTTGCCAGAAAGATGGTTGAGGCGCTTCCGTTAAGCCATAAAGTTTGGATGAGCCGTGGAAACAAAGGAATTGATGCCGAGTATCCACCACTTCAAGATTTCGTCGATCAACTGATGGTGGCACGCGGATTTGGTAGTCGGTACATGTCTAAGTCCTATAACCGAAGCGGCCATAATGAAAGATCGTGGGCAAAGTATTTACATGAACCTTTACGGTTTTGGCTTTCATAAACCACCTAGGCGGGCTCAAAATGGGCATTTTCGAGCAAACTAGGGTTCGATAGAGCCATGAGCGAAGAAGTGGTCACCCGGGATGAGATCAGAGCGATGCGCCGTTCCTATGGTGATGCCGGTTTAGAAACTTTGCCTGCAAATCCTTTTGAGGCTTTTGCTCTGTGGCTAAAAGAAGCACACGAGAACACTGTCATTGTTGAAGCAAATGCAATGGTTCTTTCAACTTTATCGAGTGATTCACAAATAAATACTCGAACTGTTTTGCTTAAAGATATTTCAGATGGCGGCTTCACATTCTTTACAAATTACGAATCTCGTAAAGCACATGCAATTGAATTAAATCCAAATGTTTCTTTACTCTTCCCTTGGTTTGTGATGGAGCGACAAGTTTCAATTAGCGGAATTGCAGAAAAAATTTCAGAACAAGAATCTGATGATTACTTTGCAACTCGTCCATGGGGCTCACAAATTGGTGCTTGGGCAAGTCCCCAATCATCACCACTGGCATCGCGTGCCGAATTAGAACAACGCTTCGAAGGTGCCGCACAAAAGTGGCCCGAAGGAACCGCGGTTCCACGTCCGCCACATTGGGGTGGATATCGAGTCATGCCATTAAATATTGAATTCTGGCAAGGTCGATACTCACGTTTGCATGATCGTTTGCGCTATGAGCGGGATAACACCTCCGCCGATTGGGAACTCAATAGGTACTACCCGTAGTCTTAGCCCATGAGCGCAGACATTGTTATTCCTTCCAATTTAAAGCCGGTTGATGGTCGTTTTGGATGCGGACCATCAAAGATTCGTCCAGAAGCACTTGCAGCGTTATCAGCAAGTGGCAATTTAATTCTTGGAACTTCTCACCGACAAAAGCCAGTTAAGAATGTCGTAAAGCGCGTTCGCGAAGGTCTTACATCTCTGTTTAATCTTCCAGAAGGTTACGAAGTTGTACTTGGTAACGGCGGATCAACTGCGTTCTGGGATATCGCAACTTTCGGTTTGATCGAAGAGCGTTCACAGCACTTGGTATTTGGTGAGTTTTCATCAAAGTTTGCCTCTGCAGCAAAGGAAGCACCATTTCTTGGAGAACCAACAGTTATCAAAACTGAGCCTGGATCTCACCCAGTATCTGTACTAGAAGCTGGAATCGATGTTTACGCACTGACTCACAATGAAACAAGTACCGGTGTTGCAATGCCAATTATTCGCCCAGCAGGCACAGATGGAGCACTTGTTCTAGTTGATGCCACATCTGCAGCTGGCGGCTTAATGGTTGATGCCAAAGAGTTTGATACTTATTACTTTGCACCTCAGAAATCATTCGCATCAGATGGTGGTTTGTGGATTGCAATCATGTCTCCTGCAGCAATCGCTCGCGCAGAAAAGATCAAGGTCTCTGGCCGTTGGGTTCCAGCATTCTTTGATCTCGGCATTGCAATTGAAAACTCACGCCTGGATCAGACATATAACACTCCTGCTCTTGTCACATTGATGTTGCTTGCAGAACAAATCGAGTGGATGAACTCAAATGGAGGGCTTTCATTTGCAGCTGGTGTCAGCACACAGTCTTCTGACATTTTGTATTCATGGGCTGAAAAGACCGCCTACACAACTCCATTTGTAACAGATCCAGCAATGCGCTCAAAGGTAGTTGGAACAATTAATTTTGATGATGCAATTGATGCAACAAAGATTGCAGCAGCACTTCGTGCCAACGGAATCGTTGACACAGAGCCATATCGCAAGCTTGGTAAGAACCAGCTTCGTGTCGGTATGTTCCCTGCTGTTGATCCAAGTGATGTTGAAGCACTTACCAAGTGCATCGATCACGTTGTAGCAGCGCTTTAATGCCAAAGAGTTTTCAACGCGACCGTTTCTTTTGGGTTGCAGCGGTTCAGACCGCCATTATTAATTTCTATCTCGGCGGCTTTGGCCCTGCACAATCACTGCTGCGTGCAGATCAAGGCACTTCTTTAACTATTGCAGGCTTACATGGCACCGCAATGGGAGTTGCATCAATCTTTGCTGGTTGGGCAAACCCACGCATCGCACATCGTTACGGCCGTTCAAAGTCTAGTTGGATTGGTTTATCAATCTTTATTACAGGTCTAACCCTTTTTGTTATCTCTCCCCCTGTATACATCACGATTCCTGCCACATTGATAACAGGATTTGGTGTTTCCATAGTGATCAACGCAATGCTTACAAAGATGTCTCATCACTACGGAAAGGCTGCTGAAGTAGCTATCCCGCAAGCAAATGGAATTGCCTCTGTTGGTTTTGTAATTGGAACTGCATTAATCGGAACTATCGCCATTGCATATCCACAGTTATGGCGCTTAGGTCTATTACTTGCATTACCTGTTGCCTTAATCCTATTTATTGTTGGTCGGGATAAAGATGAAGATGAGCATGTTCCAGGTGAAGATGGTCCACAAAGTGGAAAGCTCTCCCGCCATTTTTGGATTTCATGGTTTGGTTTTGTTGCCTGTATCTCAAGTGAGTTTGCAACATCATTCTGGGCAGCAGCGCTGCTAAAGGATCGTGTTGGTTCAACAGCAGCGATTTCAACAGTTGCAATCGTGGCTCTTGGCACAGGCATGGGGCTTGGTCGTTGGTATGGCGGATTAGTTCTTGGACACCTAAAGCTCGATACTCAACTTCTCACAGTGATCGCTCTGCAATTTGTTGGCTTTGTTGGCTTCTGGTTATCACATAACATGATTCTTTCTCTCTTCTGCCTATTTGTAGTTGGAATGGGAATCTCAATGCAGTTTGCACTCTCTTCAATTCGCTTAATTGGTCTAAGTGATGGACGTCCAGATTTGGCTATTGGCCGCGCATCATTAGCAGCTGGAACAGCAATTGCTGGAGCACCATTCTTGCTCGGACTCCTTGGCGATAGCTTTGGTATTTCACGTGCCTACATCATGGTTTTTGTCTTGATTGCAATTGCATTCGCTATTGTTAAAGCAATTCCTTCTAAGGTTGCAGAGGCTGCTTAATGAATTACAAGGTTAGACGACTAGTAACACTACTTGCCCTGATTGGGATTTTAGTTGTTATAGCGATTAACGGTCTTTAAGAACAGCAGCAACAGAAGTATCTGCAGGTAGTGCAACTCGGTTCTTGTATTTGAACCAGATAAATAGTGATGCAAATAATGAAATACCACCACAGAGTGCAATAGTTGGACGGATTCCAAGCAGATCAGTTGTTGCACCGATCAGTGGTGAACCAAATGGAGTTCCGCCCATAAAGATAAGAAGATAAAGACCCATAACGCGGCCGCGGATTGCAGGATCTGTACTGGTCTGAACAATTGAATTAGCTGACACCAAGGTAGTCAGCGCTGTTACTCCACAAATCGGTAGCCAAATCACATATGTGATGTAGTTGGGCAGTATAGAAAGCATCATGATTGATGCAGAAAATGCGATTCCGCCACGAATAACAAACTTTGTGTTTCTAAACCGTTCAAGTCGAGCAGATCCAATAGCACCAGATAGCGATCCAATAGCAATAAATGTTCCCATCAAACCAAAGCTAGCTGGTCCCAATCCGAACTCTTGTGTTGCCATAAGAGCGTTAAAGATTTGAAAGTTGAGTCCAAAGGTTGCTAAGAAGAAGACCATCAACATAACAACATAAATATCTGGACGTGCCTTTGCATAGGCAATGCCTTCTCGGATATTGCCATCTGATTTTGGTCGATCTAAGTGGAAAAATGCTTTTTCATTAAGGTTTGCAAGGGCAGCAATCACAAAGAAATATGAAAGCCCGTTAACAATAAATGATGGTCCTGTGCCAAAAGCTGCAATCAAGACACCAGATAGTGCTGGGCCAACCAATCGTCCAGCATTAAAGTTTGCCGAATTAAGCGAAACAGCGTTGGGCAGATCAGTTTGACCAACAACTTCAGTGGTAAATGATTGGCGAACGGGAGCATCAATTGCAGTTGAAATTCCAAGGACTGCAGCTAAGGCAAACACATGCCATAACTGAATGTGTTCTGTGATTACAAGTATGCCTAAACCAAGTGATGCTGCACCGCCAGCAATGTTGGTCAGAATCAAAACTTTGCGTTTGTTAAATCTGTCAGCCAATTTTCCGCCGTGAAGTGAGAAAAGAAGAACTGGTGCAAATTGAACGGCTGTAACTAAACCTAGATATGTTCCGTTGTTATTTGTGAGTTCTAGTACGAGCCAATCTTGGGCGATTCTTTGGGCCCAGCTGCCAATATTTGAAACTGTGTTGG
>Ga0209191_1002875_pt1 | contig 10469 bp, 10 predicted proteins | sample S_130626_EF_Meta_FD_187320 | JGI IMG/M metagenome (GOLD analysis project Ga0209191, IMG submission 187320) | Freshwater microbial communities from Lake Simoncouche, Canada to study carbon cycling - S_130626_EF_MetaG (SPAdes) (version 2) | ecosystem: Environmental > Aquatic > Freshwater > Lake ... | reverse complement strand
TTTATTAAATATAGTTTCTAAACCTTCTTTTTTATATTTAGTTAATTTAGAAATTTCATTTATTGAATGACTATCATTTTTATTAAATCCATATTTTTTATTAAATTTTTGTTTATAAGTAACAATTCCGCAACCCGTAACAACATTATTAATAATTTTATCAATTTTTTGTTTCATAAATAATATAATTAAAATATATATTTTATAATTTAAATTATTAAATTTATATAAATTTAAAACGAGAAACATTATATATAATATAATTATTAATGTCTAAATTAACCACAGAAATAAAAAATTTAATTATAAAAAAACGTTCACATTTATCTCCTCAAAGTGTTAAAACTTATACTTCTATATTATCTAATTTATATAAAAATATTTTTGGTCTTGATTATGATGAAAGTAATTTTGATAATACTAAAAAAATATTAGATTACTTACATGGATTAGAACCTAATAAAAGAAAAACTATTTTATCGGCTTTAGTAATTATAACTGATAAAGAAAGTTATAGAAAACAAATGTTAGAGGATATAGGAGACTATAATAAAGAACAATCATTACAAGTTAAGAGTGAAAAACAAAATGATAGTTGGTTATCTAATGATGAAATAAAATTTTTATATAATAGGTTAGAAAAAAATTTTAAAGCAATTATGAGAAAAGAAAGTTATTCTATGAAAGACTTACAAGAAATACAAAACTATATTATTATTTCTTTATTAGGTGGTGTTTTTATTCCTCCAAGACGTTCTAAAGACTATGTAGAATTTAAAATAAATAATGTCGATAAAGAAAAAAATAATTATTTAACTAAAAATAAAATGGTTTTTAATTCTTATAAAACTTCAAAAACATACGGACAACAAATTTTAGAAGTTCCAAAACCTTTAATGAAAATATTAAAAATATGGTTAGAAATAAACCCGACTGACTTTTTATTGTTTGACTCAAATGAAAATCAATTAAGTAATGTAAAATTAAATCAAAGGTTAAATAGTATTTTTGATAAAAAAGCATCTGTAAATCAATTAAGACATACTTATTTAAGTGATAAATATCAACACACAATTGAAGAAAATAAAAAAATGGCTCAAGATTTTAAACAAATGGGTTCTTCTATGGGACAACAAAAAATATATATTAAATCAAAAGATGATTAACAAGTTAAGCATAGATGATTAACAAGTTAAGCATAGATGATTAACAAGTTAAGCATAGACGATTAACAAGTTAAGCATAGACGATTAATCACTATAACCTTCACTATCAGAATCTAAAATACAATTTTTTACTAATTTCTTTTTCTTCTTTTTAGATTCTGGTAAAATATCCATTTCTTTATTATTCATATTATTTTTTAAAAATTCTTTTACATTATAATATTCTAACCAACCTTTTCTATATTTTTTATTTCTATCTACTTTACCACCAGTAATTATTAATGGTCGTAATGGAACTGAAACAGCATCATTATATATACATTGTAATTCTTCTTTCTCTAAATCTGAACTCCATTCATTCATGATTGCATTTTGTTCTCGTTTACTTCCACCTAAATCTAATAAAACTAAATAAGAACTATTTTTTCTAATAAATTTAGGAATATCATAATAACTTTGACTAAGAAAAATTACACAACAATTTTTCTTTCTTGCTCTCATATAATATTCTTCTACAGAACTTAAATTTTTACTTAGAACTAAATCATCCCAAACTACTAAATGATTTTCTTTTTTATCCATATCATCCAATTTTGGAGTAGAATGCATACCTTCTTTTATTTGTATTTGGTCATGTTCTCCAGATAAAAAATTATATAGAGGTTCGTCTTTATTTCTCGTCACAATTGTAATATCTGAAAATGTTCCTTTTCCTTGAGAAAATACTTTTAATAAATTTAATAAAAAATTTGTTTTTCCAGTTCCTGATGGTGCTACAACACACATTCTAAAAGGTATTTTAATATTATGTAAATTTTCATTAGGATTTGATATATCATCTAAATATTTTTTTGGAATAATATCATAAAAATTAATAATATCACTGTTTTTTTTACTTGATTTTTTCATATAAAATATAAAATATAATATAATTATTTAATTAAATATATATACAATATAATATATAATAATGGCTTTGTATTATCCACCAGTTAAACCTAATTCACCAATATATTCTTATCAGAACTTCGCTGCACCGAATACTCCTGTTTCTCCTGCACAAGGAGGAAGTACAGTAACAGAAGAATGGCTAGCTACTCATTATTTACAATTTCCAAATGCTCAAGGGGTTGAAAATTTTGGATTTCAAGAATTACAATTAACTTCGTCAAATGCTGGTGAAGAAGCACAACTATATATTAATCCTAATGCTGGTGTAGATGTAGTTTTATCTACGTCACAAACAGATGGAAGTTTAACAATTAAAACACCTGCAACAACACTTAATACGATGGTTTTAAGTCCTTCAACAGGTATTACATTTGGAGATTTAACAACACAAAACACTGCATTTATTGAGGCTAATTATGCTCAATTAAATACTAATAATACTTTTTTGAGTCCTTATATAAATACTTTTCAAGGTAGTAATGCAACATTACCATCTACGGGACCTTTACAAATCAGTAATGTCTCAACTAGTGAATATGCTTCATTTTTTGTAGACCCGTCTCCGACGTATGATTTAACATTATATACTGCTCAAACTGGTAATACTGCTGGTTTAACAGTTCGTAATCCTAATTATTCATTTAGTGTTAATCCTACGGCAAATAATACTGCAACTTTTGTTAATCCTATTAGTACGACATATTCTATTACTGGTGGTAGTTTAGGAATATCAACAACAGGTCAAGACACTTATTCTATATATTCCAATTCTACAGGAGGTTATGGTTTAGTTTTAGCAAATACAACAGGTAATAATGGTAGTCTTACTTTATCTAATAATGGAGGAAATTTAACAACTTTAACCTGTTCCGCCCCTCAGACATTAAATTATAATGGAGGGTCAATAACAGGACTTTTAAATTTAACTAGTATTTATTCTTATATTAATATTAATTCTGCTATCAGTATGGCAAGTGGTCAAGCTATTAATATCAATAATTCTGCTTTATATTTATATGATGGCGTATTAAATACAAATATTTATTTTGCTGGTAATCAATGTTCATTTAATAATGGCGGGTCTTATGCTGGAAATGCTGGGTTTAATTTTGCTTTAAATGATAGTACTAGTTCTTTACAAACAGTATTAAATATTGCTTCTGCTGAAATAGACAGTTATACAAATTTAAATATGAATTCTAAAAATATTTTGAATATTGGTACTGGTTCTACTGCTATTACACAACCTATTGGAACTAATAATACAACTCTAGCAACAACTGCTTTTGTTATAGCAAATCAGGCAACACCAGTATTGACTAATTACGCACAACTAACATATGGTTCATTACAAACTTTTACAGGACCTATAACTTTTTCCGGAAATACAACAGGTATAACTCAACCTATTAATACTAATAATACTACTTTAGCGACTACTGCTTATGTATTAGCAAATGGAGCAATTTATACAACTTCAACATTTACAAATAATACTGGTACAACACCTTATGCATCTATAAGTCCTTCTCCTTGTACTGTTGTTTCGACTTATATACCTCAAACAACTGTTGTTAATTTTGATAATGTTAATTTTACGGTGTCTATAATAAATAATCCTCTTTTTATAATATATATATGTTCATTAACATTTTCTACTGCTCCTTTTCCAGGTTCCCCACCAGCAACAACATCAGGAACTACAACAATTTTATATAATAATACAAATACAGTTTATTCAACACCATATTCATGGTCTAATGCAACAACATTAATTATTCAATGTCCAACAGCATTACAAACACTTCCAAGTTTTAACGGTGTTTCATTTACTATAAATTTACAAAATTTAGGGGGTTTTAAAGCTTAAATATTTATTTAGTAAAAAAATGATTTATATATAATTAAATAATTAATTATATATAATAATATATAATGTCAATAGAAAATTTACCACCAGACACAAGTTTACAATTATGTGATTCATATGGAAATATATCATATCAAGGTATATTATCCTCAAATTTAAATAATACTATTTCATTAACTTCAAATTTAAATTCTACTTTTCCTACAACGCCAACAGGTGATAGTTTAGGACATTATCATTATACTGATGACGGTAGTGGAGCTCTTAAATTTTTAAATGCATGTGGGAGTGGAACAGGAGGACATCAATTTTATACTTCTAATTCTACAACTGCACCTTTTAAAACTGGAACTATTGATATTAATGGTATGACAATAGAAAAAGATAATACTGTAACAACTTATGATACTTTTACAACAATTATTTCTAGTCCTACTTTTATTATTATGAATATTAATCCATCAGTAGCACCATATAATTGGGTTCTTGGTCAAATGTATATTATTCAAGTTGGTAATACAACTGCAACAATGACAACAGGAGTAAATTATAATGTTAAATATATAGATACTCAAGCCGTAAGAGTTTATACTACTTCTTCAGATACTAGTCCAGTTATTGATTCTTCAGGAATAACTTCCGTCTTATTACCTACTGGGACAACTGGACAAATTGATACAAGTATTTTAAGTTCAACAGATTTAACTTTTAATTCTATTTCATTACAAGAAACTTTATCTAATTTAACTATAAAACAAATTACTTCAGCTAATCAATATATTTCGGCAGCTATTACAGCAGACGCAAGACCACCAATTGCTCCTACGTCAACTATTACACAACAATATGGATTTACTCCAGCTTGGTATTTTAAAAATAGTTTTAGTTCTGGAATAAATAAAATTAATTGGTATTTAGGTCCGTCTATAGGTATGACAGTTGCACAAGTTTTAGGAGTCTATATGAATATTTTTAATGGTATTACAACTAGTAATGATAATACACCTTATATAGTAATTTTAACAGCTAATGATTCAGTTCCACCAGTAAATTATTATAAATCCAAAAGAACATATTTATTTAATCAAAGTATTACACCTACAACAAATACTAGATATTTAACTTTTGCAAATGTTTCAGGTTCTTGTCCTACACCTAATTATTATGGTTCTAATCTAAATAATATGGAATTATCTACAGTTGCAGGTTCACAAGTTGGTGCATTTGCTTCGACAGAATTAATTTTAGCTTTTGCAATTCATACAAATTCAAGTTCGGCATTAAATAGTGTAGAATTTGCAATTAATAAATTTGGTATTATGGCTCCTTTTGGAACTCAAGAAGTTTTATTTTTACCTTCTACATAAAATAAAAAATTAAATAAAAATTGATTATTATATTTATATATAATAATGAGTATAACATCAAGTAATTGGAATGATAAAATAGAATTACTTTTAAAAAATATTATGGAAAATTGTGATGAATTAGAAAAACATCATAGTGAATTATATTTTAAAGTTAAAAATATTGTTGTATATTTTAAATTACCAATTATAGTTTTTTCTTCATTGAATGCAATTGCATCAGTTAGTTTACAACCTTATATTGAACAATCATATATAAGTGTTTTAAATTGTGGTTTAAGTTTTATAATTGGTATTTTAACAAGTATAAGTTTATATTTGAAAATTGAAGATAAATTAGAAAATGAATTATTTGCTTCAAAAGAATATAAAAAACTTTCTTTAGAAATATATAAAATATTAAATTTAAAAATAGAAGATAGGGGAATTGACGGTGATGTTTTTCTAAATCAAATTTATAATGATTATATTAAATTATTTGATAGAACTAATCTAAGTGATGTAAGAATTAATGATAAACTTATAAATATTAACTTTGGAGTTAATAATATATAAATACTAATAAATATTATATTTTATATTATGCCTATTTCAAAAGAAGAAGATAAAATTCATAAAGCTTTAATGAAAAGTCAAGAAAAAATTTTAAATAAAATGGCTAAAATTGAAATGGATATTCATAAACATCATAATATACATGGTGGAGATATTGGTTTTGTTGATGCTTTTAAAAATTTAGGGAATACTATAAAAAGTGGATTTGAAGATAAAATAATAAATCCAGTTCAAGAAAAAATTATTAATCCAATTCAAAATAGTCCAGAATTAGATAAAACATTAGATTATATTACTAAAAAGAAAGGTGGATTGTCCTCTTCTCTACTTCATAATGGTGTACCCGCTGTTACTGGTGCAGTTACTGGAGGTCTTGCAGGAATAGCTTCAGGAGGTAATCCTCTTGCAGGAATGGCAGGTTCGGCGGCTGGAGGATATGCTGGAAAAGAATTATCTGATTATATTGGAAATAAGACTGGTGTAGGAATAAGAAAGGGTAAAGGTATAGGGCCTCGTATTCCCACAGGTGCAGATGCAGAGCGTTATTATAATATTAGTGGAGCTAAAAAACCACCAACTACTGGAGGAAGTATTAACAAACGTAAAAGTATTTCTAAAGAAAAACAGAGTATTAACAAGTTAAAACAAAGTAAAAAAAAATATTATTCTAGTTCTGATTCCGAAAGTTCTTCTGATGATGAAAAATATAAATATTCTAGACCAAAAAATAGTGCATTACAACAATTAATTGAAGGACATAGAGTCGCAGAAGCAAAAGAATTAAAGAAAGGTCAATTAATGTTAACTCAACATCAAGTAGAAGAAATGAAACTTTTAAGAAATGCTAGACCATTACAAAAAGTAGGTAAGGGAATAAAAAAATTAGTAGGAACAAAACGAGGTAATAGAGCTAGAGGTGATATTGTAGCAGAAGTTATGAAAAAAGAAGGTTTAAGTTTAAGTCAAGCTTCAAAATATGTAAAGGAACATGACATGTATTAATTATATGAAGTATTTTATTTATTCTATTAATTTTAATAATGATTTATTATATATAGGTTCTACAAATAATATTTCTCAAAGAAAAAGTAAACATAAAAAAAATACTACTAATAAAAGAGGTAAATTATATTGGTTAAAATTATATTTATATATTCGTGAAAATGGTGGAATAGATAAATTTATATTTGAAATATTAGAAAATGGAGAATGTGAAAATAAACAAGAAATTAGAAAAATTGAACAAAGTTTTTTAGATAAATATAAACCTTTATTAAATACTAAAAATTCATATAAAGGATAATACATATATCAATTATATGACAACTTTAATGGAAGCTTTTGAAAAAATAAATGAGAATTCTAAAGAAAATGAGGAAGAAGAAAACGAGCATAAAGTAATACAAAATTCAGATGAAATATATAAACAAGATGTAGAATGGATTTCTGATATTCCTTATTCTGAACCTAATGAATATGAAAAAAATTTAATTAAAAATACTTTAACACCAGAACAATTATTATTAGAAGAACAAAAAGTAGAAGTTATTAAAACTCAAGAAGAAATAGATAAAGAATATAAAGACGCTTATATTTTGAGAGTAAAAGTAATTGCAATTCATAATATGGGTAAAAGTATTATATCTAATCCAAGTTATTGGAAACATGAACTTAAAAAAAAACTTATGGACGAAATGCAGACCATTTTAGACACATATAATGAACAAGAACTTATAGAAAAATTTAATATTATTGTAAATGAAACTTTACTTGATAGTAATTTCAAATATGAAACTTTTCCATTAAAAAGAACATAAAATTTTTTAAAAATATTAAAACATTAGAATGAAATTCTAACAATTTTAAAATAAAAAGAACTAAAGTCAAATTAATAGATTTAATAAAATATTATTATATATTTATTATATAATAATATGAGTGGGAAACCTAATAAAACCGAAAATGATATTATTAAAAACAAAAATGAATATATAGAGAGATTGATGTTAGAAACTTCAATTAATAAAAAAAATTATGATGCTAATGCTCTCTATAAAACTACTGGTCAAGTTATGCCTATAGTAGGTTTAAATGATAATAGAAGTATTGAAGATAAATTATTAGATACTGAAAAATTAAAACAAGATGTAGCTTCATCTATTGCTACTATTTCTTCTTTAACTTTCGGTACAAATGTAGTACAAGCAATATTATCTAATCCATTAAATATAAATAATAGTTTATTAATTTTTACAGCTCAAAGAATGCCTGAAATTGTAGTTAATTTAAGAAAAATATATTCTATTGGAATAAAAGGAGATAAAAATGATGTTCAACAAATAATTAATTTTATATCAAAAATGTATACAGATGCAAATAGTTTTTCTAGAAGTGTTAAAAACTTTATTGACGTTCAACCATCTTCATCTATAACTCCAGCGGGTTTACCTACTTTAGATTCATTAAATATATTATCAAATGTATTAAAACATACACTAGCAGAATTTGATTCTTTTTCAGAAATTTTTTTACAAACTAATGTAAGAGATATATTAAGACGACCGCCACCACTTCATGCAGAACATCAAGAACCAGAAATAATTCATGAAGAAAATACTATAAGAGAATTAGAAAATAATGTTTTTGAATTAATGACATTTTATATTGATATTATACCTACAAGAGAACAAATTAATAGAATTCTTGATGTTGCTAGAAGAAATGTTGTTGGAGGAGCTACAGACGAAGCAAGAGATATTTTACAAGCTTATTCGACTATATTTCCTAATCCTTCTTTAATGAGAACTTTTTGGGATAAAAATAAAATTTTATTTGAAATAAGTAAAAGTAGGACAGCATTAGAAAATGAATTAAGAGCTAATTATACTGATGGTCCATTTTACGAAAGTATTAAAGATTCATATTATGTTGCATTAAATAGACTTAAATCATTAAATTTAAAATTTCTTGAAATAATTAATCCAGCAGGTTTAGGACCTTTTCAATATAATGTAATTCAACATGATATACGTGATTTTTTTAATCATTATGGTTATGGAGATGATGATGATGGTGATGGAGGAAGTCAAGAAGGAAGTCAACAAGGAAGTCAACAAGGAAGTCAACAAGGAAGTCAACAATCTTATAATATGCCTTTTCAAAACACCCCTCAAAGTTCAGTACAAAATGCACCTTCACAATCCGGAAGTGCATATAGTGGATTTCAAACAGTTAATTCTGGAAATTCTAATACACCAGTAAAAGCTAGTCAAAGTGCATTATCATCACTTTCTTCTTTATTATATAGCGGTGACGGTGGTGGTGGACAAAGTAGTTCAAGTAGTAAAGTAGGAATACCAGGAGTAGGAACAACAGCAGAATTTGATAGATATTTAAGAGGACGTCTAGCAGCTTTATCAGCTGTACAAATAGATTCATTATATAGAGCTATTCCTACAAATAAAATATTAATGATTCCAAGTAATGCCGATTTCAATAATCCTGATGGAACACAACAACAAAAAAGTTTAGCTTGTTTCTTAGCATTATCAGCAAATGCGAATAATAACCTTTATGACCCTAGAAATGGTATTGGTAATATTCTTGCTCCTAATTCTATTGGTTTAGGTATTTCCTGTGGAAATGGTATTAAAAGAAGAAGAGGACGTCCTAAAGGAAGTGGATTTTTAAAACCTTATTCTCAAACTGTTAAAGAAAATTTAGATTTAAGTAGAGGAATAGAACCTACAAGTAAATTTATTAAATTTGGTAAATATTTATTAAATTCTCATAAATTAAATAAAGAAAATATATTCTCATTAAAACATATTTCTGGTGGTAATATTATTGATATTCCTTCTACTCGTCTTACAGAAGATTTATCTAAAGTTGTTAAGACTATTATAGGAGGAGGAATGCCACATTATAATGATTTAAATAAATTATCTGAAAATGAACAAAATTATTTACATAAAGTTTGTTCAAAATCAAATATTATAGATAAAATATCAATTCCTTCACCTTCAAAAGACAGTCAAGAAAAAGAAATACATAAATTTGAAGTTATGAAAGGAGAAATAGCTAGTGGAAATGATTCACCAGAATTAATTAAAAATTTTAAATCAATGATATTAAAACTACAAAAAAATAATTCACTTCCTAAAAAAGAAGTTTATGAAATATTAGAAGAATTAAATTCACTTGGATATTAAAATATTCTAAAGAATAAAAATATTTCTAACAATTTTAAAACAAAGTATTAAAATACAAATTTAAAACAAAGTATTGATATAAAAATTAAATTATATATTATTATATATTATGTCATATAATCCAAAACGAGCTCATGAATATGCAAATTTAATACAAATGAGAAGTGAAACTGAAAACCCTCCTTTCTTTCTAGGTGGTTCACAAGTTCCTACTGCATTCGGTCTTATAAATCCTAATACTGAAGCTAATTCTAATTATGATAAACATTTATTAGGTTATGGTTTTGTAAATAGAAAAAATAAAATTTTTAAACAACGAGGAATAAAAATTCACCGTTAATTTTTTAAT
>Ga0209191_1002874_pt1 | contig 10469 bp, 14 predicted proteins | sample S_130626_EF_Meta_FD_187320 | JGI IMG/M metagenome (GOLD analysis project Ga0209191, IMG submission 187320) | Freshwater microbial communities from Lake Simoncouche, Canada to study carbon cycling - S_130626_EF_MetaG (SPAdes) (version 2) | ecosystem: Environmental > Aquatic > Freshwater > Lake ... | reverse complement strand
CTCTATCATTAGTTATTCCCATAGCGATTGGATATTCTTTATAATCTTCACGTAAAAATTTCATTAACTCATCAGTATTGTAGCATGATATATCGGTAGTTACAACCTCTTCGGGACTTTTTGCCTGAGCGGTAAGTAAAGTTAAACTTAGTAAAAGTGTTGTTAAGTATTTCATATTAAGGGGTAAAGGTTATTCCACCGTCAGTGGTGTCAAATGCTATATTGTCTATATTAATAAATCTAGGGGCGGCAAATACCCATCCTGCATTGTTAGCACCATTGGTTGATGTAGCAGCAATCCATCCGGCTCCACCTGTTGCAGTGCTACGACTGATTGACATGTATTGAGTATTAGCAACACCGCTACTCATTGATAGTGTATGATTAGCAGTTGTTGCAGAGCCAACTGTAACTAGATTGCCAGCATTGCCGGACAAACTAAAATAATTGAAAGTAGTTGTAGTGGCCGCGGTAAAACTTATTGTTGTGGGTTGTGTAGTATTTGTTATGTTGTAGAAGATGTTATTACCGGTTATAGTCAATGCACCTAACCCACCTTGATTAAGTATCGGATAAGTTCCGCCACTACCTACAAAAGTTTTTGCTGATGCACTAGTCATACTTAGAGTGAAGCCAGTAAATGTTATCCCCGGTGACATCACAGAAAACGGTGAAAGAATGTTGGCTGTTGCTGTACCAACGTTTGTAACAGTAAAGTTATTGTTTGAGTAATCTGTTAAAAAACTGTTAACAGGGGTTGATAACAATAAAGAAGTTTGTGAACCGGTGATAGCACTTATGTTTGTGTCAGCACTCTGGGTAGGTAGCAAAGGCTTAGTGGGTACCGTGAAATTACCAGTGTAAACTGCTACGCCTTTGACTAATCTAACATTGGTAATATATCCAGTAAAATATGCTTGATCGGTTGCGTTACTACGGCCAATACTGACAACGCCCGTTGAATCATTAAGAGAACCACTAACTGTCGGTGCTGTCGCATCAGCTACACCATTAATAAAAAAGTTAACAGTTGAACCTGAACGAGTTACAGCAACATGAGTCCAGACGTTTAAACTACAGCTTAGAGAAGTCCCTGTAACAGTTGTATTGGTTGCTCCAATACCATACACAAGAGAAACTTTGCCAGTGCTGGTTATCTGAAAAATCCACGCACAATCTGTTGCCACCGCGCCCGGCCAATGGGCAGCAATAACATTACCATTTATACCACCAAAAGAAGTTGGATAAATCCAGGCTTCCATTGTGAAATCTCCAGTAAATAAAAACGCGGCATTATCAGGAACAGTTAAATATTGGGTGCTACCATTAAACAATGCGCTGCCGGTTGATCCAAAATTCCATGCTGTTGTACCTGCACCTGAAATAGTATATGTAGTGTTTGTTCCTATAATTGAGCGAGAGTATGGCCCTGTACTAGCAAATGATGCACTTGTTACATTAAATGTACTCATGTTCAAGGTACCTTGTGTTAGTGTCAATGCACCCGACAATAATAAATTTTCAGCAAGTTGCATATTAGCATCTGCAACGTTAATAGTTAAACCACCAAATGTATTTCCGTTATTGATAATACTAGTTGTAGTAAGTTTAGTTACAACTGTTACCCCTGTGTGAGTACCATTGCTGTATAATGTAAATGCTTCAACTACGTTTACTGATGTAGCCGGGGTAGTATATGCCGCACTGATAAGGTTAAAGACATTGAACCAACTATTTGTAGTAACTGTAAGAACACTAGAACCGCCTAAATATAGATTAGGTGCGTTAGTTGTTGATCCGCCGGTCGTACCAAATACTAGTGTTCCTGTATTACTACCCGGGCAATAGAATAAACCAGACCCAGTATAAGTGAAACCAGTTGCTATTGCCATATTCAACACAGTTTGTGCTGCGGTACTATTAGTAAGAGATATGTATGATGGTGGTAAAGGATTAGTTGCTGGAGTATTGTAATATGCCGGGGTATACCTAGTCGTACCAAAGTTAATTGTACGAGTATTAGTATTAGTTGAACTGAATATAGAACAGGTTAATACAGAACCTTCAGTTAATGTTAATGTGCCGGCAGTAAAGGTATACGTTCCACTAGAACCTGCACTACCTAATGACATTGATTTATTTAATGTTACTGTTCCTGCTGTGTGCGTGAATAAGGGTAAAACAGTGTTGTTTAAATTAGCAGTACCACCATATGTAAAAGAACCACTAGTCAACACAAAACTTACAGAGGGGTTTAATGTTCCTCCATTCATAATAAATGTCGGACTGTTAACAGTAAATGTTGTGCAATTTAATATTCCGCTATCTAGTGTTAGTGTGCCCGCAGTATATGTAACTGTACTAGAACATGTAATACTGGCTCCCGTGCCTGTAAAATCTAATGTACCGGCTGTTATTGTAAGAGTGGTACAATAGAATGTATATCCCGGATAAGGATTTATTGTTCCAGTCGTGTTTATTGTTAGAGCACCAATTGTCTGCGCTACTACGTTTGATCGAGTGAATAACCATCCATTTCCGCGCATTGTAATAGTAACAGTAGTGTATGTCCCACTACCCAAAGCTAAATTACCAACAATGTTAAGTGAAGTTGTGCCTGGGTTAAAACTAGTACCGTTAAAATCAAGATAATTAAACCAACTACCAGTTGTAATAGTAGCAACACTTGCACCAGTCAGAAATTGCAAACTTGGGGCAGTAGCTGCTGAACCGCCGGCTGTATTACCCACAGAGAATGTTCTTGTATTAGCCATATCTGCAACTTGAAAATAGCCTGAACCAGTTGGAGTGAAACCGGTTAATGTAGCCATATTCAATACAACAGTTGCTGCTGTAGTATGTGTAAGCTGAATAAAAGATGGATTAGAGGTTGTACCAAACGCAATAGTACGAGTATTTGTATTTGATGAACTAAATATACCAGTATATAAATTTGCACCAAAAGATAAATTTAGTGTACCTGCGGTAAATGTATAAGTCCCGGTAGTTGTTAATTGATAAGTTTGTAGGAAAGTAACCGTTCCGGCAGTATGAGTAAATGTAGGAACTGCAGCCATAGTACCAGCGGCTGCACCATATGTAAATGAACCGCTAGTAATAACAAAACTAACAGATGGTGTTATTGTCCCACCATAAAATGTAAAATTTGCACCAGCAACAGTAAACGTTGTACAGTTAATAGCACCAATATTAACTAATGATCCGCCACTATAAGTAAATGTACTTGAACAAGTTATTGTACTGCCGTTCCAAAAATCAAGTGTTCCTGCTGTCATTGTACATGTAGTACAAGTAATAGTAACCCCTCCACCTGAATATAGGCTTACTGTACCACTGGTATTGATAACTAATGGACCTATACTAGTGTTAGTTTGCATATAACCTGTACCACGCATATTTGCAGTCAAGTTAGTAAGAACACATGTACTACTAGCAGTATATAATTGATTTAAGTTAAGACTGGTTGCAGCAATAGTAAAAGAACAAGTTCCTAAATTAAGTTCATTGAACCAACTACCAGTTGTTATAGTAGCGATAGATGCACCGCTAGATAAGTAAAGAGTTGGGGAATTAGTTATTGAACCACCAGTTGTACCAAATACAAATGTTCTAGTAGTTGACATGGTTGATTGAAAACACCCTGTAGTTATGTTTAGGCCACTAGAGGCAGTAGTAGTCCAAGTAAAGTTAGTAGCGATTGCCATGTTCAATACTGTTTGAGCAGCAGTGGTATGTGCTAGATTGATATTGTTAGCACCAAACGCAATTGAACGAGTATTACTATTACTTGAACTGAATATACCAGTAGTTAAATCAAAACCATTAAGAGATAATGCACCATTTGTTAGTGTTGTAGTAATAGTTGCGCCAGTTGTTAATGCACTAGTTAAACTCCAGCCGCCACCAACACCATCAAATATTATAGGAGCATTTATTGTTGTGCCGCCAGTAGTAATTGTTTGACCAGTTGTAGTAGCGTTAAATGTAATAGCACCAGTGCTAGTCCAAGTAACACCTGCTAATGACATTGAACCATTAACTTGAAGTGTAGGTGTAGTACCAGTTAAGAATGACACCGTACCTGCGGATACAGTAATACTTAAACAGGCTAATGCACCTGTCATAGTAACATTATAAGTAGCGGCTTGGTCAAAGATAACGTTATCAGCCGCAGTTGGTACACTGGCTCCACCTGAACCCCCAGATGTAGCTGACCAGTTAGTAGTACTAGATGTATTCCAAGTACCTGTGCCACCTCTCCAATAACGATCTGCCATTAATATTCCTTTTTATCTAATATTTATCTATTGGGGTTTTGTCTGTATATAAAGTAGTGTTTTGCCCAATAAATAATAAATGTATTTTAATATTATCATCACTCTCAACGATTTGATATTCCTACTTGGATGCGTACCTTTAGTAATGATATTTTGGGTAATGTTTAAAGATTGGGCCAACGATAGAAATAGACATTAAGCACCGTTTTTAGCTGCGCCTTCAAGTTGTTTCTTTTGTTCTTGTTCCCTAGCCCATTGCTGTTCACGACGGATTCTTAAAGTTTTTGCTTGTGCAGCCTCAAATGCTTTTTGTTCTTCAGCCATGCTGTAAAATTGTACACCCATCATAATAAATGATGAAACAATAGCTGCCCCTGCTACTATATACATAGTCATCATAAAGTACTTAGCCATCTTTTCTTTATGTGCTTGTTTGGCTTTTGCTAATGCTTCTTCGCCTGCACGTTTTTCTTTTATTAATCTAGTGCGTTCAGCAATCATCTCTTGCCAAATTTGAGGCTTGCCAAGCTGCCAATAAATCATGTCCTTCAATGCTCTCTCATCCTCACGTAGTTGATTACTACGCATTGCAAACTCAAGTGCCTGGCGACCAAGTTGAGCATCAGTTTTACCCATAGCACCATGCTTAGCCTGAATACTAGCTAAATGAACTTGATCAGCAGCTTCAAAGAAATGTCCTACTTGTCCAATGATACTGTTGACATCTTTACCCAAGGCTATGGCTTGTTTGATATGACCAATTGCTGATTGTGCGGCTGTGAATGCAAGACCTATAGTAATCGGATCCATTATTTACCCGCCTCTTTTACATATTTCTGGGTACAATCTATTAGAACAATCTTTTTTAGCCCACTCAACACAATTAGTTTTCCCTTCTAAAGGAGTACCTGTCCATTGCCAACGAACACACAACCACACTTCATCTTTCTTTAATCCGTTAGAAGTTTGTTCACTGGATACTACCATTGTAAATACTAGTAGTAAAGTAGCAAATAACTTTATAAAGGAACCCATAGCCAAATCCCTTGGCTCATTAATATAGCCCCAATTAAGCCAACTAGGATACTTGAGTAGAACATACCCATACTAACTGCTAAAATGCTAGCAGATAATAGTACGATACTAAGTTGTAATACTGAACCAGAAAATGTTAACCATGGACTATGAGTTTTTGCTTCATCTCTCTGTGCTTCCAAACTTCTAGCTTTGGCCATTAATTCTTTTTTGCCTTCATTCTTAATAGGATCGCTTTCATATCTATCAATTTTAGCGGTTAACTCTTGTGCCTTTTTAGTATCCTTACGGGCGATAGCATCATCTCTCGCATTTTCTGCTATAGTTTGTTTGATAGATTTTGCTTGATAAAAGTTCCATGTATCATTAGCCTTTATGGTATTGGTTAATATATTACTGCTAATACCATTAGCGATATATGTATTAACTGCCAATAATGCTGCCATTACTGTGATAGTCCATCCTGCTCTATCTTTGATATGTGCTTCACGTTCGCTGCGTGATAGTGGTTTAGATTCTTCTGCCATTTTTAATCTCCTTATTAACTTTTTTTACTACTGGCTTCTTTACCGGTACTTTTTTAGCAACCGTTCTAACTGGTTTATTATCAACTATTTCTTTATGTTTGATAACCATCACTAGTAAAATTAAACTTAAATTTATAACAATAATCATTGTCCATGCTGCTGTCATATAAAACAAATATTCTGATTGTAATCTGTTTACTACCATAACATAGAATTCATTTGTAGTGTCAACAATTTCTTTTTTGTATTTTTTATAATCATCACCAAACATCAACATTTGTGCTGCTGTATAATGATGTGTTTGTATCTCAAAATTTATTTCAGGTTTGCCCTTGTCAATCCATGCAAATGCTTCTACTTCTAGTTTAGCAAGATTGTTACTTAATTGTTCTGCCTTCAATAACTTGTCTAATTCAGTTTGTAAAAATGGTACTTCTTTTACTCTAACTTTAAACGATTTTGTAACTCCCTTTTCATCCGCTACTTCTCCGTTTCGGATTTTAAGTACATTATTAAACTCAGTTCTCCATTGTTCACTCTTAGTTGTTACAAAAAATCTAGCATAATTAGTTAAATCATCTGACGATTTAGCCATAGTACGACTAAGTGAAGCAGCATGGTTAAGTGTGGTTAATTGTGTTTCTGCGCTTTTGAAACAGCTAAGTACGACCAAACTGCTTAAGAATATAACCCCTGCAATAACATATGGAGTTCTCTTGTATTCTAAAATCTTATCTAATATTTTCATGTTAATGCTTTCATTATTAATCCCATTATTTGTTTTACTTCTGCTTGGTAATTGGTGAGGATAACCATACCCACACCCAGGGCGGCAGTGGGGAAACTTTTGGTTGATGGGGGAGGGGGAGGTGCCACCATGACTTTTCGCCTAGTAGTAACCCGTTTTGCTACCATTAATGTACTCCTTATTGTTATTATATGTTATAATGTACTATGTATTTAGCGATAAATTAGTTTCAAACCAGTTACAGATAAATATTATGATGCGTATACAAGAACTATTTGAAGAAACCGAGTCAGAACCAGAGCAAAAGATGCCACATCTATACCTAGATATGGACGGTGTCCAAGCTGATTTCTTTGGCTCTTGGGCACAACAGCACGGAGTTTCTAGTTATAAAGATATCCCAAATAGTGAGATTGCTATCAATGAACTAGCAAATTCTAGTGCGGAGCAAGTTTATCAATTCTTTAAAGATTTGAAACCATTGACAGGCGGGATGCGTATTGTTATGTGGCTAAATGATAACAAGATTCCGTTCACTGTATTATCCGCTCCATTACGCGGACCATTCTCTAGTGCTAGTATAAAGGCTAAAAAAGATTGGTTAGACGAGTATAACCCTGGTACCAGCAGTGATGCTATTTTTACTGCTGCTAAGTATAAATACGCCACCCAAGATGGGGAACCAAATGTACTAGTAGATGATTTTGGTAAGTATTTAGATGCTTGGAGTAATGCAGGTGGTATCGCAGTCAAGCATGAAGATAGCGGAGTTGCTAATACTATCCGTGAACTTGAAAAGATTTATGGTCCGTTTATCCATAACACTTGATTAGTATCCACTAATTGTAATATACTAACACATGGCTAGACCTAATCCCGGACAAGAAAAAATGCGTTATGAAGTAATAACGCAACCAAGCCCTGACAGTGATGATGATTTACTGTTACCTATTCCACAAGCATTATTAGATAGAATGGGTTGGAAAGAGGGTGATAACATTGAAATTGGATTAGATGAAGAAGGACGTTATATATTAAAGAAAACATGAGTATTTTAAAACAACAAGTTTATACAACTACTAATACAAGTACCCTTCCAATAAATTCTGGAAGTAGCGGACAATTTCTATATTCCAATGGCACCGGTCATACTTGGAGTGATACTATTACTATATCAAATCATCAGAATCCCGGTACTTTAACAGTTAAAGGTAATGCTGAGTTTGATGGTGATATTAAACTACAAGGTAAAAGCCTAACTGATACATTATCCAAACTAGAAGAACGATTAGCGATACTACATCCCAACAAAAAATTAGAAGAAAAATGGGAAAAACTACGAGAATTGCGTAAACAATATCAGGAATTAGAAGCTGATATTTTGGAAAAAGAAAAGATTATGGAAATATTGAAAAGATAACAGTTTTAGATAAATACAGAGATTAGAGGAAAAAAATGACTATTCAAATATTATCAACCATACAAAGACCAAACCTAGACGTACCGTGGACTCCTTTCGGAAATGATTATCAGTGGTATATGAGTAATCAGTATTTTTTAGAAACTTGGCATGAGAAGGGGAGATTACTTTCCATGACATTCACTCATAGTGATGATGACCTAACTGTTAATGCAGTCATGCAATTTTTAGATTGGGAATCACTAGATGATTATATCTCAGATACTACTTTAAACACCGAAATTAGAACCCCGAGACAAACTTATTTTTCTGCTGTGGGAATAGAAATAACAAATTTAGAAACAGTTGAAGTTTGATCAAACTATAATTGATAGTATATATTAACGTGCAAATTTTTCATTCATACGGTCCATCGGGAATGGGAGATTTTATAGCATCTACTTCCTTTTTTCTTACGTATAAACTTAAAGAAGATTCACATATCATATTTCATATTCCCACAACAAATAGAGGATATGAACTGCGTGTTGCGGCTGTCATGTCAATGTTTGAAAATATACCATATAATGTAACGTATGAGTTTGATAATTCAGGTAGTTCCGGAACAGGATTTAATGATGGTGAGGGACTTTCTTCTAAATACTGTTTGCTAGCATTTACGGCTTTTAATAAAATCCCAAACAAAAATAAATGCAATTTCATATATCGGCATGACACCGCTTCTACAGAACACTTGTATTGGCCAAGCAAAAAAAAATGGGAAGCAAATCGAAACGGTCCAATTGGAATTTATCTCAATCACGAATATCAAAACTTAGAAGTATCTTCAAAATTTTTCAATGAGCAAGATAACCTGTTTCTTAATTCCTTAATAGATAATCATAATTACTTTAGTCTAGGTCAAACCCATACATTTGAAGAAAATATTGATATAATGTCTAAATGTAGATATATTATAGGATTAGAAGGTGGATGGACTCATGCCTCCCATAGTATGCGTGTCCCATATATTATTTGTGCCAATCAACGCCCGCTTAATGAAATAAAAAAATTTCACCCAAAACATCCAAATTTGCAGATAATTGATACTCAAAATATGCGTGATTTTTTGGTTCTATGACGGTTGACAATAAATGGTTTCTCTGCTATAATATGGTCATATTAACTATGTTTATATCCATATGACTATGCATCTAGCACATCCCTCTCTATCAATGGGTGGTAAACGCAAAGGCAAAATTAAGTTTCGCAATGCTGAGGAAGCCCGTAAACATCGGGAACTAGAATCAGACTGGCACGACCTACAGAAAAAGTGGGGAGTAGAGCAGGAACAAAAGAAACGCAAACGAGCAATGGAAGCAGAACCATTGGTCTATTCACTTGATACGCCTGTCGGTCGTACAAATACACATCACATTAAGAGTTTGAATACGCCACATTACGGACCTGTATCAAGCAAACCAAACCCAGTATATACAGGAACAAAAGTTCTTGGTATCGGTACTATGCACAAAAGTAATGCTGTCCCTGTCTTTAGTGACGAGGAAGCACATGATATTTCAAGGATGCGCCGTGGCTAAACCTAATCGTTGTACATATTATTTTGAAATAGCCCGAGACTATACGGATGGTATAGATACTTGGAAAAAGGGTGTTTACTCAGCCGAAGCTTATATGGACGGATATATTCTTGGTTGGCAAACTAGAACTAAGCATGTCAGTACCCGTATATGGCGTCAAGGCCCTAAGGGCGGGGTTAAGATTATTAAAGACTTTAACAATGTTACAGGTCGTGGACTGTCTGTTTATAGATATGTAACCAAAAATGAAGAAATGATGAAGAAATTCATGTGGGTTAAGCTACAAGCCCAACCAATTAAAAGGAGTTAATAAAACTAAAATGGCAAAAGAAGAGGGAATTAAGATGGACGGTAAGGTAATTGATGTATTACCCAATGCTGTTTTCAAAGTACAGATGAACCCAAGTAATGTAATTACGGGTTACATCAGTGGTCGTATGCGTAAGAACGACATTAAAATATTGCTTGGCGATACAGTAGAAGTAGAGTTTTCACCCTACGACTTGACTAAAGGACGCATTACTCGGCGCAGATAAGTTTACGCATAAATACATATTATGCGTGACATTATTACATTGCTTGAGGAAAAGAGTAAGCCTCAAGATATAGAAATTATACCCCTAAACTTCACCCCAAATGAAGTTAGCCCCGTACTATCCAAAGATACACTGGATTTACATTACGGGAAATTAGCCCACGGTTACGCTGAACGCTATAATAATAAAGAGGGTGACAGAGATTTCAACTATGCAGGTGCTTTTTTGCATAATACACTATTCCCACAGTTCCGTGAAGTAAGAAAGAATAACAAGCCCAACGGACCTATGTATGGCTTTATCAATAAACAATATGGTGATTACG
>Ga0209191_1002872_pt1 | contig 10472 bp, 14 predicted proteins | sample S_130626_EF_Meta_FD_187320 | JGI IMG/M metagenome (GOLD analysis project Ga0209191, IMG submission 187320) | Freshwater microbial communities from Lake Simoncouche, Canada to study carbon cycling - S_130626_EF_MetaG (SPAdes) (version 2) | ecosystem: Environmental > Aquatic > Freshwater > Lake ... | reverse complement strand
CGGAGGTAGGCGGTGGCACCATCGTCACAGCTCGTTATGTCTACACCGACGGTCCCGGCCCCTCGAACAGCCCGCTGCAAGGGCAGTGGATAAACACCACCAGTTCGAGCATCAGCGTGAACTTTGGCTCAGTAGCCATGGCTAACAAGTTTGGCTTCTCGAGCTCGACGACGGTGATACCGGCGGGGCCTCCAGGTGGGGCTGGCATCTCGACTACGAACATCAACCCGGGCATGTTCTGGGGTCCTGCTGGCTTGGCAGGTGACGTGCGACGTATGCTGACGCAGCGAGCGGCCTCGAGCTCGAGCGACATGAGCGGCCTGTCGACGGATGTGGTCAACTGGGGCGCGGTTGCCGACCTTGAGATGATGAGCACCATCTTCTGCGCAGCGAACTACACACGCTGGTTTGCCAACATTCAGATTTATGCTGACGCAGCCAACCGTCAGATTGGCGACCCCAACAACACGCTTGAGGGTCTCATCGAGGCAGCGGCCGAGGGCAAGACCTTCCGGCTCTACCGCGAGCCTGCGTTAGCGGCAGGCACGATACCTGGCACCTATCAGATTTGTCGTATGCCAGGCGTGAGCAACAAGGGTTCTGCCGAGGACTTCGTGGCAGCGGCCGACGAGCCTCGGCTGTGGTCGACGGCTGGCCTCATTTTCCGAGGTCAGACCTAATGAGCAACCGTGTTGTAGTCATCAGGATACTCGGTCTCAACCTCGCGGGCGAGCAACTGCCGGCTGTGCTCACGACTCGTTTTCACCCTAACTATGACGACGTGTTTGCAGGCACGGTGGTGTCGCTGTCTGACCAGCTCAGCAGCGAGATACAGGTCTTTGGCTCGCTGGGCTCTGATAGCACCACGAGCTTCACGGTGCTTTCGACACCGAACACGCGCAAGCTGCTGATGAGTCGAGGCAAGGTTGAGGTGCTCGACCCTGACAACCGCAATCAGCCACAGCGTATGCTTGACTACATACCCCCTGACCCGGGCTCTGTGGTCATACCTGTGTCCAATCCAACCATGTTTGCGGTGGACAATCAGTACCGAGTGCAAAACACGGTTTTTCGCATCACGAGCAACAGCCCTACGCTGGTCGGCTACCGCGTGCAGGGTTGCGCGCCAGTGCCCATCCCGATGTCAATCGAGTCTAATACTACGCTCATCGGCTCACTCATCTACGATGTGAACGAGGAGAACCCTCTCGGTGGCTGCGAGCAGCTGCCGGTTGAGATTGAGACGATAGACCTCGACAGCAACGTGCCAGAGGTCATCTTTCGAGGTTACATCAGCAAGGTGAGCAACGACACCTCGAGCGGTCAGCAGAACCTCATCAAGGTCGATTGCTCGAGCCTCATGGCCTACGTCAAATCCGCACCGTTTGTGCCTGCATGGGGCGATGTGTCCGTGCGGCTAGTGGGCAGTGGCATAGGCAGGGTCGTGAACGTCGAGGGTGCTGAGACTCTTGCGCAGGCGTATGTTCAGACTACCTATGACGCTAAGCTCTACGGGCCTCTCTACGACCCTGCCGCGCCTGTCACAGGGGCAACGGTGTCGACGCTATGGCAGGTCAGGCAAGAGGGCTTTGGCGGCATCGGCCTAGCTGATGTAACGGCCGTGCCGGGCAAAGTAGTCATCTCGAGCGAGTACGGGATTGCCTACTCTGGCACAGCGACGGTCAGAGACAACGGCTACCGCATGGTGTTCAGCGACGGCTACTATGCCGACGGCAACTTAGGACCTGCGCTCAACTTTGGCGTGGACATCCAACCCATTGAGCAAGACAGCCGAGATACTGGCGCTCGGTCAGGTTACTACCGCAACCGCGTGCAGAACAATCAGCCTGGCATACGGGGCGAGAACTGCATCGAGGCATTGAACCTTGCCAGCCTCATCGTTGACCTGCTGCTGGGTACTTACAACTCAGACACGACCTATGCGACTGGTGCGAGGTCGGCCAGCGAGGCGGCATGGCTGCCGTTTCCCGTTGTCAGCTGGACTGACCTTATCGACGCATCGAGCCTCAATGCGGTGGCTATCGGCCTCGGTACTCCGGATGTGCCACTCATCAACGCCTATGGCAGCATCACGCTTGATGACGCCTATTCAACGGTCCTGCCCTACCAGCACACCTCGGCAAAGACGGTTGGTGAGGTGCTCGACCAGATACTCAAGCGCCTTGCGGCCTACATGGTCTACGACAAGGGCAAGTTTTACTTTGGCACATGGGCAGGGGCTCGGCAGACGCCAACCTTAGTCAACGACTCGGCTTTGTCGGACCCCAGCATCAAGCTGACGTTTGACCGAGGCATGAGCATCATGCGCGTCAACGCCAAGTACTGCACCGACATGACCGACAAGGCCGTTGTTGTCGAGGTGCCCTTTCAGAACTCAGACCTCGCCAACTCTGGTCTCGGCAAGACCACGACGGTCGGTCATTGGCAGACCCTCTTTAGACCGCCGGACTCGTCAGATTGGAGCCGCAGCAAGATGCTTGCCAACGCCTTTGGCTTGGTCATGCGGTACAGCCAGAGTGCGGCGCGAGTCGACCTGACGCTGCGTGACTCTGAGGCTGACCTCAGCATCGGCCAAGAGATAGCCCTGTCGAGCGACTACATCGTCAACAGCTCTGGCGGCATGGGCATCTCGCAGCTTACTGGCTATGTGCTCAAGGCAGCGCGGTCGTGGGCTACACCGACGACGGCCTACACCATCATCCTGCCCGGCTACCTGTCGCCTACTGCGAAGGTGTCGGTGTGGTCCTGCTCTGGCCTCGTGGTCGATGCGCCAGGTGGTGACCTTATCCCAATAGAAACCAACTTCTTCACGGCACCGCCCATCATTGCATCGGATGGTGCACCTGCTACCGACGCGGCAGCCTTTCAGCTCACGCATGACATCATTGGCAACTGGTACGATGTGCAGCTGCTCGACCAGTACGGCACGCTGAAGTATCAGGGCGCGCTCGTGGGTGTCTCTGGCAACTACCTCGACCTGCCGGGCTTCGAGGACTACGCATCGATTGGTGACATCATCGTGCTGGCACCTGCTGCTACCTTTAGTGGTGGTGACCTCGCTGCTATCTGGGATGTGTTTCAAGCCGATAGTGTTGGATATGTGTCTGGGTTGCCAGGAAAGAAGTGGGTGCGCTGATGGGATGGTTTAAGCTCGACGACACACTGACGGTTGCAGATGAGCCTCTCTCGGCATTCCTTGGCTATGGCCTCACGCGCAATGTGAACGCCTACCCCTCTGCCTTGCGCAGGCTTGGCACCTTTGCCTACCCGACGACCTCGGCTGGGGCTGCCAAGGTCAAGTGGGCATCGTACTACGAGCCAATTGGCACCGTGCTCACAGTCGATGTTGGCATCAATGCAACCGACTTCGTGTTCAACGTGTTCTACCGCACCACCAATGCGGCCATCGGTGGCAAGCTCTATGTGCGGCACCTCGATAGTGGTGCGCAGGTCATCGTCAATGTTGCCGGCACTGCCTCTCCAACCTCAGTGGAGATACCGTTCACCACTACCCAGCCGCTCTCTGGCTTGCAGGGCTTCTATGTAGCCTGGCAGAGTGATGTGAGCGAAGATGGAGTAGGCTCGGTCGAGCTCGCTGGTGCGGTCGGCAATCAGGTGTTCTGCGAGCCAGCTGGTGGTGCATACCCGTTCTCGCTAGCGACTGGCTACTATGAGATGTATCACCTGCTTAAGATTCAACCTGCGGTGACTCGGCCAGCACCTGTGGCTCGTGCGCTGCTCGACTATCAGGTGTGCGCATTCCGCCATAACGTCAATGCCGCCCGACCACCTCATGGCGTGCTGCTCATCTGGCCTGAGATTGAAATCCATCCAGCCATCCTGCCCACGAGTGAAACCGCAGGCGGCGGGGCGAAACCCTTAGGTGACCTCTACGAGCTCGGTCGGCTCGAGCTGTATAGCATCACGGTCGAGGTTGCCCGGGCCTTGGACCAAGGATTGCAAGCGCCCCTTGCCTACCAGCAGACGACCATCATCAACGGCCTTAACAACCAAATCAACGCCTCGATGATGGAGCTGCAACCTGATGCAGGCAGTCTGCTCACCAGCGACGGCTACCTCGGCTGCGTGCTGCCTGCTGGTCAGCAGGCTACCTTTGCCTTCTTTATACAAACCGAACGGTCGGTGCAGCAGCTGCTGGTCAGCTTTCAATGCGTGACCTTCAATGGCGACCAGAGCAATAGCCCTGACATCACCTTTAGCGTGCGAGACGACGCTGACACAGCAGTGGGCACTGACATCACCTACACTGAGGTTTCTGTGCCTCGCATTGAGGCAAAGACCACACGCCGGCAGAATGCTGGCGCCACGGTCTACATGAACGGTGTCCTGGCAGGTGACAGCAACTGGGGCATGCGCGATGCGATGCCGAGCTGGGAGGCCACCTATAGCACGCCGGTGCGCTTTACATGGGGGCCGAATCTTGAGGGCGAGATTGAACAGGGCACGAACGGCTCGACCGGAACCGTCTACTACGGCCGCATCACGGCAACCTCCGACCTCTACATCTTTGGCTTCAACTGCAGGGTCTACTGATGGGCTTCATCGTACCAACTCAAGAGCCAGCGCCTGCCACAGGCCTTGCAGCTGGTGACACCATCCAGGCACTGAGCATGGAGGACCTCCTTCTCCGTGACCGATTCCTTTTTGCCACGCGCCGGCGCCTGATTGCCAGCCTACCAGCTGTAACGACTACGACCTCGGCATCGTACCAGGTAGCCTACGGCTTTCAGGCCAAGCTACTGCCGACCTCCACCGGCACGCTCATCTTCGGCTTTGTCGTCAATGGCGATGCCAGCGTCAAGGTCACAGCAGGCGCGTCCACGGCCACCGTCACTAGCGGCGCTTCTAACTCTAGAATCGGTGTCGTGACTGGCGTGTCAGTTGGCTCTTGGTTTGGAGTAACGGTTGAGGTAAAGAGCAACACCGGCGCGCCTCTGACTATCAAAGGCATCTACATTGCCGAGCTCGTCTTGACCGATGCCGACCTCCCGTAACCCCCGCACGAGACCATGAGCATTCATTCACTCGCCAGCCTCTTCTCTGAGCTCAAGCACTGCACCTCGTACCCTACTCGTGACGGCATCGTTGTCAGGACGCCGGGCAACATGCACATCGAGGTGGTCACACGGCACTTTGATGAGCCAGCTGTCCTTGCTGCCCTTGAGGCCATTGTGGCTGCCATGCGAGAGCGGGTCACGCTGTCGGGCAAGCCTCTGGTGGTGGTCGAGACACCGACCTCGAGCGGCATCACCTGGGACTTCAAGGAGGAGCAGCCCAAGGACGTGCAGATTGGCAAGGTGACCAACCTCGAGCAGCCCGGCTGGCTCAAGGACAAGATGGCTGCCAAGGCTGCGCTCGCTGCCGACATTGCCAAGCTCGAGTCTGTACCAGTAGCCACCAAGGCCAAGCGCGGCCGACCTAAGCAGGACTGAACCATGAGCGACGCAGCAGTAGCCTACAACAGCAGCAAATCAGGGGTGCTCTGGCAGGTTGCCGACCTACCTCTACCGCTGCCTACGCTCGACCCTTCTACCCCCGTTTTTGCCGCTGCGGTGCGTACCCTGCAAGCGCAGCATGGCCTGCCTGCCGACGGCAAGCTCGGACCGGGCACGCTCGCTGCTCTCAGAGAACCGCCTGCACCTGCCGCAGCGCCTGTCGCGCCCCTCAACGTCACCGAGGCTGCTCTGGCTCTCATCGCTACCGCCACGGCCGAGGCCAACAAGGGCGTGAGAGAGGTCGGCAAGAACGCAGGTCCCGATGTCGAGAAGTACCTTCACTGCCTCGGCATGACCAAGGGCTCGCCCTGGTGCGCTGCCTTTGTGAGCTGGTGCGTCATGACCAGCCGAGGACTCGCCAAGCCGCCTAAGTGGTGCTCTGGCTCGGCCGTCTCGCTCTTTCAGATGAGCGGTCACAAGGCCATCAAGGTCACGCCGCTCGATGCCGGCTATCAGACCAAGGTCAAGCCAGGCTACATCTGGTCACGAGCTCAGGACGCAGCAGCAGCAGATGCGGCTCGCAGGGGCTCTTGGTGCCAAGGTCACACCGGCATCGTGGTTGCCGTCGACGCGGTCGGCTTTCACACCATCGAGGGCAACACCAACGCAGCTGGCAGCCGAGAGGGTGACGGTGTCTATCGCAAGACGCACAAGTGGTCCGACGCTGAAATCATTGGCAAGACGGTCGGATGGTTCGACCCTGCAACGGTCTAGGAGGCATCGTGGTCAAGCTCACAAACAGCAAAGGTGGCCTCAACTGGGGCCTCGTGTTCGGTGGCCTCATGGGCACCGTCGTGCCAGTCGTCGTGACAGCTGCCACAGGCGGCCTCGGTGCGGTGACCATACCGATGTGGGTGGCCCTTGCTGGTGGTGCCTCGGCCCTTGCGGCTGGCAATGTCGAGGTCAAGACCAAGGTTGAGCGGGCTCTCGATGCAGACGCAGCCAAGACCTCGGTTGACACCAATGGCGAGTAAGGACCCTACCGGCTCGGTTGAGGCGATTGCTACCAAGGCTGTGGTGGGCCTGCCGACCATGTGGCGCGTCATCACCGTCATTGGCTCTGTTGCATCAACCATCATCCTGCTGCTTGGCTCGTTTGCCTTCAACATGATGCGAGACGAGTGGAAAGAGCTGCGTGCAGAGGTCAAAGACATGCGGCACCGCCTGGACGAGATGCCAGACGCTCCGACCTTGAACCGCCTGGCTGACGATGTCCAGGACCTTAGCCGCAGGGTTGACCGCATGGAGACCCAAATCAACAACTGGGACGAGTAGCCATGATTGAGCAAGACCCCTCTATCACGCTCTCTGAAGCTCTGGCTCGTGCTGCGATTGCCGAGGCCGAGGTGGCGCGTCTCAACAAGGGCATCGCGCTCGAGATAGCTTCTGCCGACCGTCGCTCCACGCGCAAGCTTGACATGCTCAAGGTCATCTTCACCGGCATCAGCACGCTCATGCTGTTTCTCGGCCTGCTCACGCTGGTCAACTGGTATGTGCCCGGCAGCGTCGATACAGACGGCATCGGTGTCGCCTACTTTCAGATGAGCAAGGACCTGCTGCTGGTCATGACGGGCATCCTTGGCTCTGCCATGGCATCGGTGTTTGACAGCCGCAGCAGCAGTGCGCGGGCATCCGACAGAGGCGACCAGCCGACAGAGCAGCCGCCTGCCTAGACTTATGGTGTGACCGGTTGTTCACGGATGCGGGTCCTCACGGGGGCCGGTCACACCACCCTAGTCTGCCTTGAGGTGCTGCCATGTTTGACCATTGGGCAGCTGCACGTTGGGGCCGAACCAGTCGGTGGCAATGCGAACCTCGACAAAGCCGTTGGCGACCTCGAGCTCTGGCTTATGGCCCTCATTGTCGATGCCGTTGACCATCATCTGCACACCGTCAGGCGTGCGTCTCAGCACACCAAAGGCACAGCCGAGGGCACGAGCTGCTACCGTACCCGCAGCCCACTCGGCAGCGTCGATACAGAGGTCGCCTGTGCCCGGGCTCATGCACTCGTAGACCTTGACCAAGATGAAGTGGTCACGACTGGTGCCGCGCTTGGTCAGGATGAAGTCGGCAAACGGCTGCGAGGCCAACGACCAGGCATAGCCAGTCGATGCAGCTGCGGTGCGCACCATGACCTCGCGCCGGTACTCAATCGGGTCTCGCTTGTACGATGGGGTGCTCATTGTCTGGCTTTCCTTGCGTGGTAGTAGGCTCGGTCCTTGATGCGCTGCTGCTCGAGGTAGGCTGCACGAGCAACGGGGTCGGCATCACGCTCGGCCTTGCACTTGGCATGCCACCGCTTGGTGTACTCCTTGCAGGCTGCTCGACGTGCCTCTGTCTTGACCTTGGCAACCGTAGTCACCTTCTCGGCAGCTGCATCATCCTCGAGCCGCTTGGCCTCCACAACGGCTGTGATGCGGGCGATAGCATCAGCCCGCTGCTCTGGTGTCAACTGCCGCATCAGTTCGCCTTACCTGCCGCACGACGGTTGAGCTTGTAGACCTTGTTCATCTCCTTGCGGCGCTGCAACCGCTCCTCTGGCGTCATCGCCTCGAGAGCCTGGCGCTTGGCTGCCATGGGGTTGATTGCGGCTCTGACCTCGGCTGCGCTGCTCTCGTCGATGTTGCCCCGCCTCTTCTCTCGCTTGATGATGACGGCCGAGCGGGCATGAATGATGCGCTTCTCCATCCACTTGTAGAGGTAGTCCGGGTCTTGGTTGACGTGGTCCATCAGGGTGCGCTCCACCAGCAGCATCTGCGCAGCCTCCGTCTCTGGCGTTATCGGCTTGCCACTGGTGCGAGCGTACCGCTTCCATGCTCCGAGCCGGTCTTGCAGCGCGTGCTTGAGGATGATGTGCAGAGGGGTTGCCCTCGCCTCCTCCTCGGCTGAGATGAGCTCCTTGGTCGGCTCGAGGTTGAGAGCCACAGGCGCGGCCTTTGGACGCCCTCGCTTGGCAGGCGGCTTGGGCTCGACGATAGGGGCAGGCGGTGCAGCTGCAAGCCGCTTTGCCTTCTCGGCATCACGACGCGCTTGAGACTGCTCACGCTTGCGCTTGAGGTCGGCCTGCTCACGCTCGGCTAGGCTCATGCCACGCTTGGCTGCAACGGCCTTGTCTCGCAGCTCCTTGAGCCGCTTCTGCTCGGCCTCGTACTTGGCTGCCTTGGCTTTGATGCGGTTGGCCTTGGCAAGGTTGCGCGCCTTGTCCTCCTCGGTGAGCTGGGGCAGCAGCTCAACCTCAATCTCACGCATGCGACGCGTCTTGTCCTCAATCTCGCTCTTGCGCCGCTGCTCCTTGCTGCGTTCCAATACCTCACGCTCGCTGTCGCTGAGGCGCTCATGATTCGCCAACGCTCGGGCGTTCATGTTGTAGTCGTGCTTGCTCGTGCTGAAGTTCCGCTTCTGCCCCGGGTTTTCGATGCGGTCGAGCACGCTCTTGCCAGTGTCAAACTTTGACACGATGGGCGCCGAGCTGTGTGCCTGGCTAATGTCGATGCTCAGCTCCTTGCCATCGAGCCTCGGCAGCGGCGTGGTCGCCTGCATCGGAGAGAGCCAGTAGCCACGAGCTGCAACGAGCCGCCGCATGGCAAGAGCCTCGAGCCGGTCGGGTCGGGCGATGTCGCCCTCATCATCAAGAGGCCTGCGCCTCATCTGCTTTGCATCCATGGTCATCGGGTCACCAGCGGTCGATTTGGTCAGCGAAAGTAGAGATAAGTAGGATGATGCCCAGCACGACGATGACTGGGTCACGCATGACGGCATCCACGAGAGCACAAAGAAACCAGCTCACGGCTTGTCACGGTCGGCAAGCACGAAGAGCCAGATGACATAGGCAAAGAAGAGAATCATGAATGCCAGGAGCAGGGCGTCGGGCTGCACCTTGCGGTTGTCGGGCACCAGCTTCACGCCGGCAGCGAGGTAGGAGTAGGCTGTGTTCATTTGGCTTGCTTCCGCTTCAAGGTAAGGTGTTGTCGGTAGTAGGCACCGCGCTCATCAGGCAGCCCTGTGACGGGCTCTGGCAGGCTGTTCACGGTGTTGCGGTAGGCACGCAGCACACTGCTGATTGCCTCGGTGAATACGGCCCCTGCTGACACCAACAGAGGCTGGTCAAAGTCCTCGTATGTGATGGCTGCCAAGAAGAGACCGCCCTCACTCAGACGCAGCTCCATGCGCAGCATCCCGTAGTCAGAGACAAGAGCCATGGTCCAAGGCACCGGCTGGTGAGCAGCCAGAGCCAGTCGCCTGCCCTCATGCAGGGCTGACCAGCGGCCGCCAAAGTGGAGCTCAAGCATGTGCGCTGTCGGCATCAGAGGTCTGGTCCACTCGTCGTGCATGGCTACCCTCCTGCTGTTGCGCCGCGTGACCACGGCCCCTTTAGTCTTGCCCACTCTGCTATCCACACTGCGTCGACTTGGTCTAGCGTAAAGGTGCGGCTCCAGCGCGTCTCGGCCTCGGCCTTGATGGCGCGCTTGTGTGCCGCGTACTCGACCTTCTTGGGCAACCTCATGTCGCTCTGCCAGGTCGATGGGGTGACGCTCGACACGCGGGCCTTGCTGAGCACCAGTCCTGCCCATGCCTCGCCATAGACGCGGCCAAAGACGAAGGTGCTGCTGAGGCCCTGCTTAGGCATGGCTCCAACACGCTCGATGGTGGCAGCGTGGATGCACTCCTCAAGCTCGGCAAAGTGGTCACCGATGATGAGCGCGATGCGCCCCTCGGTGTCGGCCTGATTGAACCTTGAGACCTTGAGGATGGTGCCGTCCTGGTCGAGGCTGGCAATAGCACCGCTCTTGCCCGGGTCGACGCCTGTGTAGATGATGGTGCTCATGAGCTCACGGGGGTTAGGGGTTGGGCGATTGTGGCCACTTGGCCAGAATGGGATTGTGGCCACTTGGCCAGAATGCGCGGTTATGCGCGGTTATGCGCCAACTCTCCGGC
>Ga0209191_1002867_pt1 | contig 10481 bp, 14 predicted proteins | sample S_130626_EF_Meta_FD_187320 | JGI IMG/M metagenome (GOLD analysis project Ga0209191, IMG submission 187320) | Freshwater microbial communities from Lake Simoncouche, Canada to study carbon cycling - S_130626_EF_MetaG (SPAdes) (version 2) | ecosystem: Environmental > Aquatic > Freshwater > Lake ... | reverse complement strand
GGAGGAAAACGTAAAATTTCAGTTGAAAATGGATCTGATAGAACACGGTTTTGAGGGCCAGTCATTTCTTTTATTGGAAGTGCCTTGCTAACAATCCCTTCTGCTTGACGTGCAGTTGCTGCCGTTGCTGCCGTTTGACGGTCCGTTCCAGGGACATGGAAACCTAATACATCCATCTTATTCTTTCCTACTAAATAGTTTCATGGCATACTCAGGCAAATTCAGTCCTAAACACACTAATAAATATTTAGGTGACCCCACGAGCATCTGGTACAGATCTCTTTGGGAACGCCGAGTTATGGTGCACCTGGATGATAATCCGAGTGTGATTGGATGGTCGAATGAAGAGATCGTCATACCCTATTTATCACCAATTGATAATCGTTGGCATCGTTACTTCCCTGATTTCTTCGTGAGAATAAAGAATAGAAATGGTATTCAAGAGGCGATGATTCTTGAGGTGAAACCTGCCAGTCAGTCTGTTGCACCAGAGAAAAAGTCTAAAATCACTCGCCAATATATCCGTGAGGTGGTGACTTGGGGTGTGAACGAGGCGAAATGGAAAGCTGCGGTTGAGTATTGCAAAGACCGCAACTGGCAGTTTAAGGTTATAACAGAAAACGAGATATTCAAATAATGCCATCACTATTCGATAAAGTAAGCAAACAGCTAACTGCGGCTGGAATCAAACCTCGAAGTTCTGCAGCCAGAGCATGGCTCGGCGCGAATATCGCTGCAATGAAAATTCCTACGAACCGATCAAATGTTTTAAACGATGCAAAACGTATCGCAGGTCGAGCCTTTATCGGCAAGATGTACCTTTACCACTATGATCCTAAGTTTAAAGATACCCTTCCAGTGTGGGATAAGTTTCCGCTGGTCATTCCGATGGAAGTATATCAGGATGGGTTTCTGGGGCTGAACCTTCACTATCTCGATCCATACAGCCGATTGGCTCTGTTGGACAGGCTATTAGATTTCGCCAATAATGATAAATACGATGATACGACGAAATTACAATTATCATATAATTTGTTGGCTAAATCTCGTCGTTATAGAATGTTCGAGCCTTGTGTTAAACGATATCTGTTTCAACACATTATCTCGCCGCTTGTTTATATCGAACCAGATAACTGGGAAACAGCTATCTTCCTTCCATTCGAGAACATGGTGTATCGTACCTAATGTTTAACGTAGATAAATTCCGCAGTCATTTTGCAGCGCATGAAGACTTCGCTAAAAGTTCTCGATTTGAAGTCAGAATTGCTGCGCCACCTGGAGCGCCAGATCTAACTAATTTTGCTAATGATCTGCGATTCCAGTGCGAATCTTCGGAACTTCCTGGGTACACAATCAATACAGTTGACAATCGAATCTACGGTGTAGCGAATCCAGTGGCTTCTTCCGCTTCTTTTGCAGATATCACCATGACGTTTATTTGCGCTGGCGATCTGTGGGAAAAGAAGTTTTTCGATCGTTGGATGGATATAATTGTTCCTATTAATAATTATAATCCACGATATAAAGATGATTATGCAAGCCCGAAAATAGAAATTAATCAATATACGGATATCGCAGAAGATCTTTCTGCTGCAATAAATCTAGATGAACCAGTTACAACCTCTAATCCAACTGCAGGCAGTCAACTAAGATATTCAGCAATTTTGCATGGAGCCTTTCCAATTTCAATAGCCCCTCTTGGATTAAATTGGGGTGATGATCAATTTTTAAAACTTGCTGTTACGTTCAAATATGAATACTGGACGCAAGGAAATGTTTCTTCTGGACCTGCAATTAAACGCCAAGAAGCAAACGCTGATGGTTCAGCTGTCGTTAAATAATGGAGTAAATTATGCCTTTACCGAAAATCAAACATCCGATTTATGAAGTGTTTTTAAAGTCATTAAACCGAAAAATTAAATTTCGCCCATTCCTCGTCAAAGAAGAAAAACTTCTATTGATGGCCAAAGAGGGCGATGATGCTAATGAGATCGTAAAAACAATTAAACAAATTATTTCAAATTGCGTATTAGAAGAAATCGATGTTGATACATTACCAACATTTGATATTGAGATGTTCTTCATCAATCTGCGAATTCGTTCTGTCAGTGAAGCTGCTGAAATGGTTTATACATGCAGCAATGTGGTTCCTGACACAGAAGGTGCAGGTCCTTGCGAACATAAAATTGACTTTTTACTAGATCTTAAAAACGTAAATTACATAGAAGAGCCTGATCACAACCCGATCATAAAGTTAAGTGATACTGTCGGTATGAAGTTTAATTACCCAACTCTAAACTTCGACGAGCAATCATTACTTGATAAATTTGAAGACGGTGGATATAGATTCGTTTCTCAGTATCTGGATTACATCTATGATTCCGAGGAAATTCACAAGAAACAAGGCAATATATCTGAAGAAGAACTGAAAGAATTTTTCGATGGATTAACAATGGATCAAGTCAAGGCTATTCGAAAGTTTTTCGAAACAACACCGCGAGTTTCATTGAAGCAAGACGTTACATGCCCAAAGTGTCAACACTTACATCATCTTGATGTGGAGGGTCTGCTCAATTTTTTCGACTAATGCTTGGTTATGAATCTTTAGCGAATTACTATAAGACCAATTTTAGTCTTTTACATCATCATAAGTATTCGCTGCAAGAGTTTGATGAAATGATACCTTGGGAAAAGCAGATCTATATTAAGATGCTTACTGATCACATTAAAGAACAGAATGAGAAGTTAAAACAACTACAGATGCAAAGAAACACTAGAAGATAAAAATGGCAGAAAACGTCGACCCAAAAAAAGTTGCTGCACTAAAAGCAGAAAACGAAGCCCTTAAAAAGAAAAAAGGGCGCAAAGTACTGACTAAAGCCATGAAAGAGCGAGAAGACTTCTTCAATAAAGGTTATGAGGAAGGCAAGAAAGAAGCCGAAGCTGCTGGAAAGGGCAAATTCGGACAGATTCGTGCTGGCTTCAAGAGAGCCAACGAAAAAGAAGATGAGTTCCAAGCAGCCACAATGGGAACTAAAAGAAACAAAGAAAAGTTCTTCAGAATGTTTGGAATCGAAATGGGCGACTGGGCTAGAAAAAACCTTGAGGATAAGGTTAGCCCAGAAGAACAAGCAGCTGCCAAAAGCAAACTAGGGTTAGACAAAAAAGAAAAAGAAAAACCTTCTGCCAAAAAAACAAAAGCTGGACTAGTTGGTTCTGATAAATTGATGAAGGAAATTGTTGGTATCAGAAATACCGTCCAGTCTCTTGCCAAGTTTATTTTAGTCAATAGAGGGTTCACTTCTGAGATCGACCCTAAAACTGGAAAGATTCTATACAGAAACAAAGCAGGGCAATTCGCAAAATCTCAAGAGGCGACTTTCGCTAACTTTAAAAACGTTAGCATGAAAGACAAGAAAACGCAGAAAGAAAAAGAAAGAGGCATGACTCTTGGTAGCAAGATTAATGCTGATGAAGACCCTCAAATTCGAATTGCTGATACATTAGAAGCTATTCTAAAAACGCTTGGTCAAGGTGATGTCTCAATTCAAGAAAGACTCGACAGATTAGAATCCAATCAAGGTGGTGGTGGTGGTGGTCTTGGCTTAGATGATTTACTTGGCGATAGTAAACGCCGCAGACGAGGACCTCGAAGTAGAGGCAAATTTGGAAAAATCCTTGGTGGTATAAAAAATGTTGCTGGGAAAATTGGAGGCAGGGGTCTTGGTCTACTTTCTAAACTCGGAGTTGGAGCAGCTGCCGCTGGCGCTGCTGCAACAGGAGTTGGTGCAGGATTAGGTGCAACAACAGCAGGCGCTGCTGCTGCTGGTAGTGCTGGTAGTGCTGCACTAGAACAAACAGCAAAACAAGCTGCACCTGCTATAGTTAAAAGTAGTAGTAAAGTTCTTGGAACTGCCAAAAATGTATTGAAATTTTTAAAGAAAGTTCCTGGTCTATCATTACTTGCCTCTGGTGCCGCACTTATTATGCAGATCAGTAATGCAATCGATGCAAACGAAAAGGGCGAGATAAATGATGTCGAATTGCACTCAGTTATTGCTGGAGCAGTCGGCGGTGCATTAGGTGGTTTGGGTGGCGCAGAACTAGTTGGTTTGCTTGGTGCTTCTGTGGGAACAATGATTTTCCCTGGAGTGGGAACTTTCATTGGTGGCGTATTAGGCGGCACTGCAGGATTTTTCGCTGGTGAAGGTTTAGGTCAAGCAGCTGGTGAGAAACTTTTTTCGTACTTTCAGGAAAATACCGAAGCGCCAGCTGAAGCAATTAAAGCGGCAGAAAAAGCAAATCAAAATCTAAAACCTGCAGCTGCAAGTCCTACTCAAACAACTCCTGCAGCTGCAAGTCCTACTCAAACAACTCCAGCAGCTGCAAGTCCTACTCAAACAACTCCAGCAGCCCTAAAACTTGGTGACTGGGGAGCAGATGAAGACGGCATACCATTTTCAAACCAAGCTGATGCATACACATACTATAGAAGAAATCCTGATAAATTAAATCCTAATGAACCTGGGGCAAAAGAATTCCTTGAAACAGTGACTAATAAACCAAAAGAATCTTCTGGTGAGTCAGCAGCCTCTGCATCAACGCCAATGTCATCAGCATCAAGCCCACCACAACCTACTGCTGCTCCTCCAGTAACACCACCTCCACCTCCACCAAAATCATCAACAGGTGGAGGTGATGCAGATGTGAAGGGAATGATCAAACGCCATGAAGGTGTTCGATTCAAACCATATAAAGATAGTTTAGGATTATGGACTGTTGGCGTTGGTCACTTGATTGGTGATGGCAAGACACTTCCTCCTGAATATGACAGAGAATTCACGCAGCAAGAAATTGATGCGATGTTCGATAAAGATTTCGAATACCATCAGGCAGCGGCAGAAAAGATTCCAGGGTATGATGATCTAAACCCTAAAGGTCAAGGGGCATTAACAGACCTTACGTTTAATATGGGTCCTTCTTGGTATAAGAAGTGGCCAAAATTCACATCATTCCTTTCTGCTGGAAATACAGAAGGCGCAGCACAAAGTCTAGAAACCAGCAAGTGGTATGGTCAAGTTGGACGCAGAGCACCAGAAGTTGTATCAATGCTCAGAGCTGGTGGAGAAGGTGATGCAGCAGGTTTACCAGAATCGAAACCATCGCAATCAGGAACTCCATCTGAATCAGCTGGATTGAAAGCTGCAGCTAGTGATGGAGGAACAATGGTCGCCTCAACAGGTGGCAATACTCCACGACCAGTGCAGAGCACCACAGGGTCTGAAATGGCGGCGCAGTCTAATGATTATCAAAATACTCAAATGGTTGCACAGAATCAACCACCATCAGCGCCAGTGATTGTGAATAATAATTCTGGTGGAAATTCACAACCACCTACACCAAAGGCACCTTTACCGAAGGCTGGTACAAGAAGTGATGATGGGTCATTCATGCGCGCACTAGCAAAAGACTTCTCGCACCCAAGTGCATTCACTACTGTATCAATGGTATAAAAAAGGGGACCGAAGTCCCCTAGAATCAATCACTTACAACAACCTCTAGAACCGCCTCTAAAGCCCTCCAAGCGGTCCTCTCTTAACCCCTCATATTGGGGGTCAAGGGTGTAGAGGACCGCCCAGACAGGCTAAAAGAAGGCTCTCTTACTCAGCAGCCAGCTGTTCGAAGTACGACATGTCGTCGTCATCCGATAGGCTTGTCGCCTCAGCTGTGACCTTCTTGGCAGGAGCCGAACGAACAGGAGCACTATATGCTTCCTCGTCGTTGATCTTCTTAGCAGAGGCAGCAGATGCGCCACCAGCACCAAGAACCTTGTTCAGCTTTGCCTTCAGTTCATCATAAGACTTGAAGTTCTTTGGGTCAACGAATTCCTTGAGGGAATACGCATTCTTCCAGACCTTCTCGATCTTGTCATCATCACCTTCGAACAATGCTGAAGGTGATTCAAACTCAGACTTGTCATAGTTGCGATAGCCTTCAACCTGACGAATCTTGACCTTGAAGTTTGCACCCTTCCAGAAGTCGAACGGATTAAGAGGAGTCTCATCCTGGAACTGTGGTGCCAGCTGCTCATTGATCTTGTCAAAGATCTTCTTGCCGAACTTGTAAAGGAAGACCTTACCTTCATTCTCAGGACGCTTTGCGTCAGAGATCACAAGAATATTTGCGATGTAAGAAAGACGACGCTTTTGCTTACGTGCAATTTCCTTGTTGGCTTCGATGCCAGAGTTCCATAGAACGGTGTTATGCTCAGAAACAGGGTCAGCCTTACCGAGCGTGGTCAGACTATTCTCGATGTACCAGCCACCAGGACCCTGAAAGCCATGGTTCCAGACCTGAACCCAAGGTAGCCCATCTTCACCATCAACTGCTGGTGTATCCAAGAATCGGATCACAGCATAACCATTACCAGCCTTATCAACATCGGGCGACCAAATGCGATCATCGGCACCCTTCTTCTCTCCGCCACCACCTGACTGTGATTGCTCAACAGCACGCTTCAACTTGTCAAGAGAAGAACCCTTCTTAAGATTTGCTAAACTCATGTTTGTATACTCCGTATGTTTGTATTAATTGTATAAACGACTTATCCACTTTCTTCATCACCATATTATTATATAGTATAATCAAGCAGAAGTCAAATGCGACTTTAACAAGTTTTTATACTTGTCCACGTTCACGTGAAGGAACGAACCATATTTGCGGATCTTCATTGACGCTTTGGGATAGATGATGTCGTCTTCTATCTTCTTATCCCAAACTTTTATGAAGCCAAGAATGTTGTTTAGAATTACCATGGTCTCAATGGTGACATCCTTCTGCTGGAGACACACCATGAGTTTGGGTAACTGCCCATCATTGACTTCGAATAACTTGTTGAACTCAGCTGGCACTGGAACAACGCGAGCAAGATCATTCTTAAACGTCTCGCTCATTGATTCTGTAACACGCTGCCATTCTGCGTAGGCTTTAGCAGCTTCACTAGACACAAGTTTTCTAGACCAGCTTGCATTGCCAGCAACAAAGTTAGCAACTAGAAAACTTACAGCCTCATCTTCCTTGTACATTCTTGCAAGTTTATGAAAGATGTACTTGTCCTTACGACGTTCAAAGGCATCAGGAGATGATCTAATATGCCCATCAAAGGTGAAGAAGTTATAGCCTTCGCTAGAGAAATGCAGCTTGACTGCATTGTACAGCTTATAGAATTCATATCCGTTCATGTTAAAATTATAAAAATAATATCCATTTATCCGAACCACGCTCTTACAATCATATTATTCTCAATAGCGGCGCTGATTCTATCAATACGCGCATCACGACCATGTGAAACTTTATCCCCATTTCTTTCAACGCATCTAAACAAAAGGTCATTATCGACGCAATGTTTTCTTGCATCTTCTTCTGTCATTCCAACGAGGCAAAATGGGAACTCAGTCAGAACGTTCTTCATAGAGGAAGTCGACTGCCTCTTGGGAGATAACGCATTTCCATTGCCTCACCTTCAATGATACTCTTTAAACATTCATTAATCAATCCCGCAGCCATTTCGATCTCAAAATTATTCTTTTCACAGTAAGATGCAATAGCATTTATGTGATCAGTCTTTTGATTAATTGCTGCTTGCATGATCATCATTGAGAACTGATTCTTTTCCTCTCTATTTGCCATCTTTTAACCTCTCTGAGTAAAATACGTGTCGACCAATCTGTGAAACATACTTCTTACTATCAGCCCAAGAAGGGTCAACGTAGTCAGCATGAAAATGCGTCGCGTTTCCTATTATACCGTACTTCTTCTTAGAAATCAAAATATTCTCGGCAATCTTTTTTGCCTCAAGCCAATTCTTCATTGAATCGATTGCCTTCTTGGGCGAGCAAACCCAAGAGAACTGACAAATACCGTTACTCTTTTGAGTGACGACACCACAGACTGTCTTGGCGTATCCTTTCTTGACACGGTTCATTGTCACTTCAGCAACAGCAATTTTACCAGCATTCGGTTCAGTGCCAGCTTCATAGTAGATGTTCTGAGTCAAACACTGAACTTCTTTCTGTACTGATTGTTGTTTTGCATACGCAACCTTATACACGCCCATGCGTTCGTTTAGATCAGTAATCTCTGCACGAAGGGCTTGTTCATTAGCAGCATGCGCGTCAAGTTTTTTCTGCATTTTGACAAGCGTATGCATCGGAACAAAAACGAGTAAAAAGATTAGAGATAACAAACCACCAAAGCGAAGAAGTAGATCGTGGTGTTTGTCAATGTAGTTTTGTACTGCCGTCATGTTATACTCCCATTTATGCAGTGGAAAGAAAAGGCTGGTGGCTTTTACACCACCAACCCTGCAGGTTGATTCTGTTTCCAAGTCCAACCTACAAAACTCAGATCATGCCGCTAGGGCAAGATCATAGATGTCATCATTAGATGCATTTACTTTTTTTATGCTGATTACGTCAGTCATCTTTCGAGCGCACTTTGTCTATTACTTACCCTGTCGAAACTACGCACCCCCATAGATGACCCCAGCTGGTGCGCTTCTAGAAGAGAGGCGTCTGGGGTACTTTAAATTGGTGGAGATGGGGGAGAGTCGCACTCCCCGTCCAGAATACCTTTACCTAAGTGTTTACGCTGTTATTCGATTTCCTTTTTTTCAAACATGTCTAACTCTGATCCGCAATGCGGGCATGACCAGTCTTCGTGAAGATCTTCAAATTTTCCATGTTGATATTCATCATAGACATAATCACAAATGCGACATACATGTGCTTCCATGATTATGCCGTCAGCGTTTCTGCGCCGATTTGGCGATTGCAAGCGCAGAGTTCTTTAGTCTGTAACGCATCAAGAATGCGCAGCGTCTCATCTGGGTTGCGCCCAACATCCAAATTATTCACACTGACATGCTGAATTACATTGTCTGGATCAACGATGAACGTCGCGCGCAGAGCAGCACCATCAGTATAAGAGAACACACCAAGTTGTTGCGATAGACTTAGATCTGTGGATTCAAATCCTAGTCGCCAGCCGCTGCGCTGAGTATCTGCAAACATCCAACAGTTAGTTTCCTTGAGACCTGCGTGAGAATTCTTCCAAGCCAACTTACAGAATTCGTTATCAGTTGAACCAATCAGCAATACAGCATCACGATTCTTGAATTCTTCATTCAACTTATCATAGGCAATGATCTCAGTCGGGCAAACGAAAGTAAAGTCTTTCGGATAAAAGACGATAACCTTCCATTGACCGCCGAACGAGTTCTCATTAATCCCGAGGAATGCATCATCACCACCAAGTGCACCTGGCTTAACTCCAGTGACTAGAAACTTTTCAATTTTATTACCAACAGTCTTCATATAGTCAATCTCCAATTATTTTTCAGAAACTTGAACAGGAACATAGATATAATTGCAGCGATTAACAATACTTTGATCGCCGCGATAGTTTGTTACAATTTCTTGAACGCAACTATATGTACGTTGCATCCAAACACCATTAACAAGCACAGGTGCATCTGAAGAGATAACACGTGGCTGGTTTGCCTCGGCAACTTCATGAATAATAATCCCACCGACTATTGCGCCAGCAATAAATGGCCAAGGGTTGGTTCTACTGCCGCGATCATAGTGATCGGAATAGCGATCAGGGGGATGACCGCGACGACCATCAGCCGAAGCAATAGTCGGAATGGCGGTGATCAGAGCAGCGGCAAGTACAATAATTGTTTTCATGGTTTGATTCCTTACTTATATTATACTACACCAAAAGCTCAGAGTCAATTGGTGCGACTTTTGCGTAATACTTATCAATGTAAGTTTGCAAATTATTCCTATGAATATTTAGCTCATCACCGCCAATTTTCAGAGTCTGACAAAAGTTGGCGGTATCTACGCCGATCAACACGATAACTTGCGTGATCGGGATAGAAGTCATCTCAGTGAACATGTCAGCGTAGGCTGCACACTGCATAAAGTAACTGCCGATGTGCTCTTTCTTCTTGAGCCGAATAGAAGTCTTAAAGTCGATAACAGAGAGAACACCGTTATGCTCAGCAATACAGTCAACCGTTCCAGCCAGCTTCAGCTTGTGAGAGAACATGCCAGTCTCAAGGCAGTGAATATTGTCGATCTTCTTGAGTTCTTCCTTCATGCGAACAAACAAAGTCTTGACGTTCGGCATCATCTGATGATCAGTCATGTCTTCATTGTTTAGATACTTCTCAATAGCAGCATGAACACCAGTGCCGCGAGTCGTCGCCGTGCGAGAGATCTGATTGGCTTTATCTTCACCAACTCGCTTGCGCCACTCCATGATTCCAGCCTTGCCATGCTCAGCAAGCACCGTAGTCACCGAGGCATACTTTTCGCCTGTTGGGGTGACGTAGCGCCGAGTGCCTTCAACCTCTTCGCGGAGAAGTTTAGGAAAGTTATGTCCAACGTGATTAAACATGATAAAGTAGTTCC
>Ga0209191_1002860_pt1 | contig 10493 bp, 11 predicted proteins | sample S_130626_EF_Meta_FD_187320 | JGI IMG/M metagenome (GOLD analysis project Ga0209191, IMG submission 187320) | Freshwater microbial communities from Lake Simoncouche, Canada to study carbon cycling - S_130626_EF_MetaG (SPAdes) (version 2) | ecosystem: Environmental > Aquatic > Freshwater > Lake ... | reverse complement strand
CTGGGAAGTCTCGACCAATTTGATATTGATCAATACGGTGGAGGAAGTCTTCCAAGAAGCTCTGACCACCCTCGGATCCAGGTGGGAGATAAGTTTCAATTCCTGTTGGGCTAAAGCCCATAGATTCTAGAGATGGAATAGGGGATTCCAAAGAATTTGGGATGGCTGCGAATTGCCCTTTTTTAGGCGTGCAGTCATAAGCTGCGATATCTTTCTCTTGTAGCGTTTTAAGCCAGTTGTTCTTATAGGGCGTAAAGATGGAGAACACGGTATTAGAGTTGGTGAGAATTTCTTTCTTCTCAAATATCACTTGATCTTTGAAGGTCTCCAATTCAATACCAAATTTTTCTAGTGATCTGGCAATAGAGGCATCGCGTGCAATTGCCGATGGCTCATAGTCATGATTGGTGTGAACGGTATTGACACCCAAAGTCTCAGCAATTCTTGGAATACACGTAGTGGGTTTACCGTACTGAACAATCAGTCCGCCACCTTGTTTACGTAATTGCACATCTATTTGTTGCAAACCCTGCCAGATAAAGTCGACACGTCGATCATGCGTTAAGCCGCCACCCACCTGATCATCGACCTTCAATGGGTCTAGAATTTCGGTATCGAAGATGAAGGCCATCCAGACCTGGGCGTTACTGGCAAGGGCATGGTGAAGCGCCGCATTGTCGTACAGGCGTAAATCACGGCGGAGCCAGACGAGAGCTTTTTTCATAGCCCCTATATTAGGGCTAATTAGACTGATTCGCTTGGCTTGCGAGTAATATCCTGCTTATCAATAGATTATTAATTTATGGACACTTTATTTTTTGTTTTCTCTAAGATCGTGCAGTTTTGGATTGAGCCTCTCAACTGGGTCATTGGTTTTGTAGCGCTCAGCTTGTTATTTCTGAGTCTTAGAAAACCCCATCTATGTAAACGATTCTTACTATTCGCTTTGGCAGACTTATTGCTAGTAGGATGGCTACCTACTTCTGAGGTCTTTTTAAGAACTCTTGAGGATGCCATACCCAAAATTCAGCTTGCGCAGATGTCAGAGGCGGACTTTGGTGGAATCATTATTTTGGGTGGTGCCGTTGAGGGCGGTGAAATCGCCCTGGATCGGGGTGAGATTTCTATTGGATCTGCTGCTGAGCGGGTTACCAAAGGCTTTGAACTGGTTCGCAAGTATCCCGATTTGCCGTTTATCTTTACTGGCTTCTCTGGGCGCCTATCACCGGTTGGCGTGTCCGAGGCAGATGCATTTAAGCAATTGGTTGCTGAGCAGGGTTTGCCAGACAAAAATGCCCACTATGAAAACCAATCCCGTAATACTTATGAGAATGTCATATTGATGAAACCTATGATCTTGGAGTTGGGGGCTAGGGACGCCAAAGAAGCTGATGCACCCCCAAAACCTTGGTTGCTGATTACTTCAGCGAGCCATATGTATCGGTCGGTAAAGATATTCCAAAAACAAGGCATTGTGGTGACTCCCGTTCCAGTGGATTACCAAACGGGAAATCGATTGCATTGGGGTTCTTTTGATCTGATGGAGGGTGCCGGGCAATGGAATAACTTCCTGCATGAGACCGTCGGTCTTCTAGCCTACAGGATCACTGGAAAGATCTGAGTAGGGCAGAGAATTCGGTAAAATAAACCCACATGAACACGGCTAAAAAAGCCCCTGTGGGTCAAGCTGCAACACCCACCCAAACTTCCCAAGCTTGCGCTGCTGGGTCCTCAATTGCTTATTCTGCTGATCATCTAGCAAACCAATTCCTGATTGCTATGCCTGGGATGGTCGATCCCAATTTTGCAGGTTCAGTCATCTATCTTTTTGAGCATACTGAACGGGGTGCAATGGGTTTGGTGATCAATCGCCCGACCGAACTCGATATGGGTGCCTTATTTGAGAAAATTGAGGTCAAGCTGGAGGCTAAGCCAGCATCTGAACAGCCGGTCTATTTTGGTGGCCCAGTGCAAATCGAGCGTGGTTTTGTCTTGCACGAGACCACTACAGAGTTAGCTTACAGCTCTTCTTTAGCAGTTCCAGGTGGTTTGACCATGACGACATCTAAGGATGTACTTGAGGCCGTGGCAACCGGTTCTGGACCTAGCAAGTTCTTAATGACCTTAGGTTATGCGGGCTGGAGTGCTGGTCAGCTTGAAGAGGAGATTACACTCAATGGCTGGATCAACGTTCCCTTATCCCAGCAACAAATGATTGAGATCATTTTTAATACGCCCTCTAGCCAGCGCTATGAGCGGACAATGAGTTTGTTGGGGTTTGACCCATCCCATCTATCTGGCGAGGCAGGACATGCCTGAGAGTATGAAGAAGGGCACAGAGTTGACAGTGATGGCCTTTGACTTCGGGACGCGGCGGATTGGTGTTGCCGTTGGCAATACTCTGACCAAAGCTGGACAACCCTTAAAGATGATTGAGGAGCCATCAGAGGATGTGCGATTTAGGGCTATTCAGACCCTTATAAAAGAATGGCTGCCAAATCAGTTGGTGGTGGGCTTGCCATGCCATCCTGACGGTACAGAGCATGAGATGAGTGCCAAGGCCCGTCGCTTTGGTAATCAGCTGCACGGACGCTTTCAGTTACCGGTGGAGTGGGTGGATGAGCGCTATACCTCTGCCGTTTTAGAAAGTGACCCCGATATGCGAGACAATTTGGATGCGCAGTCTGCGGCCTTGATTTTGGAGCAGTATTTTCTTGAGAAGAATTGGATTGGTTGAGATGAATGCAGAGCAGTCCTATCTGAAATTACTAGAGACTTTAAGTCAGCGCAAAAAGGCTGGCGATGTATTTGAGTTGGCCGGTCTTGCAATGGGTGGAGCGTGGATTGCAGAACGTTTAGCTACCGATTTAAATCTCCCCCACTTTGGCGTAATTAATGTGGCGTTTCATCGCGATGACTATGCTGAGAAGGGGATGACAGCGCTTCGCACTGCCAGCACGATGTCCACCCATCTTCCTTTTGAGGTCAATGGCGCAAACGTGGTTTTGATTGATGACGTTTTACTTACTGGTCGTACGGTTCGTGCAGCGCTCAATGAGTTATTTGATTTTGGTAGACCTGCCCAAGTCGAGTTGATGGTTTTGGCGGATCGAGAGAACCGTGAGTTGCCGATCTCAGCCGACTTTGTAGGAGAGAGAGTGAGTGTTCCAGAGAATCAAATATTGGTTTTAGAAAAAAATGATGCTGGTAAGTTCAGCTTCCAATTAGAAGAGCGTGCGGAATGAGTGGCGTGAATAATTCGATGGATAACTCAGCAACTACCCCAGTCAATCAATTCAATGCTACTGGAGAGTTAACCCATTTACTGACCTTGGAATGTTTGCCAAAAGAGCAAATCCTCCACATCCTTGATACTGCGCAACAGTTTGTCAGCGTCACAGATCCTGCGAGAGAGGTGAAAAAAGTTCCACTTCTTCGTGGTAAAAGCGTCTTCAATCTATTTTTTGAAAACTCCACCCGTACTCGCACTACTTTTGAGATTGCTGCTAAGCGTTTATCAGCAGATGTAATTAATTTAGATATCTCTACATCCTCAACCGCTAAAGGCGAGAGCCTGTTAGATACGATTGATAACTTAGTGGCTATGCAGGCGGATATTTTTGTAGTGCGCCATAGTGTTTCTAGAGCGCCGATTGAGATCGCCCAGCACGTTCCTGCGCATGTTCACGTAGTCAATGCCGGTGATGGTAGTCACCAGCATCCTACCCAAGGCTTGTTGGATATGTATACGATGCGCCACTTTAAGAAAGACTTTAGCGGTCTGAAAGTAGCGATTGTGGGCGATATTGTGCACAGCCGAGTTGCTAAATCGAATATTTGCGCATTAAGAACTCTAGGCTGTACAGATATTCGTGCGATTGGACCTGAGAGTCTTTTGCCAAGCGATTTAGATATGCTGGGAGTAAAAGTATTCCATAGCATGGAAGAGGGCTTAAAGGGTGTTGATGTAGTCATGACCTTGCGCATTCAAAAAGAGCGCATGGAAGCAGGACAAGTCCCAGAGGGTGATGCTTTCTTTAAGCAATATGGTTTAACGTCTACACGTCTTGCTTTGGCTAAGCCTGATGCCATCGTAATGCATCCAGGCCCCATGAACCGTGGTGTTGAAATTGATTCTGTAGTGGCAGATGGACCTCAGTCGGTCATTCTGAATCAAGTTACATTTGGTATTGCGGTGCGGATGGCGGTCATGTCCATCGTTGCTGGTAACTAGTCCTCGTTACGAATCATTTGCTAATGCAAAAAAAGAACTGGTTGATTCTGTCGCATGGCTTCAATATGGATGGGCGCGCATCTAGCCTCACCATTACGGACAAGATTCCTTATCTATTAGATGCTGGTATCAAGCCCCAGGTCTTTAGTGCAATTACCGGTATTAAAGATGCTCGCTTCCCGCACAAGCAATTTTTAGCTTGGGGTCCAGCAGCGTTTCGTTTTGATTTTCGCCATTGGATTGCAAACCAGTATGGTCGTGGGCCATTCTATAAAGTATCTACTGGCTTAGTCTCTTTATTACTCGCGCCGTTCATCGCGCTGGAGAAATTTTTTCTTGGTTACTCTAGTCAATGGTCATGGGCAATGCCAGTCTATGTGCATGGCCTAAAGCTAATTAGAGATGGTAAGGTTGATTTAATCTATTCAACCGGAGGTGCTTGGTCCGCACATTTAGCTGGCTTATGGCTCAAGAAAAAAACAGGCCTACCCTGGATTGTAGAAATTCATGATCCTTTGGTCATTCGAAGTGCTCCTAATGATCCAGGATTTGAGAAACCTAAAAATCGCGACGCACAATTTCGCCAGTATCTTGAAAAGCAAATTTGTAAATATGCGGATTTAGCGTGGTGGTTTACCGATGGTGCCTTGCATTACGCAAAGGTGCGTAATCCCAATCTCAATACACCAAACAACGCCCATGGTTTTATGGTTCTGCCAGGTGCAGAGCCTCCGGGAGGTCTGAGTGCATCGAAGGTGCATCAATATTCTGAGCATCTCAATTTATGCCACTTTGGATCATTGGCTAGTGATCGCTCTCTCTCAACCATTCTTAAAGCGCTTGTCCCGCTATTCAAGAAATTCCCTGAAGCTAGGCAGAAGATTCGGGTGCATGCTTATGGAGCTCCTTTAGATTCATTGACTGTAGAGGTAGTTAAAAACCTGAAGTTTGAGGATGTCTTACTAGCTCATGGCCGCTTAGAAAAAGACCTGGTAACTGGTAAATTGGGCAGAGAGCGTGTAGTAGAAAAGATGCAATCGGCGGATGTGCTAGTTCTTTTGCATGGAAATGATGAGTGGTGTGCTGAGTACATCCCCTCCAAGCTCTATGACTATCTTTGGACTGGAAGACCTATTTGGGGTATTACGCATCGCAACCCGCAGCTCGATCAGATGTTGCTAGACCGCTCTGCCTACTTGAGCCCTCAGAATGATGTCGATGCCGTAGAGCTCGCTTTAGAAAGAATCTGGCTTGATTGGAAAAGTCAGCAATTAATTGAGCCTAAGTGGTTGCCAGTTGGTGTTGATCAGGCTGCGTATAGAATACTTTTAGAAGTTCAAGAACAAACCGAAAGAAGGATTTGAAAGATTTAGTTCTCTATTGCAAATCTTATCGCCGAGATTTCCTCCGCTTAAAGCGGTTGTCGGCTTCGATTGATCAATACAACATCGACCGCATACCATTTTATATCTCCACGCCACAAGATCAATATCAAGATTTAATTTCTGTGTTGGGCGAGGCCAAAGGTTTTCATTGGGTATCTGACGAATCGATCATTGCTGCAAATCCTCGGATTCCAGTGGGCATTGAGAAAACAAGATCTGGTGGCCTAAGTCAGCAGGCAATTAAGTCGGAATTTTGGCGCCTAGGGCTAGCCGAAAATTATGTCTGTTTTGATTCTGACTGCATGTTTATTAAAGATTTCAAAAAATCAGACTTTCTGAGTCCGGATGGTTATCCCTATACCGTCATATATCAGAATAAAGAGTTTTATCAGTTATCCATTAATCGTGGAAAAGATAGGGTTGAGTCAAATCTTCGTCAAGAGGGTGATCGGGTCAAGGCATTATTTTCTAGAGTGGGCCCAAATTACTATTGCCCATGCCCGCCATTTATTTGGTCTGCCAAGGTTTGGGAATCTTTGGATGCGCAATATTTGCAACCTAAGAATCTTACCTTCTGGGACATCTCTAGTGATGATCATCCTGAAACATTGCTTTATCTTGAGGCTTTATTAAATTACCGCACGATACCTTTATATCCCATTGAGCAATTATTTAGAATTTATTACTACGACTGGCAATACTATCTTTTGCGTAGGATGGGTGAAACAGAAGATAAGCTAAAAGCTAATTATTTAGGTGTAATCCATCAATCCAACTGGGATTCTGGAATGGATTTTGGCGCCAGCTCGAAATCCTTTGCCTCTCGTACTCTTCGTCGCATAAAGCGTTTTGGACGCTACCTCCAAAGCTATTTCTAATTAAATGAACCAACTTCCGTCACAAATCCAAATTTTAGTGATCTCACTGAAAAGATCTCTTGATCGCAGAAAACAGGCGGAGAAAGAGATGCAAAAAATTTCTTTGCCTTGGACTTTCCTGGATGCTGTCGATGGCTCAGCTTTAGAAGTTTCACCAGTTGAATATAAGTCGAATAAAGTAAAAAGATTGCAGGGATACGCCTTAACTCCGAATGAAATTGGATGCTATTTATCCCATAAAGCGGCTTGGAAACGTTGCTTAGAAAAGAATGTACCTGCTTTAATCTTAGAAGATGACTTTGTTTTATCTGCTAACTTTGAGAAGATCTTAAATGCTTTGCTAAACGAAGTTACTGAATGGAGTTTTGTGAGGTTGCAAGGCTTATATGAAGTAGATTTTAAGAAGGTGCTTGAGCAATCAGAATTCACTTTAGTTAAAAATCAGGGTGATGCAGTTGGTGCAACGGCTTATCTATTGAAGCCTTTAGTTGCAGCGCGACTAATAAAACACTCTGTCGATATTTATGAGCCTGTCGATCATTTCTTGGAGCATTACCAAAAACATGGCTTAGAATTTCTTGCTATTCGACCATATCCTATAGATATTACGCGCGCAAAATCTACTATTGCAGATCGTTCAGAGCGAGCTCCTGTTAAAGGCCTTCAAAAGCGTATTCGGTCTCTTGCGCGCCTCGTAGATAGGGTATTTAGTAAAGAACCTTGGTTTCCAAGGTAATTAACTGAGTGCAGTTTGAATAATGTCGGTCAAAAAATTCTTTAATGGCTGTAATGAAGGCCTCTCGATAATCAAGGCTTGTTCAGCATAAGTGGCAAGCTTAGTTTTAGAGTGCAGCATGTCTGCGAGATCTAAAAATTTTGTGCGAGACATGGGTGCTAAATTAATAAAAGCCTTGGGATTAAAGTCTGCTTTCACATTATCATCGGCCCAAGTGATCGGTAGGCATCCCGCCATAAATGCTTCTGGAATTTTTTCAGTGTAATAACCCGGATGCATCCCATTTTCTGGGCACAAGTTAAAGGCGAAATTCTGAAGTTCATCAAATTTAACTAATCCACTTTCAGAATGATTTTTAATCTGAGGATTAAATGATTTTCCAAACTCCATTACTTCAATTTGTTTCTTTACAGCTTTCAGTAAAGTTCCTCTAGGCTCCCGTAAATGCGAAGCAAAAATTGCCGCCTTCTGTGGCCTATGCAGAAAATCCTCACCCAATGGCGAGCACAGGCGGTCAAGATTCAGGAGGCGACCAAAGCGAGGATTCTGATTGCCAGTAACGCCTTCTTTAGCCCAATCAACCATTTCCATCCAATATGGCATGCGGAAGTGATGGGGATTAGAAATGCCTAGATCGAATGAAATTGAGTAGTCACAATTCTGAAAATCATGCCTCACGTTTTCGCCAGTAATAAAGAGGCTGAGCGGGTGATTTACTCTTGATATTTTTTGACCTTGACTACTTCTTGCTTCAAGCTTGAATAAGGGGCGCAATGGTTTTGGAAGCCAATTCCTTATTTTTTTCTCTTCAAAAAATGGGCCGTAGATCAATAGTTTACAATTCGATGGCGCGCTCCATACCGGCGAATATCCCAAGCTTCGAATAGTTGCTGTAATCAAAGATTCTCTAAAGTCCTTGGCGACCCCTAGAGTGGCGATTTTAACGGGTTTAAGATCAGGCATAATTTGCATAATACCCCTTACAAGTGGCTTAATAAATATGATTTTAGTAACCGGCGGCGCTGGATTTATTGGCGGTAATTTTGTTTTGGATTGGTTGGCTAATCAAAAGGCTGAGGGGATTATCAATCTTGATAAATTGACCTATGCCGGTAATTTAGCTACTCTCGAGGCTCTGAGAGACGATCCTCGCCATGTTTTTGTACATGGTGATATTGGTGATAAAGAGTTGGTTGATAGATTGCTCAAAGAGCATCAGCCGCGCGCGATTGTGAATTTTGCTGCTGAGAGTCACGTAGATCGCTCAATTCATGGGCCTGCTGAATTTATATCAACCAACATTGTGGGCAGCTTTAATCTCCTTGAGTGTGCCCGTGAATATTGGAATGGTTTAGATGGGTCCGCCAAGCAAGCCTTCCGCTTTCATCATGTATCAACTGATGAGGTTTATGGCTCGCTGTCTGCCACTGACCCTGCATTTACAGAAACCGATTCCTATGAGCCCAATAGCCCATACTCCGCATCCAAGGCAGCCTCTGATCATTTAGTGCGTGCCTGGTTCCATACCTATGGCTTTCCGGTAGTGACAACTAATTGCTCTAATAACTATGGTCCGTACCACTTCCCAGAAAAGTTAATTCCCCTGGTGATTCTGAATGTACTTAACAGTAAGCCATTACCAATTTATGGTGATGGTCAGCAGATTCGTGATTGGCTCTATGTTGGCGATCATTGCTCGGCTATTCGTGAAGTATTAGCTAAGGGCAAATTAGGTCAAACTTACAACATTGGCGGCTGGAATGAAAAAGCGAATATTGATGTCGTTAAAACTATCTGTGCAATTCTGGATGAGCTAAAGCCTCGTGCTGATGGCAAGTCATATGTAGATCAAATTACTTACATTAAAGATCGTCCTGGGCATGACCGTCGCTATGCCATTGATGCCAGCAAGGTAGAGCGTGAGCTTGGTTGGCGGCCTGCGGAGACCTTTGATACCGGCATTCGTAAAACGGTGCAATGGTATTTGGATAATCCCGTTTGGATTGAGGGTGTAGTCAGCGGCTCTTACCGTGACTGGCTCTCCAAGCAATACAACTAAATAGCAAATGAAGATCCTCGTATTTGGCAAGGATGGCCAATTAGGAAAAGCTTTCCAAGAAGTGCTGGGTGTGCGTACATCAGTATTGCTTTCAAAGCCAGTAGTGCAGTATGTTGGGCGCACCGAATGTGATCTTGCTAATGGAGAAGCGCTTACTCAGCTGCTAAATCAATTTCAGCCTCAGTTCATTATTAATGCCTCTGCTTATACGGCAGTCGATAAGGCGGAGACAGAATCCGATTTAGCTTTTGCAGTTAATGCAAAAGCTCCTGAAGTCTTAGCACAATATGCTGCAGACCATGATGCCACTTTCCTGCATTACTCTACAGATTATGTCTTTGATGGTGAGAAATACGGCTATTACCTAGAAGATGATATACGTAACCCTCTAGGGGTTTACGGGAAAAGCAAGGCTGCTGGTGAAGAGGCTATCACCCGAGTTTTTGCTAGCACTAGAGGTGACGGTCATTATGCTATTTTCAGAACGAGCTGGGTTTATGGAGATGGTGGTAACTTTATTCGGACAATTCTGCGATTAGCAAAAGAGCGTGAAGAATTAAAAATTATTAATGACCAATTTGGCGTCCCCACGAGTGCCAATTGGTTGGCGCAAGTGAGCCTAAATTTAGCTCTGAATGAACATGCCCACTTAAGAAAATTTACATCGGGTATCTATCATGCCGTTCCTGCCGGAGAAACTACTTGGCATGGTCTAGCGTGTTTAGCTGTGCAATCCGCCCTTGATGCTGGGGCAACACTGCAGGCTCATCCAGTTGGTATTAAGACTATTCCTGCGGTGGAATACCCTTTACCAGCTCCAAGGCCCATGAATTCAAGGATGTCCACGGATAAGCTGCATCAGGTTTTTGCTAGTCAGAGTGATATGTCAAAATTAGAACAATTAAATCAGCCTTGGGATAGGGCAGTCCGCTCTTATGTCATTCATTTGGCCAAAGACGGACTTATTTAGAAAGAATGCTATGGCAGTAAATCAGATGAATCGTAAGGGCATTATTTTGGCGGGGGGTTCAGGTACTCGTTTGTACCCAGTTACCCAGGCAGTTTCGAAGCAGTTGATGCCTGTCTATGACAAGCCGATGGTCTATTACCCTTTGACAACCCTAATGCTTGCAGGCATTCGGGATATCTTATTGATTTCTACGCCTCATGACACACCTCGTTTTGCCGAGTTGCTTGGTGA
>Ga0209191_1002858_pt1 | contig 10498 bp, 8 predicted proteins | sample S_130626_EF_Meta_FD_187320 | JGI IMG/M metagenome (GOLD analysis project Ga0209191, IMG submission 187320) | Freshwater microbial communities from Lake Simoncouche, Canada to study carbon cycling - S_130626_EF_MetaG (SPAdes) (version 2) | ecosystem: Environmental > Aquatic > Freshwater > Lake ... | reverse complement strand
TCACCCAGCAACAGAGCAGACTCCTTGGGGTAAAGCTGTAAGCAAGAAAGCACAAGAAGGCGGCGGCTGGCTTACTTGGGTTTTTGCAACTGAAGATATTTCAAAGGTTGAAGAGAAGTTTGGACGTCCTGCAATCGAAGGTCACCGCACACGCCCAGATGGAAGCGATCTTAAGTGGAAGCAAATCGGAGTTAATGAAATTACAGACTCTCGTGAACTTCCATTCTTTATTCAATGGTTAACCGCCGATCACCCATCACAAGACGGAAAGGCCGTTGCTGCAATTGAGAAGATTACGATTGCTGATACTGAGCAACTATCAGACTCATGGTTTAAGACAGAGATTCTTGCTGGATTAAATGGCACTGATATTGAGTTTATTGACCCGTCAACTAATGAGGGTGAATCGGGGATAGTGGCTGTGCATTTGATGACGCCTAGTGGTGTTGTGAGACTGGATTAGTTCCCGCTTAATTTATTTCAAAAACTCTAAATATAGTTTCAGGCATATTGAGTTTTGAAAGTTCCTCGTAACTCGCCTCACAGGAGAGTGAAAGTAAACTATCTACCATAGGAAAATTCGGGAGAAATCGGACCAGCAACCTAAGTGAAACATCAAGGGGTTGTCTCCAAATACTAATTGACCTTTGCTTCAAACTATACACTTTTTGAATTTGAAAACATAGATTACTTAAACTGATTGGCATCGGGTGCGCACCAAAAGTGGTGAGTCCTTCAGATTTATTCAAATTTTTTACAATTTCACTGGTTAAGTCGTCGATATGTGTCATAAAAAGTAATGGGGATCCGCGATAAGGGAGGGGAACTATAGGTAATTTTCTTATCAGGAATTTCATTTGTGCAAATATTCCCTCAACATTGTCGCCGTAAACAACGCCAGCTCGAATTGAGGAACCATACGAATTATTAAAAATTGTTTCAATTGCATATTTTGATTGCCCGTATATTGAAATTGATTCTGAATGCGCCGAAAAAGATGACAAAAATATTTTTTTGCCCTTAAATGACTCACATAAAATTGTTGCAGCCTCTATATTTTCATGGACTGTAAACGATCGATCGTGCGCCAAATGAATCAATGCATCTAAATCTAAGTTACTAGGGCACCTGTGTCCAATTCGCCAAATGTTTGATTCACTACCTCCAAACGGGATGGGCGTATGCCCCGAATCTGAAAGTTTTGATAGTAATCGTTGTCCGATGACTGAGGTGCTTCCGGTGACTGCAACTCTCATTTGACAGCCTCTTCGGCTATTCGCATTGCATTTGCCATAACAGTAAAAGTAATTGGGCCGGGGGCAATTGTTGGGAGAACAGATGAATCAACAACATGAATATTCTGGGAGCCAATAGGCCGTCCCAACAAATCTGATTTATCTCCCATAGGAAGCCATGATCCGAAATGGACGCCTTCACCGGGTACGGCGATTTGAGTGAGGAAAGGTAGGGGAAGGAGACCACACCGACGAACAAATTTTGAAAATCTCTTTATGGAAGTCTTAATAACCTTGTTCCGATCTTTATAGCTTTTTCCATTTAACTCGAGATTACTCAAAAGTGATCCATTTTCCAAGAGTTTCATTTGAATACTTGGGGAATCCGCCCCATCGAGATATCCAATCGCGACCATCATTCTCTTAAGGAAAAACTTTAAAATTGTGTCTGGAATTAAAGCGCCGAGAGGTAGTGCATTCTTGGCTCGTGCAACTAAATCTTCAGAATATTCATAGAGTTGATATTGAGACGCAACTTGCGAATTACTTTTATTTAGGCGTACAAACAATTGGGATAGCCCAAATGAATTGTGATGCATATTTCCAAGATTCGGAAGAGTGAGAACAGGAAGGAAAAATGTTGCGCTATCTTTCAAAACAGCGCTACCTTCAACCACTTTGGAGCTAGCTAAGATCCTAAAACTCTCTATAGGACCAGCCGCAAGAAGGACTTTCTCAAAGTGCTTTAAGTTGTGAGGCTTGCCATGAACATCAACCGCGTCAATTTCAACCCCAGATGCTGATTCAATTAGTTTTGTCACTCGCAACTTTAGGTATTTTGCCTCACGGTGCAGATCCTTAGAATTCCAAATGAAATTGAACGGACATCCGTTTAAACATTTTTTGCAGTAAACACACCCAGTAACATCTTGCGTGCCTGTTTCGACAGCGAGCCTAGAAAGACCTATTTGGATTTGGGGAAATTCAATTTCCTTAGCTTTTTCAAGAATTCTGACTATTCGGCTAGAGGGAAGAATAGCTCTTCGTGAGTAGAAGTTTCCATATGTCGCACTCAGTCCATCAGCAGCACCAGTAATCGGAATTTGCTTTATAAGTTCTAGATAATTTTTTTGTAATGCTGAGATATCAAGAGACCAACATGCTGTATCTTCTTTGCAATACGGCAACATAGTTGCGCCCCATACAAGGCTCAATCCGCCGCGAGCAAATGAAAAAATGGGATTTACTTCGCGTGAATTTAATGTTGGACCGAATGGAAAATGTCTATATGGCAAATCTGAGCCAAAGTAGAGTTTCCTATTCAATGTCGAAGATGTCTTCTCTGTGTTAGTTCTAATTGCATCTGACTCAATCAGTCCGGAGTCGATAACCGTGACTGCATGTCCCAGCTCGATTAGTGTCCGAGTCGCAGACCATCCACTTGGTCCGCTTCCAATGACAGCAATTTCCATTTTTATTTAGTCTGGAGGATGGAAGCAAAAAAGGAAGCAAAAAGTGTTTGGACTCCTACACCAGATGCTAAAACAATCAATCCAGAGACTCTTAATGCAGAGTCTCTGTCAAAACCCACCAGGCTGCTACCACTCCAATGACCTAATAGAAAGATAGCCCCAATTAATGAGCCAACCAAAAGAATAATTCCTAAAAGAATTCCGCGCTCCAGTGAAAAGTTATCTGCAAACCTAGTAACCGATTTGGAAACAGGCAATGTACCGAAATTTGTTGCAAAAATACGTGCGAGAATTCCGAAGAATACGGTTTGAGTTCCAACCAATACAAGCCCGATCGAGAACAGAAATGAATTAAGGTCTAATTGAATTTGTAAGATGTCGATTGGCCCTCTGGAAGTTAAAGTGGTTCCAAGTAACCCAAAACTAGTAAGGAAAATACCTGGATATAGGAATAGCCAGCGTGGGCTTGCAGCTAATAGAAATACTAGGTGTCGCCAACCGTCACGCCATGTCCTTAGGTGTGGTGGGCGAGATCTACCATCCGGTTTTAGAGTTGTAGGCACTTCAGTAATTCTTAAATTGTTTAAAGAAGCCTTCACAACCATTTCGCTTGCAAATTCCATACCCTCAGATTTCAAATCTAAACTCTTGATGGAATCCGTCCTGAATGCCCTTAGACCACAATGAAAATCTCCAATATCGACTTTGAAAAAAAGCCGCCCAAGCCAACTCAGAATGGGATTTCCAAGGTACTTGTGAAGCCAAGGCATCGCTCCTGGTGAAATTCCCCCTTGAAACCTGTTACCCATAACTAAATCAAAACCCTCATCTAACTTAGATATGAATAACTTCAAATCATCTAAGGCATAGGAATCATCTGCGTCACCCATAACAATATAGTGGGAATCGGCCTCCACAATTCCCCCCATCAAGGCAGCACCATATCCTTTTGTAGGAACATCAATAACCCTTGCACCAGAATGTTTTGCGATTGATTGGCTTCCATCTGTAGAACCATTATCAGCGACCAACACCTGCCCACTTATGCCCAGAAGCGAAAGAGAGCTAAGAGATTTATCTACAACAATTTGAATCGTTTCGGCTTCATTAAGGCAGGGAATTAAAATAGTTAATTGATGCAAATTATTCTCCGTTCTGGAATGTAAAGGAGTTTAACGGACTGTTTACCTTAACAAGGTCAAATTTATAATCTAATTTGGTCTTTAATAGTCATACGAGCCAAAGACGGTACCAATTCCAGGAAAAATTGTTATGCAGTGCTGGTCCAAATCCAAGTCAAAACACCTTACGCTAAGCGTCCTACGAATTAATTCCTGTACCATGGCAGATATGAACGCTCGAGATAAGATTATTGGCTACTACTACGAAGAAGTCTATAAGAATTATCTTTATACAGGCGGAAGTCAAGAAAAAGGACAAAATTGGGCAAGCAAAAAGTTGGAGGCAGCTTTTAACTCAGGAGCTGCAAAGTCTGTGTTAGAAATTGGGGGTGGCTCGGGAGAGCACCTAAAGCACGTCAACCATTTTGCGATTGAAAAGTACATCTCAATTGATTTGCGGGAGAATACTCCTAAACTAGAAGACTTAAAGATTAGTTCGGATTTTTACAATAAAGTCGAATTTATTGTGGGAAACGCAGAGATGCTTCCTTTTCAGGAATCGATGTTCGATCGAGTCTTGGGAACTTGTGTACTCCATCATGTAGATGATCCTCTTCAAGTCCTATCTGAAGTAAGGCGAGTCATGAAAGTTGGAGGCGAGGTCTCTTTTGCACTGCCTACAGATCCAGGGATGGCAAACCAACTTGTAAAGAAACTCATAACTTACAAAAAATTGAGAAAACTTTCTGATGTTCGACCAGAATTATTCTATGCCCTAGATCACCAAAATCATGTGAATGGCTTGATTGAAATATTTAAATATGTTTTTAGAATGGACGAAATAAAAATAACGTATCTCCCACTTTACGTTCGATCTTGGAACTTGAATCTTTTAGTAACTCTGCACGCCAAGAAAATGTGTGACTGATATATTTTTACATTTTAGTGACCATCTAATCCAATCAAATAAGCAATAAAGTCAAATGTTAGTGTCATAATTTGGTATGAGAGTTTTAATCACAGGCGGTCTAGGTTATGTCGGCTCTCAGGTTTCCCATAATCTTCTTCAAAAGGGTTATGACGTCTCAATTATTGACATCTTTAAGTCAAATCCTTTCAAAAAAATCATGAAGGCTAAATATGCGCAATTAGATGTATCCAATCGTACGGGCCTTAAGAGTTATTTTGAGCAAAATAAATTTGATCAGATAATCCACCTTGCTGCAAAAAAGTCAGTTATTGAGTCAGTCAAATTTCCCAAATTGTATATGGATGTCAATGTTCAAGGAACGAGGAATTTGCTCGAGTTTGCATCAAGCCAAGGTTGTTCAAATTTCTTTCTGGCATCGTCTGCAGCCGTGTACGCTGAGTCAGAAAGTGGGTTAGTTAGTGAGGATTCGGACCTCGCGCCAGCCAATCCATATGGCGAAAGTAAACTTGAATCAGAAATGCTAGTCAATAAATTTGTAAGTCAAGGCAAAATTAAGGGCTGCTCCCTAAGGTTGTTTAATATTAGTGGAGAAGGTGAAAGTGGTCTTGCGACCTCGGGAGATGGGAGTTTAATTCCAACAATCGCTAGTAAAATAAGAAATAACGAGCCAATTCAAATTTTTGGTAATAACTTTAAAACCAAGGATGGTTCGGCTGCAAGAGATTATATTCATGTTTTGGACGTCTCAAATTGCTTTTCGTTAGCTTCTCATCTGGCAGGTGAGAGAGAAATACCAATTACTTTGAATATCGGAACTGGGCAAGGAACGACAGTTTTTGAGATGATTGAACAATTCAAGATTTCCAGTTTAACTGAAATATCCATACAAATGGAAAGCGAGAGAGTCGGAGAAATTGGTAAAATGGTTGCAGATGTACGTAAGTCCGTTGAGCACCTCGGTTCTTATGTCAAACATAACCTGGAAAGTATCGTCACAAGTTCTCTCAGAGCCACGTTATAGGATCGTCCAAGAGTGCAAAAAACTAAATTAGGCATCGCCTTCGATACTCTCAAATTTGTCAGAGACAATCTAATCTCTATAAAATCCTTAATTTTGGCTGCTTTTTCAACTTTGCCAATCTTTGTCTGGTGGTTAGCGGAATGGCCAGGGGTGCTAACGAACGATTCGCTTATAACCTGGAGTCAGATTAAGAGTGGCAACTACGAACAATTTCATACTGTGTCTTACACAATTTTTGTTTGGATTTTCAGTTTGGGAGGGACAGTACTTTCTTTGGTATCGCTATCTCAAGCATTTCTTTTATTTTATACATTTTATCGACTATTACTTTTTTGTAACCCTCAAATGACAATAGAATTTGCACTTATTAGTGCATCTTGTCTTTACTGGCTACCATATCTAGGCGCAATGGGAAACACATTATGGAAGGATATTCCTTTCACTGCATTCACGCTTCTTGGTCTTATTCGTATGTTTACATTTGATTCACAGGGCCTGAGGGATAAAGTCATTTCTATCGGTATTTTAAGTCTTGGTCTATCATTCAGACACGATGGTATTGTGTGGGCTGGCATATTTTGTGCATTTCTTTCATCAGTAGCTATCTTTAAACTGATTGCTAAACGCAATTCTGATGGAGATTTATTATCAAAACCGGGGTACATATTTTTAGCCGCAGTTTTATCAATAGTCCTCTCGCAAGGTTTGAATACAGCGACATCCGCAACACCTTCTGAGCCATTTTTTAAAAAACTCCCATTGATTGGGGATATCGCATATGTGTCACAATCACACCCAAATCAAGCGCCAGAAAGGGTAAGGAATGACATCCAACAAATAGCTACAGGCGAAGCTTGGCGTGCAACGCAAGATTGCACGACTCTTTCCGGACTTCTATTTTATGTTGGATTCTCAAAAGATGGAACAAATAGGTACGCTAGGCAATCATTAACGGACTTGAAGCTATTGCTTGATGCCGGACTTTGGAATGAACTATTGGGTGCACATTTTTGTCGCGCCAAGTCATTTATTCCTCCACCATTTAGTTCGGGACCTAGTTACTCATATTGGACCGCTAGCGGAATAGCTCAAACCGGATATAACGAATACGGTTTACAGCCCAATCCACCCTTCCCTAAACTTTCATTTTTTATTGAAAAGTGGAGAATGAGTTGGGAGGGACATGCTAATAAACTAGCCTGGCCCGGACTATTATTTACTTTGAGTCTGCTGTTATTGACGGTGAATGCAATCATTAAACCCAGCGAGCGCAAAAAGTATTTATACTTAAGTCTTTTGATGGCCAGTAGGCTAAGCGGTCTCGTTCTCTTTACCCTGGCCCAGGATTTTCGCTACGCATTTGTCGTCCACCTAGTGTTTCTAGCTTTGCTCGTAACGACAGTATTCAATTTATGCCAAATTATTTTCTTAAAGCCAAGAATTAGGTAGGGGAAACGTGAATAAAGTGAGTTCAGGTAGCATAAAAAGGAATCTATTTAAGGTATTCCCAATCGTAAATCTAGGTGTGATTTTATTACCATTTTCACACGAACCGATCCAGGCAGATGATCTTTCTGGCTTTGCAACCGTTATTCAAATCAATAGCACTTCAGGAGTACTAGAAGGATTAAAGAATTGGATTGCCTTACAATTTCAATCTTCTTCTCATTTCGTGCCATTTGGATGGTCTTTTCAGTGGTTTCAATACACTTTCGTAGACTTTCTGTCGAAAATTTTTAATGGGAATTTCATTCTTTTTTGGCGGACTACAACGCTTATCTTGCTGGTTTCTCTCACTTATTTTGCCATCAGAAATTTTATTTCTGGAATTGCCAAACTTGCACAACACAACGATCCGAAACTTATCGATTTGAGGTGCTCATTTGTATCCTTAATTTTTGGTGCTTTGGTGACTATTCATTCACCTTGGAGTATAGATCCATTTGCATCCCATTTAGCCTACGGCTTATTGACAACCTTTCTATTTTCAATAGTGTTTAGACTCACCACCGAGATTATTTTGAAAAATAATGATGCGAATTCAAAAAAAGAGCTTGTACTGTTTGGAGTTATATCAACGCTTGGATTGTGCACATATGATTTATTTATATCATTATTGTTTGTTTCAACGATCCTGGCTATGTTATATGTGCGTTACGTTTTAACGACAAGAAAATTGCAAATAATTGGTAAAATTTCTTTAAGTGTAATTGGAATTATTTATCCCGTTGCATTTTTCACTCTAACTAGATTATTAAATCAAGTCCCTGAATACCCTGGAACAAAGTTGCTAATAAATTTGGAAACCATAAAAGCTGTATTTTCTGGTATGGCCTCTACATTCCAACCTATAGGAACTATTAGGGCGATCCAAGGATATAATTTACCTATTTCTTTACATATTAGTGCAATTCTTGCCTCATTTTTTTTAATCAGTCAACTCCTGATTTTCACAAAATTTGCAAATATGAATAATTCCTATAAATCGAAGAGAGATATTGAGATTTACACTGTAATCTACTTCGTGGTTATCTCATTAGCAGTTGTGGCCACTCAAGTTTTCAATGAAAGATGGGGGCCATATATCGCTCAATTGGGGAATATCTATCTCTTTTATTCGACGACGTTACTTTTAGCGGTATGTCTAATCGGACACTTGACTTTTTCGTCTTTCCTTGAAAAGGACTCAAAAATATTGCAAGTAGTAATGACTTCCATTCTAATTACTTTGTCTGTCGTTTCTACGTCGACTAACTGGACGTTGTTGAAACGCGATGTGAGAAATCCAGGGACACTTTTGATTGCTATTGGCTACGAAGATTCCTCGTCTGAGGGTGAAAGATGTGCGGCTGAGTTCGAATTCCTTAAGATAGGCTATCCGGAACCCTATTCTTCACTAGTTTTGAACTCGGTTAGAAGTTTTGGAAGCAGAGAAATCGGAGTTCAATTTTGTGATAATTTAGAAGTAAAGGAGCCATAAGTGATCCAGTCAGAGAAAGAAAGGGTAAGTATTCCAGAGATCTCCATAGTGGTACCGGTATTTAATGAAGAGATGGTTATTTCTGAATTTTTAGACAGATTAAAGGAAGTGTTAGACCAGGCAAAATTAGATGCAGAGATAATTTTGGTCGATGATGGCTCAACAGATGAAACTGTGGAAGTTGCGCGTAAACACTCAATAAAAAACTTGAGGATAATTTCTCTCACAAGAAATTATGGGCACATGATTGCTATCGAGGCCGGATATAAGCAAAGCCAGGGTAAATTTATTTTGAGTATGGATGGAGACCTTCAACACCCTCCGATACTCGTTCCTAAATTGTTAAGTGAAGTGAAGAACCCAAACACAGATGTGGTAATTGCTTTTCGATCAAACCGAAGCGAAGATGGTTTTCTGAAGAAAATGACTGCAAAGGCTTATTATAGGCTCCTCCGCACTCTTACAGGAGTGGAACTAAAGGAGAACGCGGCAGATTTTAGAATAATTAGACGAGAAGTAGTCAATGTTTTGCTAGAAATTCAGGACCCAAAGAAAGTTTATAGGGTTTTAATTCCGTCCCTTGGTTTTAACATTAAGTACTTGGGCTATCTTGCAGATGCAAGGTTTGCAGGGGCGACAAAGTACAGTTTTCGAAAAATGATTAATTTGGCTGTGGAAAGCATTTTAGGTGGGAGTTTAAAGCCATTAAAACTCGCTTTTTGGGCAGGTGTTTTTGCTGTAGTTATTTCGGGGCTTTGGTCCGTGAATATTTTGGTAGGTCAATTAAATGGCACTGTAATTCCTGGTTGGTCCTCATTGGCCATCGCAATAATTTTTTTCTCAGGTGTACAGCTCTTCTCCATCGGTGTCCTAAGTCTGTATGTTGCAAAAATTTATATTATTCTTCAACGACACCCCAAATATTTTATGCGAGAGGTCCATCAAGTATTCAAACCAACTATCGATTAGATTCCACTTCTAGGTCATTCTGAACCATTAAGGTCACTAACTGATTCAAATTCAATTTTGGGGTCCATCCGAGTTGCGCTTTCGCTTTTGACGCATCACCAATCAATAGTTCAACTTCAGCGGGGCGCGTCATTTCAGTATCATGAACTACATATTTTTCTATATCAGGTGATAGTCCCGCAGCTTGCAAAGCCAATTGAACAAAGTCAGCAACTGAATTAGCTACTCCTGTAGCAATGACATAATCTTGCGGTACTTCTTGCTGAAGCATCAACCACATAGCCTCCACGTAATCTCCTGCGTATCCCCAGTCCCGCTTAGGCGATAGGTCGCCTAATGAAAATTTTGTTTGATGTCCAAGTTTTATTTTTGCAACATTCGAAGTGATTTTTCTCGTTACAAACTCATGGCCACGGTACTCGCCTTCGTGATTGAACAATATTCCGCAAGAGACATGCATGTCATACGCTTCACGATAATTTACGCATGTATAATGAGCGAAGGATTTTGCAACGCCGTAAGGTGAGCGTGGGTGGAATGGTGTAATTTCCCTTTGCGGTGTCTCCCGAACTTTCCCAAACATCTCTGAAGAAGAAGCTTGGTAAAATCTAGTTGTTTTCTCTGCGCCTAGCTTTCTTATTGCTTCAAGGAGCCTCAGCGTACCAAGACCTGTCACATTCGCAGTGAGTTCTGGCTGCTTAAAACTTAACCCAACAAAACTAATTGCCCCTAAATTATAAACTTCGTCAGGCTGGACTTTATCGACAAC
>Ga0209191_1002855_pt1 | contig 10502 bp, 10 predicted proteins | sample S_130626_EF_Meta_FD_187320 | JGI IMG/M metagenome (GOLD analysis project Ga0209191, IMG submission 187320) | Freshwater microbial communities from Lake Simoncouche, Canada to study carbon cycling - S_130626_EF_MetaG (SPAdes) (version 2) | ecosystem: Environmental > Aquatic > Freshwater > Lake ... | reverse complement strand
TATTATTTATAACAGTATATATTATATTTTTATTTTTTTATATTTGTATTAAATAATATAAAAGTTATTTCTATAAAAATAAAATAGTATGGATCATTGTAATGAATTATTAGAAAATATACAAAAAAGTTTACATTATTGTTGTAATAATACACAAAAATATAAATTTAATAATCCGATTAATAAATTTTTATATCCATTTCAATGTGAGAGTATAGTTAAATATGAAAAAAGTTTACATACAACTAAAACCTCTATATTACCCAATATAGATACACAAAAAGAATATTTTATCAGTTATAACTGCAATTCACGAAAAATTACTATATTTCAATAAAAATAAAATTTAGAATAAAATATCAACTGTATATATAATATTTAATATATGATAATACGATTATACTGTCCAATATATGAAAATGTTTCTGACGTTCCAGACCTAGAAGAATGGGTTAATTCAGATATTAATACAAATACTTATTGGGTATATAAGCTATTTCAAGAATATGACGAAGAAGAATTATTTGATGAAACATACTTTGATATAACAGTAGCACAGCGTAAAAATGGAGAAATGTACGAAAAATCAGTTTATAACAGTGAAGATATATTATATAGACTTGAAGATAGTGATTCAAATGAGTTTATCGATTTTTATGGTTATAAAAATAAAAGTGGAATACTAGTAACACGTCATTTAACCCGTAAATTAACACGTAAATTACTTTCAAATGCGGATAATTATAAAAATATTATGAATAAACTAATTGAAATTGTGTATGTAATAAATACACATGAACCTAACTTTAAATTATATATAGAAAAGTCTGCATTTAGAGAATTGAATAAACAAATGTGGGAAAATGTAAGCATTCGTGGTAGTTTTCAACCTTTAACAATAAATAGAAAAAAACTATACGAATGGGTTCCAAATAAGGATTTTAATTCATACGATTATGGTCCGGTAATTATACGAAAAACAATAGATAAAACATTTAAAGAACTAGAACAAAATGACAAAACGCTACCCGAAATAAAAAGTATAATAGATAGTTATATTGGTCCGTTAACAAAAAAGAGACATTTTGGCGGAAAAAGAAAAACAAGAAAAACGAAAAAAACAAAGAAAATGTCATTAAAGCGTTTACGAAAATAAGATTAGAATACGAAATCAGCTTCCCATTTTTCCAATGTTTCTAATGGAACATTTTTAAAACATACATGAGATTCCCAAAAATAACTACAAAAAGCCCATTGAAACTCCAATTTATCTGAAAATAAATTGTTATATTCTTTCAATAATTTAGTACTTACATTTTCAGGCAACAAATTAAAATTCGATGGTGGCAATACATACGATAACTGAACGTTTTCGGTGAAAGCTGGTCTTTTATTTAATATAAATTTACTCTCAGTATTTGGAATATATTTATATAAATCAACCAATAGCGGCGGATAATGATATTCATATGTCCATCTCCAATCGCTACACCCCGACGAATAATATGTGAATACCCATTCTAATGCCTCCAAATAATTATTACATATTTTTTGTACATTATCATTGTCGCGATCTAAATCAAACAATGATTTATAGTATCTTTCTTCCCACATATTATCACTAGGACATATATACAATTCTTCACTTCTATAAATACTAGGTATTTGGTTTAAAACTTGTTCTCGGTTTTCTACAGTATCTGTTTTATAATTTCGTTTTTGTTTTTTATCTCGAACAACGTATTCTTGTATAATAAACTCATGTTCTCTCTTCGTCAATTCATGGATAAACATTTTAAAATATTTCCATTGTATTTTATTATCATCTGAAATAAAAAAGCGATCAGCATAATTACCAATAATATCTGTATAAAACCCTAACAAAACCGGTATTCCGTGTGTTCTTATATTTAATGCAGGAAAATGTGGTAAAAAATCATTTCCTAACATAAAACATAAAAAAACATAATCATATATACGTTTTCTATGTTTATATTTACAATTCATTTCTAGCATAATAGAATCAGCCAATAGTGATATATCTAATACATATGGTTCATTCGTATTTTTATCAGAATCTGCCAGTGGTATAGAGCTTTTTATAAATTCAGGTGCTTCACGAAATATGTATCCATTTTTGTAATAATGACTATGAAACAACGACAACATAATTAAATCCGAATCTAAGCCATACAAAATCATATTTTCTTCATAAAATGGGTTATTTCTAATATATTCAAATATCTTGTGTTCTCCTTCGCCATTTTCATCAGAACCAGATACAATTACTTTATTAACCTTATATTTTTGTTCTGTATTTAAAAACGCCTTTCTTACAGAATTAGATAAATCACGCATAAAATTAGTTCCAGGAGTAATGTTTGAAGTACTCCAACTATTAGTATTAACTTTATTATCAATAAATCCTAAATTCGCCATAAATGCAGATTTATATCTTCTAGTTTTTTGTTGATTCATTTTTGCAAATGGAGCAACACCATCAAATGCAATAAATATCGTTTTGGATGGTTTAATTTGTTGAATATAATTTTCTATATTTTGAATTACCTTTTCAATTAATAATTGTTCAAAATTATATTCATCTGGTTTAATATCTTTAATTGCATCATATATTATTGAATTTGAATCCATAAACAAATGATGAAAATCGTTTTGATTTTTTTTATGAAATTTCAAATTTTTAACAATTTTTGGATAATTTCTTATGATATATGAAAAATAACTTGGAATTCCCATGACTGCGTTATAATAACTACATTGTAAACGTTTATGTCGTTTATACTAATATACATACAATAGATATATTTCACGCATATATAATAAAATAGTAATGTATAAGAAAAATGGACAAAAAGAATAAAAGTGCAATTAAAATACATATAGAAAAAAATAATAATATGGAAATAATACAATTAGTAAAGGATAAAATACATCATATACAAGAAATTATACGAAATACATTGGTATCTATTCAAATCTACAAAAAATATGAAATATTTAGTAATAATGATATAATTGTTTGTATGAATTCATTAAATGAATTATATGAAAATACAAATAAAATAATCGATACAACAGATACAACTGATACTACAAATGTAAATGTAGATACGATTATTGATTCACTTCAATGTACAATCGATAAATTATCAATTATAATTGGCGGGTTTGGTACTAAAAATCTAGAGGATTTGTTATATATTACGTTTGGTTCTGAGTTTTTAAACTTTAACAGAGACAATATTTTAAATTCGAAGTTTGAAATTATAAAAAAATATATTAATCCAGTCGGATTTAAAATATTAACTTCTAAAACAAAAGCTATAAAAGAAACACCAGATGAATATTGTATAAATAAGATAAGTGAAGATATAATTAATATCGAAACTGCTCCTATACTAGAATGTTTTGATTGTGATATTAATATCAATTCATTTTATCATAAAACAAACGGTATTAAAATTGTATTACATAGCACAACTAATAAAACATTAATAATAAACGGTTTAATTGAAAACATCAATTTAAACTTATTCAATAATACATACATTAATTTACGAAAATCATATATATCAAAAAACGTTCCAGTAAGTATGAATAATACAATTATCCAAAGACAAATCGAATGCATGACATTGAAAGATGTATTAATTTATAGCGACAATGATATATATAAAAAATACGCATCAATTGTATCATTGGCAAATAATATTAAAAATACAAAACTCGATATATCAGTTAAAAAATTCTTGGAATTAGATACATTTAATAAACGAAATATGCTTATAGATTTATTAATTTATAATAATAACTATGAACATCAATATATAACATATTTACTATATGACTTAATTACAATGAAAACAAGCAATGGTATAGATTCAAACGAACAAATACTAATATATGATAGTTTTCCATGGAAAATCAAATTATTTTTTAAAGATGCTATGAAAAATACAATGAAATTTACACAGGATTGTATACAAAAATATGATACAAATCAAATTACATTAGAACAACAAATATATATATTAAAAGTTCCCGAACCAGTTAAAGAAAAAGCTATTGCAAAATTAAAAGAAATCAAAGGAAAAGCAGAAGAATCATGTATCAAAGCAAAACAATATCTAGAAGGATTATTAAAAATACCATTTAATGTATACAAACGAGAACCCGTTCTGAACATTATTTCATGTATTAATGAAAATTTTAAAAAATTAATACCACTAATCTGTGAAAAATTTAAAGATATTAATATTATAGATAAGCCAAAATATGCAAACATTGAAATAAATAAATATATAACTACATATGAAAATGAATATAATAAATTTATAAATAGTAAAAATTTATCATTTAAGAAATTATCAAAAATAGAATATGATTCGATTATAAAGTACATAAGCAATTGTCCCGAGTTATCAAACGTAATTGAGAACTTATCGAAAAAAGAAAGACTTTCACAAATAAATACCATATTAACAAAAGGTCAACTTACACATAAGTTAAATATATATGATATAATAGAACCAAATAATACATTAACATCAAAATCTTATTATATGACACAAAGTATTAAAACACAATTACATAACATTAATGGCGAAATTGAAAAAATATCAAATGTTTTGGATGAATCTATACATGGACATTCGTATGCTAAAAATCAATTGTTAAAAATAATTTGTCAATGGATAAGTGGAGAACCTAGTGGATATTGTTTTGGGTTTGAAGGTTCTCCGGGAATCGGAAAGACATCATTGGCAAAAAAAGGATTAGCAAATTGTTTAAAAGATGCGAATGGAAATACCCGCCCATTCTCATTTATTGCTCTAGGTGGTTCATGTAATGGGTCTACGTTAGAAGGACATGGTTATACGTATGTTAATTCATCATGGGGAAGAATTGTCGATATTTTAATGGAATCAAAATGCATGAATCCGATTATTTATATAGATGAATTGGATAAAGTAAGCAAAAGCGACCACGGTAAAGAAATAATTGGTATATTAACACATCTTATTGACTCTACACAGAATGATTGTTTTCAAGATAAATATTACAGTGGTATAAATTTGGATTTATCAAAAGCGTTATTTATTTTTTCGTATAATGATCCAGAACAAATTGATCCAATTTTATTAGATAGAATTCACCGTATTAAATTTGACAATTTATTATTAGATGAAAAAATCACAATAGTGAAAAAGCATATAATACCAGAAATTAATGAAAAAATGGGATTCTGTAATTTAATTCAAATCTCAGATGAGGTCATAACAAATATAATTCAAAATTACACAATGGAACCTGGTGTAAGAAAATTAAAAGAAATATTATTTGATTTATATGGACATTTAAATATAGAATTATTAAAATGCGTTAACATCAATCAAGAATTACCGATTGTAATTACAAATGACGATTTAGAGAAAAAATATCTGAAAAAATATAAAAAAATTGCTGATAAAAAAATTCACGAAAATAATAAAATTGGAATTATAAATGGATTGTGGGCAAATTCTCTAGGAAAGGGAGGTATAATACCAATTGAAGCTGTTTTTTTCCCGTCTACTCAATTCTTAGAATTAAAATTAACTGGTATGCAAGGTGATGTAATGAAAGAAAGTATGAATGTAGCAAAAACTGTTGCATGGAATTTATGTTCCCCTGATATTAAAAATATAATTTTTAAACATTGTGAACAAAATAAAACAAACGGCATGCATATACATTGTCCAGAAGGCGCAGTATCAAAAGACGGCCCATCCGCTGGCGTAGCAATTACACTTGCAATATATAGTATTTTAAATAATATTCATATTAAAAACAATATAGCAATTACTGGAGAAATCGATTTACAAGGTAATGTTCTCCCAATTGGTGGATTAGATCTTAAAATATTAGGAGGAATTCGTGCAGGTATAACTACGATTATTTATCCAAGTAAAAACCACAATGAATATTTAGATTTTATAGAAAAACATGGAGAACAGTCAAATATTACATTTATTGAAATATCTACTATAAAAGAGGTTTTATCTCATGTTTTTGTCTAATTATAATATATAATATATATCATATATCATAATGGAAATTAACCTTTTTAATATAACATATCTTTTTATTCGTTTAGCACCTTTTATATTAGTGTGTTATTTTACGTTAAGTTCAGTATTTAATCAGGATTTAAAAGGTATTATATATTTAATTGGATTATTATTTGCATGTTTTGCCACTGCTAGTTTGGGAAATATTAAATTGTTCTCGGTAGATTCACTACCTCAATTATGTAAATTTATAACATTATCAAATGGTTCGCCAGTTTCAAACATACCGTTGGGTCTTACTATTTTATCATATACATTTTTTTACTTGTTTTATATAATTGGACAAAATGGTTTATGGACTAGCAATATACCTACATTTATATTATTTCCTATATTAATAGTTTGTGATGCTGTATGGAATTTAAATAATTCATGTATGAACATTCCTGGTTTATTTATTTCATTTATGGTTGGAGGTATTACCGGCGTAGCATGGGCGGCTATTATAAAATCATCTAATATAACAGACTTACAATTGTTTAATGGTATAAGTAATAAACAAACATGTTCTCGACCAAGCAAAACTTTATATAAATGTACATATACAAAGAAACAACAAAAATAATTCAAAGATCAAAATGTATTATATTATGCGTAAACCATTCACTTATTTTTGATGCAATTCTTCGCCGAAACATACCATTTGCCATCATTTGTGGTATTTTATCTTTTTCTAAAAAACTATCCATAAAATTATAAATTATGTTAACCGTGTTTGCTTTTGAATATTTTTCATTTAAATCGTTCTCCATAAATATAGGAAACCCTTTTTTTGCATTCAATTGATTATGAAAATTAAACAATATTATTTTTAAATCTTGTTTAGTAAGTATTGTATTAAAATTAATCGAATTTAAATAATTTCTTGCATGTTCTGCGCAAACCGGGCATGGTAAATTCGTGCAAACAGTATAAATATTATATAATAATTCACTACGAATTAATGGAAAACTTTCTGATTTAACCTTTTCGGCTAATGTATGTAATAAAAACCATGTGGGTTCTCCCCATTTCATTTTTTTAGGAGTAGATGAAGGTGTCTCAGGAGATGGTGTAGATACAATAGTTATATTCGAATCATTTATTGGTGTCAATGCAACTTGATTGATCATTGGAATAGGAAATGAAAACATTCTAGATTTTCTATAAAATCCGAGTTGCGGTAAATTAGTATTTTGTTGAGTATGTGTATCATTTATACCATTTATACTATTCATTGTTCTTTGATTTGTTCTACTAAACATCATTTTCATTTTAATAAACTATATATATTTATAACGAATTTAATAAACGGTTAATTACTAAATAATATAAAAATATTAATTTATAATATATAGAATGACCACAAAAGAAGAACTAATAAAAACAATAAGAAATTGGGTAAAAATAGATAATGAAATACGTCAATTAAAAAAAGAAGAAAATATTCGAAAAAATGAACAAAAAAAGATATCACAAGAACTAATAAATATAATGCGCGATAATGAAATAGATGAATTTGATATTATGGATGGTAAATTAATGTATTCTAAAAAAAATGTGAAAAAACCAATTACACAGAAAAAACTACTAACAATTTTATCAAATTTCTATAAAGGTGATATTACAAAAGCTGTTGAAATTAATAATTTTATTTTAGACAATAGAGAAGAAGCTACAGTTGAAACCATAAAGAGAGTAGTTAAAGAAAATCCGATATAGTGTAGATATCATTAACCTTTGTATATTTTGCTATAATTCTAGGGTTTTGTTTTCCTTCTAATATATCTTCTGTATTATATACATTCGAAAATTTATCAAAATAATAAATAATTCCATTGACATCTTCAGTATAAACTTCCAATGATTGTCTACTATTTTCAATTGTTTGTTCATTTGTAATTAATCCATACTGTGCGCCTTTGAAATGTGTTCCACAAAAATCACACCCTTCCTTTCTTCGTCTAGTACATTGTTCACCATTTGCTCGTCTAGCATTACAACGATTCATATTTGGTATAGAATTTTTTATACGCTTCCTTTTCACAAAATCATCTTTTTCTAATGTTAGCCGCGAATATTCATAAACATATTCGACTAAATCATTCATTTTTGTTTTTTCTTCAAAATTTAAATCAGTAATTTTTTTTTTTATATTTTCTTTAAACTCTGAAACATATGTTTCGATTTTCTTATTTAAACGTTTCTCCATTTTACTTATAATAATTCAGGTTTATATGAATAGTTTCATTATAGTAATCAGTTTCAATTTTTATACAATGTATATACCAGATTGTATAAAAAAATATGTAAATATTACTATTTTACTAAAATTATACGTCCCAATCATTTGGTCTTATTTTTTTACCACCATTATATTTAACTGCATAACCACTTTGAATCATCCAGTCGCTTACATTAATATCATCTAAATATACGTTCGCAAGTAATCTTCCGTATTTTTCTGTACCAACGTCTTCTAATCTAACTATTTTTCCAAATATTAATTTATGCAACGCGTCTCTCGATAATATTGCTAATTTTTTTTCTATATCGGTAGAACCTTTTATCTCAGGACAATCAATTCCAATTAACCTTACCGAAAATCTATATATTACAGAATCATTAAATGGTAATTTAGATGCGATTGTTATCGTATCGCCATCATATACTTTTATGACTTTACCTCTTGATACAGGCGGCACAAATCCAATCGTATTTTCCCATGTAGCGTTATCATATTCAGATACGTTTGATTCATTAAATAATGTATATTTATCATTTATTGTTAAATTCGGTTTAATTACATATTTCGGTGCAGAGCTTGTATTAAAACAACACAAACTATTCCAAATACCACTGCAACTTCTATCAGAGCTTCGAATAAAACACCTTTTAAAGATAGTCATTCTGTTTATATTATCCATTGATGAATATAAAAAAACAGTTTCAATTTTATTATTTTTATATAACAAAACAAGGAAATGTATTATATTTAACAGATACATAACATAATACATTACAATTATTAGCTTAGAATAACTTATATATTTTTTTAAATACTTCTTGGGCATCAACGCATGCTGTATGTAAATATTGTTTTACCATTGTTTTATCGGGTTTTTGTTCAAATGCTATACGTATCGTACTATTTGTATCATGTGGATGAAACTTTTTAAACCCACAAAACGTAAGTGTTTTTTCACCAATATAGTATTTTTCATATAATATATACTCAATTACCTTTCCTATAGTATAATCTTCATTTTCTAAAATGACATCATAACAGTTTTCTATAGTAGTCTCACTATTTAAAATCGATACAATATCTGAATCTAAGTCATCAATTAATGATTGAAACTTTTTTACTAATACATTTGCCCCAGTTTTAACAATATCACGATTATCAAATACGCCTACAGTTTGCATGACAAAATCATAACTGTCTTCAACGTATTTTCTCTGCGCATCTAGTATATAATAATTTTTTTTGTGAAATTCAATTTCATTATCGGGCATTTCTTGTGATCGAAATTTAGACTCTCGCTCACTCCATTCTTCGTTTATTTTTTCCATATAAGGCGTATTTCCGTAAGAACATTTCGATACAACATTAAACATACTATTTACTCGCGCATAACTAATTGAAAATTCTGCTGTTAATTTTAAAGCTTCTCCTAGTATACTATCACTAATTTTTGGACGCAATCTCGCAAAATCAATGTAAGAATTTGTTTTAACACAAGGAGGGAATATACGCTGCGTTTCTTCGCGTGTTAAATAATTTCCATTTGTTTTATTTTTAATTTTAAAATGTTCAGTCGTGACGTACATAATACTATCTGTATCATTTTTAACGTCAACTTCTAAAATATAATTTCCTGGAAGAAGTTCTAATTCATTCATTTTCATATGAATTGGAATACAACTTAACCTTTGTTTTAAAATTTCGTTATGTAATCTGGAAGTATTTAATGTAATATTACATTGATTATCTTGATATGTCTCAGTTCTTATTACAACTGTTGGAATTTCAGACAATATGATTCGCCTTAAAGCATTTGCTAAACTTACATTTAAACCACTCAATGTAAATTTATATAAATCACCAGATTCAGAAATTTGAGAGATTGTTGGATTCATTCTATTTAAAATAAATATATAGTTAATTATAATTTAACTGAATATTTTTATATCAATTTTTTACAATGTGAAATGTATTGCTAATTATCATTATTATATTTCATCTCCGTATTTAAAAAAACATGCTAATTTTTCATCTGCCATGTAGTATAAATTTTTTGTTTTTTTTCCAGTAATACAACTTTTATATTTTTCGCTATATGTTAAATCCATTAATTTACGTTTGATTGATTCTCTAATTTCAGAGTC
>Ga0209191_1002854_pt1 | contig 10511 bp, 24 predicted proteins | sample S_130626_EF_Meta_FD_187320 | JGI IMG/M metagenome (GOLD analysis project Ga0209191, IMG submission 187320) | Freshwater microbial communities from Lake Simoncouche, Canada to study carbon cycling - S_130626_EF_MetaG (SPAdes) (version 2) | ecosystem: Environmental > Aquatic > Freshwater > Lake ... | reverse complement strand
TTTGACAAAGTTTCCCTGTCTTGCAAACCGCGGTCTGCCCTTCCCACGAGGTTGGCCTGGCACTTCAAAACAGATTTGCATCATTTCATTGCCTTAATTTTTGTATGAATTATCGCTGTGATGCCTAGAAAATCCTGTTCCAGTTCGACAAACCGTTGCACCAGGTAGTCCCGTCTGCCCTGTTTCTGGGCCTGGTCGCCACCAGCCAGTGCCATCTGTGCATAGGTCTGGGTCAATGTCTCCAACCAGGCCAAGTGCTTTGGTAATGTCATCAAAAGTGTGATTGTGGCCATCGCGGGTTTCGTCTAACAGTTTGTGGGCTTGGTAATAATTAATTTTGATTCTCCTCAATTAGATTTTTCCAACGCCTGTTAAGTCTTATGTCGCTAATTGTTGATTTTTTAACCCCATAAATTTTTGATAAATCACGGTCAGCAATTCCTGTTAAACATTTTTTTCTGATTTCAAAAACTTGTAATGGATTTAATATTGATCTAAGTTTTGGTTTTATAAGCCTTTGTGCTTGTCTATTTTTTTGCCACATATCATTTATGTTTTGTTTTTGTGTTCCAGCAAATAAATGATATGGATTGACACATTGCGGAACGTCACAAGTGTGGCAAACAAGAATTTTAGGATTTGTCAATTCAATGTTGTTATAGAGCATATAAAACAACCTATGCGCGTTGTATTTTTTCCCTTTGTAAGAAATCCAGCCATACGGATGTTTATGTGTTTTTACTGCGCCCATCCATATCCAGCATCCTGATTCTGTAATTCGTTCAATTTTGCTTTCATATTTTTCTAATGCATTATTCATATTTCACCATTATTTATGCGCTAAACAGCGACAAACTTTCGCCTGGCACTGTGTACCAATTTCGCGGATACAAAACCTCGCAACTGCGGTCATCTAACGCTTGCAATCGGCAATACGGTCCTTCGCGGTGTCCGTCTATGTAGCTGACAAATTCATCATTCCTCAACACTTTAAAAGCCCGTCCGCTGCCAACCACACCGCGAACAATCTGGCCTATTTGCACGTTTAACACCTTTTTCATCACCACGGCTCCTTGTTGTACCAAGTGCTAACGGGCGGCACGCCTGGACTGTCTTTGTCTGCCAAGTATTGCTGGTAGGTTTTCGTGTTGCCAACCTTTGGCTGCTGCCACTGGTGATGGCTGCATTTTGGTAGCTGCCCATCAATTCGCACGCTCCAGCGGCTGTTGCAACCGTCTACGCTACACAGCAGATCACTTTTGCCCTCAGGAATTTCTTCTTTTTTAAAGTTAGTGAGCGCCATGATATTTTCCTTCCACTATTTTTGCAAAGTTGCTGGGCTTAAGAATCCACTCTAAATCGGCGGTAAAGGCTCGCCCGTCTTTGTTGTTTACCTTGCCGACCAAGAACTTGGATTTGTTGATGTGCCCAAAAAAGTCATCAAACCACTCCAAAACTGCGCTGACGGTTGCTGGCTTGTCTTTGCCCAGTTCTGTTGCCACTTCTCGCCAGCGTTGTCGCAGGTATCCCTGTCTCGCAGCGTTCCACACTTCAACCCTTCGCAAAGTTGGTAGCTGCTGGTGGTACAGGTCGATGACTCCCTGGTGGTTGCAATCAGGAATTTTTACCTCGGGTTCACCGTCAGGTGGACATATATTGGTATTTATTTCGTTATTAGTTTCTAGTTTATAGTTTATAGTTGCCTTAACGATGGGTTGCGAGTCGGTAGCCACTGGGTTAGCCATTGGGTTCTTTTTGCGTCCACCAAGGCGTCCATTAGCCCTATTTTTCTCTGCCATAGCGTGGTACTGCTGAATCAAACCATCACACTTGGCATGAAACCACCCATCTTCGTGCTTAACAAACATATCTTGCAAGACTTCATCAGCAACTTTTATTGCAACTCGTAACCGCTTGGCAACCCATTGGGTATCCAGGGGTATCTTGTTTTCGGTGTCGTAGTACATATCCAAAAGACGGCGGTAAGCCAAATCTTCTTCATTGGATAGGTGAGCTGTCGCAGCTCTGTAGTCGCCAATGTTGAACTGGTAGTAGTGCATCATGGCCTCCAGTCTGCAAAGCCATGCACTTGCAAGACAAGGAATCTCTCGGTCTGGCAGTTTTTTGCAAGCCGTGTGGCTTCTTTCAGTGCTGCATCAAATGAATCTTGGTAACAGCTAAACCTAAAGGATTTAGTTGACCTGGCTTGCCGCATAACGACAAACTTTAAAGCTATGTTTTCTAGGGGGATGTCGCCAATGTGTTTTGGCTTTTTAAGTGTGAGTGTTGCCACGCTTTAACCTTACTGATGTCGGTTGCCGATACTGGAACACTGATGGCAGGACGGTATCAGAATCGTCTTTTCGGGAGCTACCCTAGCCGTGTTAGCTAAATTTTACTATGCAAACCACCCTGGTCGCAAGACTTTCAGCTGCCAGATGCGCTTCTCGGGAATCGTTTCCCATTGGCTGATAGCAGCAGAATTGATCTCCAGCAATGCCGCCAGCTTAGCCTGGGAGCCAGCAAGAGTGATCGCCTGTTCTTTAGTCATGCCCCATTGTAAGCCACCTTACCAGAGGGAGAGCTGTCAATACCCGACTAAAGTTAAGGGAGATTAACAAAGTTGTTGACGATGGCAATTAAGCTGGCTTACAATCGTCAGCAATCCCCAGCACATTGCAAAGGGTCTTTTTAGGAGGTCTTATGACCGATTTCAGTTTCTCCCCCACAGACTTCGCTGCCACTGAGATTACAGTGGTTGCCAACACTCCAGACGCCAAGGCGTATCTGGCAGAGCGCTACGGCTTTGCTTGTGTGTCGCTGACTGTTCGCAAGTCTGCTGCTCTTGACTTAACCGATTCCTTCGAGTTCCAGGGTCTTTCTTACTCCTAAACCAAACGGGGCTTCGGCCCCAGAAAGAACATCATGAACAAAACTCCCGTCTGGACAACTGGCTACAAGCCAACTAAGGAAGACCTTAAGGGTCTGTGCAACCACCGTTTTGAGACTGCTGGCGGCCTGGTGCTGGACTGCTACTTGGCTTTTGAAAAAGAAGAACGCGCCACCTTTGATGACCCTGGCTGCGCTGCTGCCGTTGAACTGGTGTGGGCGCTGGTTGAAGGCGTGGATATCAGCGAAGTGTTGGGCGACTGGGTTGAAACGATTGAAGAAGAGGCACTGCGCGATCTGGAAGACCAGATTGATGATGCTGCATTTGAGCGTAATCGGGGTGAGGAATGAACTGGCTGGCGGCGGCTTTGGTGGCCCTGGTGCTTGGCACCAGCCACTACCTAGATTGGCCTTCAGAGATTGAGGCAGCGCAGGATGCTGTAGCGGCTTACAAGGCGGCTAAGACTGACCAGGAGCGCCAGCAGCGCTTTGAGGCAGCAGTACAGCAGCTTTGCGGTGAGAACGCTGGCTGGCGGCTGCTGGACGATGGCGCTGTTCAGTGCTTTACAAAACGTGGCAAGAAAACTTCAAAGGTGCAACTATGAACATTCAACAGATATTAGATGGCATACACGCTGTTGTTGCCAAATCATATGCAGGGGCAGAGCCTGCTGATCGGCTGGCGTTTGAGTGCGGGATGCTGACCAGTGCGCTGCGCGAAATGAGTTATCTGCTGGAGTGCGCCCAGGAACGGTGCAAAGAATTGGAAATTGAAATCACTTACAAGGAGTTGACATGACAACTATGACCATGATTCACAATGTAAAAACAATCAAATTGTATGAGCCAAAGCAAAGCATGAGTCAAGCAGGTTTGTTTTGGGCGCGCAAGTTAAATGTGATTGACAACAACGGCAATGAAACTCAGATCACTTTGTTTGCTGCAACTGAAGAACAACTGGAAATTAAGGAAACAACATGAAAATCTATAAAGCAATCAATGCGGTTCAAACAGAACTGTCAACCATTGGCATCACCAAAGATCGCACCAACTCGCAAGGTTCTGGTTACAAATTCCGAGGGATTGACGATGTTTACAACGCAATCAGCCCACTTTTGGCTAAACACGGGCTTTGCATCTTGCCGCGAGTGTTGACCCGTGAATGTGTTGAGCGCATCAGTAAATCAGGCGGTGCCTTGTTTTATGTAACGGTTGAGGTTGAGTTTGATTTTGTTTCGGCAGAGGATGGCAGCAAACACACTGTCAAGACTTTTGGTGAGGCAATGGATAGCGGCGACAAGGCCACAAACAAAGCAATGAGTGCAGCCTACAAGTATGCAGCGTTCCAGGCGTTCAGTATCCCTACTGAATCAGACAATGATGCTGATGCCGTTACCCATGTTGTGCAATCAACCGAGGCAACCATCAAAGCAATACTGGCAGACATTATTGAGTGCAAAACTCATGATGAATTAAAAGATGCTTTTTACAATGGGATTAGAGCAGCAGGCAATAACGCAGTTGCCCGTGAACAAATTACCAAAGCAAAAGACGAACAAAAGGCAACATTAAAGGGGACACCATGAGCATTATTTTTAGAGCCAGTGCATTGAGCGCAATCATGACCGATGGCAAGGGTAATGACGAATTGAGCGTGGGGGCCAAGACTTACGTTACCAAGTTAGCCAAAGAGTTTATTTACGGCTATGACGAACGGGTTACTACAAAGTACATGGACAAGGGGTTGAGGGTTGAAGACGAATCTATTGACCTGTACAACGCCGTGCATCTGTCCAGCCATGCCAAAAACACGGAGCGTAAAACAAATGCCTGGATAACTGGCGAGGCTGACATTGTTGCTGATGACCGAATCATTGATATCAAGTCCAGCTGGTGCCTGACCACCTTCTACGTCCTGGCTGACCAGGGCAGAGATACCGGGTACGAATGGCAACTACGGGCTTACATGATGCTGTGGGACAAGCCACGGGCAGACATTGCTTACTGCTTGGTTAGCACTCCAGACGATTTGATTGGTTACGAAAGCAAGCAGCTGCACAAGGTAGATCACATCAATCGGGAACTGCGAGTGACCATCGTGCCGTATAAACGTGATGCAGCTTTGGAAGACAAAATCAAAATCAAAGTTGAGGCGGCACGGGTCTACTATGACCAGGTTATTCAAGAAATCAGCAAACAACACATTTATTGAAAGCAAATTATGGCAAAAATCTTAAAAGAACTCAGTTGCATTGTCGGCACATACACCAATGCCAAAGGCGAGAAGAAAAACCGCTATCAGCGGATTGGCAGCATCATCCAGACTCAACGGGGCGAGATGGTCAAAATTGAAGTAATCCCGGTAAAGGAAGGCGGCTGGGATGGCTGGGCATACATCAATGACCCCAAGCCAAAGGATGGTTATCAAGGTTTGCCCAAAGACGATGACGACATATCATTTTAAAGAGGTTACAACATGGATGATGATGATGACTACGAACTGGCAAACTTGATGTTTGGCATTGCAATCACGTTGCTGGTGCTGTTTGCCGTGACAGGCATTGCTGGGTTAGCGGGTTATGTTTGGGGGATGCTATGACCAACGAAGAATATAAGCAAGAGACAGCGCAGGAGCCGGATCGCCGAGTCTTACAAGCCGGTGGCACTCACCCCGCGCCGTGCGCCCGGCACTGCGAAGCGAAGGCATATGAAATTGAGATTCGTTCGCTGAACTCAAGGCTAAAGCAAGCACAGCGCCCGTGGCAGGGTCTAACACCAGAAGAAATGAAACACCTCTACCCTTATGGCAGATCAGTGTGGGGCAAGGAAACATACGAGGCTATTGAAAAAGCCTTGAAGGAGCGCAATCATGGCTGAAAAAAGATGTGTATATAAGTGCGGCGCTTGGAACTGCGGCAGCTACCAATTTAATTTGTACAAAGATGACATTGACCAAGGTGATCTGTGTGATGTGCATTACTGGCAAACGAAAGCACAGCGCCCGTGGCAGGGTCTGACAGATGAGGATAAGCAGACCGCAGTCTGGATAGATGGGACTTTTGGTGGTGGCGCACTGTGGGCGCAGCAACTGCTGAAGGAGCGCAACACATGACGCACAATTTAACGGCAATTCCAGCAAAGTATTTCGCCGTAAAGCCCTACCGCGCTGAACAGATTGGGCCAACCTGGTGGGCCGTAATGAACAAGCATGGCATCAACTGCTTAAATTTTTTGGAGAAGCCTGGTGCTGTTGTGACAACAGAACTTGATGCCAAAAAGATTGCCGAGGAATGGAACGCCAGAACTGAACCATTCCCCCAGCGGATTGAAACCTACGTTGCGCCAGTCACCACACAAATGACTGATGCAGAAATGGCGGCTTACGTCCGCAACCGCCGATATGATTTTGTAACTAAAACATGGATGAACTTTTAATGGATAACTGGCCCTTCCCCACCGAGTTGCCCCCGGCGCAGCCAAGCAAGCCCGTCCCATTCAACCCGCAAAACTTTGAGGACGCACCGTGGTGATGTCTAAACAAATCCGTGATGCCTTGGCCCAAGCGCCTGATGGTCTGACTGCCAAGCAACTGGCGCTGATGTTAGACGCAGAGCCATCAGCAATCAACAGGTCATTAACTTTGATGCCTGACACTTATATTGACCGCTGGGTCAAGTCCAAAAGCAAGCACGCAGCGGTGCATTGCCTAGCCTTTGTCCCAGATGATTGCCCACACCCATGACCCCAACATTTTCAACATGGGACAGAGCCGTACTGGACAAGTTTGCGCTTGAAGCCTACCTGCGGCTCCAGCAGCAGCAAGACCAGCTTGAGCAGTTGCGGTGTGACCTCAAGGATGCTATTGAGGCGTATCGGGCGGTTATGAGAGAAACAACGCCCTCTCATCGTTCCGCCGTTTGACCAGGCCAGGCAGCACCTTGCCACCGCCCTTTGTAAACTTCAAGAACTCGTCGGCGGCTTCTTCAATCTCGCCCCGAAGCATCTTTGAACGGAGGGTGCTTCGCTGTACGCCCCCCAGACCCAGATTAAAAGCAAAGCTGACAAGAGCATCATTTTGACCTTGGGTAAGCACCAGAGGAAAAAGTCGGGCGACCCCAACCTCAAATCGCTGGAGATCAAAACTAAGGAGTCCATTTACTTCGTCTTTTGAAAAAGTACGGTTGTCATGCGGCTCCAACGGGAAAGCGTCTCTTTGATCCAGTGGTAAACGACCTTGAATTGCATATAAAACCCTTCCAACGCCAACAGTCCAGAGCCGCGCCGGGCAACGGTATGGCTTGTATCGCACGCCTTCGTGGTGCTTGATCATCTCCTTGCAGCGGTCGGAGACTTTCAATCCTTGCCACCTTTAAATGCCCGTCCACCGAAATGGAAGCTGATGATTGACGCAAAGATAATCTGAGTATCAGCGTCCCACAGTTTGGCAATCAAAACGTCAAAGGCAATGTCCCGATGCCAAGCGTAAACAAAGCCGCCGATCTCGACGAAGGCGAACAGCAGGAAGAAACCGTAGGTCAGCACGGGCCTGACACCGGAGCGCAGGTTGACCATCCACTGTGATGCACCCTGTCCTATGGCAATGTCGTGGGCATACAGCGCGGCCCGTTCTGACGCCTCTGCTTCAATGGCTTGGCCCTCAACCTTTATCTCTTCAACTCGTTGCTGGGCCTCAAACCCCGCTTTGCGTAGCTCAAGCTCACGCTCCGTCTGGAGCCTTGCCATCGTGAGTTCGTGGGTCTTGTCGGCACGGTCTTGGAAAAAACCAAGCAACTTGGGCAGGCCGCCAGCTAAGAAACTGATCAGGGTGGAGAGTAGGGTTAACATTTCTTTTCTTCCTCATGGGACAGTTTGACGCCAGCAAGTAAACCGATGAAGCCACCAACAATAGTCTGAAACGCAGGCCCGACCAACTCAAAAATCTTGTTGTTGTCCACTTTCTCGTCAAACAGTCCCATTAACATTACACCGGACATTGACAGGACAACGATACACAAGGTCATGCTGACCATGAGCGTTACGAAAAATGTCAGCTTGGCTTTCATTTCTTGTTCCAAATCTCAAACAGGCTCTTGACCTTTTCTTCCAGCACAGCGATCTTGATATCCATCTTAGCCAGCACAATGATGAGCGTTATCAGCGCCAGCAGCATGGGCCAACCCTTTGCCAGTGCTTCCAGAAATTCCATGATTACCTGTGCAACGTAAGACTTGCATAGACGATTGCAGACATACTGAAGATAAGCACTCCCGCGGTTTTGATAAGGATGCCCTCAAGTCGTTTTAGCCTTGCGTTGATCTGGTCGTATCTTTCAGCGCATACGGCTTCATGGCTAGAGAATTGTGCTTCAAGGCTCATTCTTTTCTAACTCCTGCGCCTATTTCTAGGGCTTTTTTAACTTCTGCTGCGTTGGCTCGTCTTGCTCTCATTTCCATCACAGAAGTGCCAAGCTGCAAACCTGGTACAACCGCATTTAATCCGCCTTGGACAGCAGCACCTACACCTTGTTTAGCTTTTTCTGCCAATGCTCCAGCCAGCGTATTGGAGTTGTTGACAAAAGCGCCTCTAGGCTGGGCTTGGGTATACCGGGCAACATTGCCCACTGTTTTCAGTTGACTGGCAGCATCCGGCGTAAATATTTGCTCCATATTTTTTACGTCAACAAGTTGCTTGAGCGCTTTGTTGAATCCTGCTTGCGTAAAGTTGCCAGTTTCATCCACGATGCCAGCTTTGTCTTTCAACCAGTTAATAGTGCCTGCCGCCATATGCTGGTGCGCTACCGAGTCTTTGCCAAGGTGGTTGACCATTGTGGCAATGTTCTTGTTCACGCCGTTGACAACAAACTTTTGCAAATATTTGTCAGCTGCTACAGCATCGTCAACCGCAGCTTTATATGCTGGGTCTTTTTTCAGCATATCAAAACGCTCTTTAGCCAAACCCCGTGCAGTATCTGCTAATGGTTTTAATTTGGCAGCGGCTTGGCCTGTCAATGGCAGCTGCTCTAACGCTTCACGCACAATGCTTGATGCCATTGCAGCATTACCATCGCCAGACCGTTCTGCTTTACGAATCTCTGCTGCTAGGTTGGTACGCATAGCTTCAAAGTTCTCAAACGTCATTGGCTCACCAGACTTAAACCGTTCAAGCTGAGATTTAATTGATGGCGATAGAAATTCTGTCTTTAGCTTTTTGCCAAGCATTGTTTCTGCGTTTTTTGCTAACGTAATGCCATCAATTGGAAATTGACCACCGTTCGCATCTTCCAGGGCTTTGTATGCCGCAGTAATTTTTTCACTACGGGCAGCGTCAATAGTCTTGTAAGCATCAATGATGCCTTGACTGTTTTCTATGATCTTTGTGCCGTAAGCATCAGGGGCAGCATTACCGCGAATTTCATTAAGGTTTTCAATCAATAAACCATTTTGTTCATTAAACCGCTGTGCAAGTTCGGGGTCTTTGCCCCGCCGATTTTGTTCGTTGGACAATTTCACTATGTCACCAGTGGCTTGCCCTTCAGTTAAACGCACTGGCACAGGCAAGCTGTCAGCTTCAATATGCCGCATAAACGTGGGCACATTTGTTTGCTCAAAAGGGATGCCACTTAGCACGGCTTTCAATTCTGGCGTTGCGCCTATAAGCGCTTGCTGAATTGTTGTGATGGTTGGGACGCCAGCAGCCCCCACACTACCAGGTGTAGCACCAGCGCCAGCAGGCAATGTCACAGCAGGCAAGGCCACAGCAGTTGGTGTAGCAGCTGGTGGTGGCATAGCAGCCTTGGCAGCAGCCGCAGCCTCTTGGCGCTTAGCAAACGCCGCCTGCGTATCTGCCAGCATCTTGGCAGACATTTGCCCTGGCATAGTCACCTCAACTGGGCGCAGGTTAACGTCTAACGGCTGCGGTGGCAGGGTAGGCTCAATCTTGGGGCGCTGTGCAAGCACGGTCTTATCCCTGACCAAAGGCTCAGTGGCTGCATACAAAACTTCTCCAGCAGCCCCAGCCACAGGCTTGACTGCTTTGCCAGCCAGCGGTGCAACACCAACCAGGCCAGTGCCCATCATGTTGGCAATGTCAGATTCTGGCAAACCTGTTTTCTCAGAAATGTACTTAGCGCCTTTGCCAATGTTTGCGCCAATGAAATCCATGATTTCTCGGCTCAGTTCACCTTTGTATGCTCCCGTTTCAGAAACCCCAAATGTCTTGCCAAACGGTTTGTCTAAAGTCTCAACAACTGATTTTTCAGCGGCAGCAGCTTTCTCTGGTGTTTGACCAAACATCCTACCAGCAGCATAGGTTACAGGCCCAGCAACGCCAGGAATGATGCCGCCAATGGTTACATCAGCTAGTGATGCTGTTGCGGCTCCCAGGTTCTTTAAATATTTGAGCGCAGCCTGGGCAATCGGGCCATCGCCACCGCCAATGCCTGTGTCGCCCCTGGTGCCAGCAAATGCAGTAGTTTTTGCAACAGGCTTTTGCACCACTGAGCCAGGTTGGTTTGCTGGGATTGTTGTTTCAAACAAATCGCCCAAAGAGCCAACGTCAGAACCTTTTTGTGGCGCAGAGGCAGCGGCAGCAGGCGCAGCGGCAAGCGTAGGGGCAGAGGCAGC
>Ga0209191_1002849_pt1 | contig 10523 bp, 19 predicted proteins | sample S_130626_EF_Meta_FD_187320 | JGI IMG/M metagenome (GOLD analysis project Ga0209191, IMG submission 187320) | Freshwater microbial communities from Lake Simoncouche, Canada to study carbon cycling - S_130626_EF_MetaG (SPAdes) (version 2) | ecosystem: Environmental > Aquatic > Freshwater > Lake ... | reverse complement strand
CCGCTGTCTTACGATAGTCAGCGTAGATTTTTCTGTGCTCAGGATTTTTCATATCAAGTTTTGACATATCAACTTTCTTAGTAGTTGCGCCTGTGACATTGCTACGAGTATTAGTTGTGGCAGGTGCCGCTGACACAAAATGTGGATTGCTTTGCAGCCATGACTGAACAAAACTATCTACACTCACGGGTTTCCCGCTGTCATCATAGCGAACAACACCTTTGTCATCTAATACTTCAACTTCACCTTCTGGACTTAGTCTAACTTGATTACGAATCAATGCTTTAACTTGTTCAGGATTTACAGCACGATAACGAGCCGCGGCATCTACTATTGGAGTTTCTACTTTGAAACTTTCTATTACTCTATCCCTTTTTTGAATTTCTGCATCCTTCTTGGCTGCTAATTCTTGAATAACACGATCAAACTCTCCACGCTTGAGTTGTTGTTCTTGTTGAATCTTTTGATGTTCCGAGACGATTTGTCTAAGTTGATCTGGATCTCCAAGTTCTTCATACTTGCTGACATATTTCTTTTCTAACTGACTTTTGGTCTTTGCTAGAATAGCATTTACTTCTGCCTGCGTAAAAGTTTTCTCTGTTGCCTGAATTTCATTTTGAGAAGTATCAGTGCCTTCTGTTGCCGATGTTTCTTGTTGGGTCATCGTAGTCCTCGCCTCTTTAAGAGTAATTGTTTGGCAAATAGTTTGCCCATAATGTATTTATACTTTTTTATTCTTTTATTTGCGCTAAAATGTTCCTAGCCCATGCTAGTCCCGAGGGTCCACCCCATAACAAGTATGCTTGTGTGCCTGGAGTATTCTCTCCTGGCTTGTAATAAACTTTAGCACGGCTTAGAAAACTAAATGTTCTTTTAACAACATCTAGACTTACTTGTTGTCTTTTAGCAAATTGATTAGCACGGGCAAGTCCTACTGCTGTGCCACCACGAGCACTGGGACTTGATTCTTCACGCATTTTCAATCCTCGGCGTGCGGCTAATGCCATTTGTTCGGTAGGACGATAAGTTGCCATTATTCGCTCATTGGTTCCCAGGCAGCACACCACCATGCGGCTTTAACTGGTGCGTTGTTCCAACGTGTGCATAAACCTTCTAGATAGTATCCACAGTTCTTACAATTTTCTTCACCGGTTGCTGGCTCATATGCCGCCGGTAGCTCAGGACTTATAGGTGTGCCATCTTCGTAGGTTCTTGTTATCTCTTCTTCATCGGGACCGGGCACGCCTTGTTGTTCTGCCAATTGTTCTTCTAGTTCGTGTTCTGGCTGTTCAATGTCAATAGTTTCCATGACAGCGTTTTCAATCAATGCTCGCTTAACAGGATCTTGAATAATCTCACTGGCAGTCTTTAATTGACTTAGTTCATTGTCTGTATTGTGTAGTGCAAAGTTATCAGGATATTTAATTTCACCATCCCATGTAGCACCCATGTATGTATAAATGATAGTCCATATTTGTTCTTCTGCTAGTTCTAGGTTATCGGCAATAGAACTTAGTTTTGCGTTTAGCAATTGGAATTCTGTTTCAATGGCAATGCCACTCATCTCACGAGTTTCTGTTACGCGAACTGCGCCAACATTACCCATGCTGTCAATCATCTTTTTGCGATTGTTGATTGAAGTATAAATCTTATCTATCTGGCCACCTTCAAATTGTAAGACATAAGGCTTTAAGTTTGGATCTAGATTCTCTTCCATGGTGATGACTTGTCCTGCTGCCGCACCTTGTGCGTTTGTGCCTGCTGTGGCAACAAGTGACGGGTGAGTATCTAATCTAATGCTGTCATAGACTTCGCTGAGTTCATTGTATATCATACGCTGTTGGTCTGCAATGTCATCTACTAAACTGTTTCCTAGGCCACGCACAGGACTGCGTTCAGCATAAGCACAGACAAAAGGTAGATAGCCTAGGCCGTTTGTTTCCACTGTCATATCTGTGACACGCTCTTGTTGTGTGTCTAAGTTATAAGTTGTGATAGTATCATAGGTCCATTCACGAACAACGGTTTCAGTGCCATTTACTTCTTCAACATACTTGATATATTCTAATTGATAACCGCCATTAGGCTGACGGGCCCAACGCCAGTCTGTAACTGCTAGTGGATTATACATTGACAAATAAGGTCTGGCATTCATTGCTTGTTCATCTGCCATGGTAATCGCGCCTACATCAGGTTTGGCTACGCAGATCCATACATGTCCAAACACTGAGCTCCATGTTGCTACTTCTTTCATGAACGCATCCATACTGCGTCCATCTAGGTCAGCGTCTTCACAGATATCGTCAATGGTAAAGTTGTTTTCTAAACTACCAAATTCACGCTCTGGCTTTTGTCTAAACAAGAAACTGATATACAATGAAATTAAACTGCGACATTGATTGTCTAGGGGTGTATTGTTTAATCTAACTGCGTATTGTGTATCGCTTTCCAATGCGTAACGCTGTAGGTAAGCACCTTCACGGTAGGCCTGGCCGCCTGTGTATGAATCAAGTAAGAACTTCCAGCGCAGTTGATTACGACTGTAAGTTATGTTGCCTGCTGTTGCCTGCAAATAGGCATTTTGAAATGTTTGTAACTCTGCCATGTTTTAGGCTCCAATATTAGTAATGTATTTATGCTAATTGATGACCGAATCTTTGCGGAGCAATTAGCTGTGTCTCTTTGTTGATAGGGAATAGATATTGAATGGCATATGTTAGTGCGTCAAACATATGATCAAATCCACTGTCCTTATCTGGTATCTGTGTGCCTTCTTTATAGCAAAATTGCTGTAGGCTTTTTATTGTGTGCTTACACTTTGGATCTACGTAGAATTTAGTTGTGTTATTATCACGCAGGAAGAACAAACTGTTAGCAGAGTTTATCCTATCTTTAACTAAAGGATGCTGTCTATGATAACGCACAGTAAAGCCAGCGTTCTCTAATAACTTAATGTCTGTGTTGCCATTTGCTGAAGTCTTGCGTTGAACGCCTGCAGGGTCGGGATATATTGTAATAGAATTCTTTGGATATCTATTGCGTATCTCATCTATTAGCTCATTAGTATTACTACTATATAAAACTATTTCATCTATACAATGTAATCCATCTTTAGTGCGTCTCATGACACAACAACTCATTGGTGAGACATTGAAGTCAGTGCCCAGTATTAGTTGTTCATATGCGTTTACATCTTCTGCTGGTTTAATATTGTGTTGACCAAAAGCATAGGCAACAATGCCACTGAAGTTCTCAAATGTTGCCTCATATTCTTGTTTGAATGTTCTAGCATCCAAGTCTTGCCTAGCGGCTTCTATTTCTTCTTCCGGCACATTGCCACCATCCAATGTAGTAAATTGAAAACTTACCCAATTACTTTTTGTTTGTGCGTTGTCAAACAAATCCTTAAAATGATTCATACCCTTGGGTGTGCCTAGGAATAATGCGTGTCCACCAGTGTCACTAAGTGTAGGTCTTAAGACTTCATACCATGCTTCTGGATGCATGTCAGCGATTTCGTCTAAGACAATAAAGTCGTTGCCTGTTCCTCTAAGTGAATCATAATTATCAGCACCTTTGAGTTGTATCTCACTGCCATTAACAAGTTCCAGCGTAAGTTCAGTTTCATTTACTTTACGCACCCAATTTAGACTAATAAGTTTTTTGCGAAGTTTTTTCCATAAAATGTTTTTTGCCATTCTATACGTAGGAGCAACATAAATTACTTTTTGATCTGGCTTGCTGGCAAACTTAGCAATTTCTCGCAATGCTAAATGCGTCTTACCGAATCTTCTTCCACAGCAAGCAACACGAAATCTAAATGGTGCGTCCGCGATAAGACGCTGTGCTTTACTCAGCGGCATTTAGTTCTTTATATTCTTCACGCATATCATCCAGTTGTTCTTCAGTGGGTTTGTCATCTTCATCATCTGTGAATGGTAGAACTTTACTGCCATCATTGACCATACCATTGTCACTCATGCCCAACATGTTCTTAGCTAGGAAGATCTGCACTGCGGCATTTAAATTTACACAGGCATTTTTTAACATTGCTCTGCGTAATGATATCTTTAAGTTCTCTCGCCCTTTTATCAGTTCCTGCTTAAAGTTGTATGTTAATGTGCTGTCATCTATACCAAACCAATTAGAAATGTCTGTATTAGTGCAACCTAATGCGGCCAGATCTTCAACTTCTTCAGGTGGCACTACGACTTGATTGCGTCCCACAATCAAGCCATGAACTATCTTTGTGCCTTCTTTAACTGCCATTATATGAACAATCCTACTATTTTATAAACTGCTATGGCACAGCCTAGGAAGAACGCACCCGCAAGCAAGCCATTTACCATGCGGTAAAAGCGTAGTTTCTCTTCTACTAAGTGTTCTTCTTTTTCAATCATTGATGTTAGTTTCATAAACTGTCCTTGAATGCTTTTAGTTGCTCATGTGTTAGAAAACACTCAAACCTATTGTCAAATATGCTTTGACTTAATATCTGTATATGCCATACCGATGTTGCTTCTATCCATGTCTTTTTAACTTTAAGTTTGTAATCTTCTGTGTTGATTACATCATGTTCTTCCGGGGTCTTGCCGCGGGTATAATAACTAATCTGTCCTGCTCTCATGTATTTAATCCTTTATAATAATTTGCTTACAACGAACTCATCTGTGATGAACAGTTCATTTAATTTCTTTGCTAGGTTTTCCGCAGACTTTTTGTGCGGAAAAGTTGTTCTAATATACTTGGGGAATTCACCTTTTATACCCCAATATCTATGTCTAATGCTGAAAGGTTGTGCTCTGTATAGTATTACCCATAATGACGCCGCTGCCAATATATCAATGCCAAATTCATCTGTGACTTGTGTGCTGTTGATTATTTCTGCTGAGGGTCTAGGCATTATGGCATCCTTGTCAATATGCGGTTAAGATCTGGCATAACAATGTTGGCCAATGTCCAGTTGTGTTCATGCCAGTATATGCTGTAATAGTCATAGTGAATGTTGTATGTCATTTCTCTGGCAAATCTTTTGCATACTGTTTGTAGTTCTGCTTCTAGACTATCATCCAGTGTGGCAAATGCGTAAGTGGGTATTCTAGTTTCTATGATCATACATCTTCTCCAAATACATTTTTTCTATTGTTGGGTTTAAGTTCAAAGTGATTGGGGTTCAGGCAATCCTGCCGTTTACACTTCATAGTAACTTGATATGGGCTAACATCTTCTTTGGTATGACTCATAAAAACTAGGCGCCTAGCTTGGGTCATTTGTTGTATATCATCTTTCCACGCACCCATTAACGCTCCACTGGGGCTCATTGATCCTGTCCAATACCAACATTCTGTTTGATCTAGACTAACTTCAATCTTACTCCACAGTCTATCATCATCCCAGCCCCATGCTCCTATTTGTTTATAGCCAGGTTTTTTATGGCGATATGGTCCTAGGTGTGGCATTATTCCATGTCCTCAATCATTTTTATCAGTTCTGGATTTTCACGCAGGCAATGTATCATAGCTGATGCCATGGTGTCCACTTGCTGTTCTGTTAGGCATTGATTCATGGTCATTTCCCAGACATGGAATATCTCATGGAATATAGTTTGTAGCCTAGGCCAGCCCTGTAGTTCCGGATCTATGACTATGGTATTTGTTTTGGGATCACATAAACCCAAACAATCCGTTAGTTCTCTGGGTTCGGCATCTCTAATTGTCCACGTTTGGCTCATAAACTCTATCTGCATATCCATCTCCTATATAGTTTATTTATCTTTTCAAGATGTTTTTAAGTTGATCTTTCTTAATCCAATCAATCCAACCGCCTGTTTTTTTACATTTTGAATTTGAACAATACAAACCCCAATGCGGGCCTGTTTGTTTAATGTTTATAGCACAGTTGCGATGTAAATTTTCTCTGGCTAAATTAACCAACTTAGTTTGTATTCTTTGTTCATCAGGTGATATTTTGTTGTGTATAGTCATAGTTGGCTCGCTGACATTCTGTTGGGATTTAATGATAACACTATGTCTTCCAGCATTGCTGTATTGCCTGTGGCCATGGCTAATTTATAAAGTTCCACTGCGGAGTTTGCTTCCTTTTTTTCCTCTGTTTGAATAAAGTGTCCATGGTGTTCTGTAATTTCTACATTTAAGTATGGATTGAACTGCTGTAAGGCACTGACAAGTTCTACTCTGCTGATGCTGTGTTTAATATAAACTGCGTCATGGACCAACAACAGTATTTCTTCTGCGCCAAATCGTCTTTGCACATAGTCAACAATCTCTTCTAAGTATGTGCGTTCTGCTTGTTGATATAAACAGGCCATGATCTTATTGCGGTGTATGCTGCCACTTTTAGTTTTGACAAAGTTGGGAATAGTGTCTTTGGGATTGTGTAATAGATAGTGTTCCAATATAAGTTTGTTCATAGACTTTTGTTCGTCAATGAACTCCATGAACCAACGACTGTTAGTTAAAAACTCTACTTCCTCTTTGGCTAATATTTCTCGTATGGCTGGCAGTTTATAATTGTCATTGCCTGTGGGCCAAGGTGTAGCTTCAATGTCTGCTCCAAAGCCAATGGCTGTAATAATTTCTTTGGCTCGCTTTGTATCTTTGTCTCCCAATAATTTGGCTACTCGCTGTCTAAATGCCAGTTTGTCTTTAATCAAATCCTTACTGTGTCTAGTCATAATATTGGGATTTATACACTCTGCTTGATATACTCTCCAAGCTTGGCTACACACATCAATGTCAATGCTGTAGCAATGTCCTAGTGCGGCATGACGCAGTTCTTTACTAGAGTTTTGTAAGTTCAATCCTGTGAGATATAATCTACCAAAATCACTGTCTTTGGCTGCTTGTTTGAGTATGCTGTCTTCCTGTAGTTTTAGTATACACACTGCCTGCTTTAAGTTTTCTCGTGCTTTGGCTTTGTATTCTTCATTGGCAATTTTGTATGAATTGGATTTAGTGTCCCAACGTCCCATGCTTTCCACATTCAAACTGCGTTGTATGAATATGTTTAGACTGGTTAAGTCTATGGGTGTGGGCAAATAACTTTCACCGGGTTGAATAACACCAAAGTATTCCTGTATAGACTCTTTACTCCAATGTGTTAGGTCTTCGGCATCTGCCATTTCATAATTAAGTTTCACGACTGTATTCTCCTCTGTTAAGTTATTTCCTAGTTGCACAATAGTATACAAACTATATGGGCTCGCTTCAAACCAATCCAACCAATACTTTCTTTTTCCATTAACTGTGTATTGGCCTAATTTGGTGCTGATTCGTCTTCGCCTTATGTGATATAAGTTTAGTTTTTTTTGACTTGGATTACGCCAGTTTAACTTTAGTTCTGTCATTACCAAATCATAGTAGTTATTGACTAACTTTACATAGTCAATGCGTGGTCCTCGTTTTGGCTGAGGTATGTGATTTGAAACTGCTGACACTGCGAGGACTAAGTCATAACGACCAGTAGGCAACACCTCCCCTCTCTCCTCTTCCGGGGGATATGTGGTATATGTATGTGATGTAGTAGTCATATACTATTAGCGCCAGCAGTTTCGGGCCACACAGCGCCAGCAGTTTTTAGTGTATAAAAAAGCCATATTATGCTCCAAACAAAGTATTGTATTGTTTGTTTTGGCAATAACGACTATACGTTATTGGACCCTGACTGGCCATGGGCGCCCAATCCAATACACTTTGTCCCACTACAGTGGCTGCCACTGAGGGACAATGTTTGACCTGATCCACCAACCAAACAAAGGTATTTTTCTTAGTGCTGTTTATTTCAAAATGATTGTCACTGATTTGGTCTGCAGCTTTATTAGCCCAGTCATACCATTCAGCATATTTTTTTTCAGTTAAGTGTTTTTTCTTATAAGCATCGCAGGCTAATACGATGTCACGCATTTCATCTAAATGCGGTGTTGTTAAATGTAGTTCCATTTTATTTCCTTTATTAAAGAGGTATCTGCCTACCTCTATATATTTATATTATACAGTCATTTAATGTGTTTTACAAGTTTAATTTAGCCAAAAGAAAAGCCCTTTCGGGCTTTTCCGGATTTGGACATTGCATCCTATCCTGCGTTAGAAGCGGCTCGTTTAACACACTTGGGCAAATAATATAAAGGAATAAATTGCTTCTAACAATAATATTTATCATCTAAAACTATTATTCAACTCTACACCTATGCTCTGCTGGAAAGCCTGGACATTGAAAGCTACTACACACTACCCAATAACTGCCTTCCGGTGTGTGTATCAACGTGCGTGTGTTAATATCCGGACAATCAGTTCCACCGCACCCTGAGAGTAGGCTTGCCGCGAGGATCATCACAAGTGTTTTCATTTTGTATCTTCTCCAATACTTTGCTGAGTTCGGTGTAGAAGTCATCACCGTGCCGGTCCAAGTGTTCGCGGATAACAAGTTCTAGTTTTAATCTTTCGGTGATGTTCATTCTTATTCCTTGACCAGTAGTGCTACCAAAATAAATTTCAGTGTTGCCAGCATCATCAGTGCCACACCGGCAATCTCGTGAACGGCACCATTGGCCGTGGTCAAAACAAATATGCCCATGATATAAGCAAGAATGCCTAAAATACCAGATGCTATACAAATAAAGTCTTTCATTATGCTGTCTCCAAGTCAATGTGTTTAATCAGTTCGGCACCGTTGTTGTAATCCCATAATTCAATGTCATATGCTTTTTTACCATCGTGTATTTCATTCAACTCTAACTCAATGTCATCACCAAACTCACTGCCAAGTTTGTGTGCCAAACGGTCTGCGATTTCCATAACTTCGCTGATGTCGCCCGTGCCCCGTTCATTGGCGTGAATAGCACGGCTCAAGTCCGGATGTTGAATCCACACTTCTTGACGATTGCCAATTTTGAAACTAACTTGTAAATGCTTTTTCATTCTGCGGCCTCCAGTGTGCTTTTTAACATTGCCAATAAGTAGGGTGATTGTCGGGTTTGATCATTGCTTAAAACCATGTAAGCCCAGCGACTTTGGTCATAAGTCATTGTCTTATCTTCAAGTTTTTGTCTAACCAAATCTTCTACTTGCTGTAATAGTGTGGTCATTATGCTTTCTCCAAATTTTTGATAAGTTGTTCAATTCCATGTGTAATAAAATTAGCGATACAATTTTGCTCAATCTCACTACGAGATTCAAAATTACCTTTATCGCAGGTGCGATCAATCAAAGCATTGACATCATTGAAAAACTTGTGTGCCAATTCGTTTTCTACAGGCTCTTCACAAACCCAGTATAAATCTTCGCGTTTCATAATAAATCCTCTGTGTGTTAAAGTGTTATGTTCCTCGCTGAACATAGTGTATTATACTATGTCAGCGATATTGTGTCAATTAAAGGCTTGCTCTAATTCTGCCCAAGACATAGTCTCAAGTAGATGCTTTTTAGTTAAAGCATATTGATATTCTTGCTCATAAGAATTAGGTGGAACTCCGTGTTCTTTAATATAAAGATTGATAATAAACTTACCAACCTTCCAACCACGACCTTCTCCACCACTTATCCATAAATTAAATACTTGAGATAATGTCATTCCGCAATTATTGACATAATGCATTGCAAAATCTGTAGGAATCATTCCAAGTTTAGTAGCCATAATGTAATCTCCTGATTAAGTTAGACAGGCTTATTCTGCGAACTGCTTTTTACTGTCTATATGAATATTATAACACCGAAGTTATTTTGTGTCAATTAACGAAAGTAATACTAAAGTATAGGTCATAGTAATTTAGTATTAGATGTGTTTCCAGGTTCTATAATTTCTAATATGACCAATATGCTGTTCTGTGACATTAAAATCTTTGGATAATTGATAGCCGCTTTTAGTTGAGCCACGAATATATCTAACATCATTTTCTGTCAATTTTGTTTTGTAATGATTAATACCAAAGTGATGTCTTTTTTTATCAACGCAATCATTTCTATTATCTTGTTGTGTGCCAACAAATAAATGTTCCGGATTAACGCATTTTGTATTATCGCATTTGTGACATACTACCATATTAGTAATAGATAATCCTGCCAAATTCTGGGCACTCCATCTATGTGCGGCAAATGGTTTTTTATTGACTTTGAATTGACCATATCCACCGCCTGTTTTTGAGGCAGTCCATTCCCAGCAATTATTTGTATTGTTGAGAGAATCTATTTTCTTAAAAAATCGGTTAAACTCTTTTTCGTTCATAATTTATTATACAATAGAAGTTATTTTGTGTCAATCATAAGAAAACCACGACCTTCACAGGCAGTGGTTCCCAAGGATAATACTCAAAGCCCGGCCAAGAACTTCAAGCATAGTTATTTATAAAAAAGTCCCAGGTGTTACCCCGGGACTACAAAAATTAAATTAACATACTAAAATATGACGGGTAAGTTTACAACCCATCACAATCCAAAACCTCTGGTTCTGGAGTTTGGACACAACCTCTAGGCTGGCCCACGACTTGGAGAAATTTCTCATCGTCAAAA
>Ga0209191_1002846_pt1 | contig 10524 bp, 16 predicted proteins | sample S_130626_EF_Meta_FD_187320 | JGI IMG/M metagenome (GOLD analysis project Ga0209191, IMG submission 187320) | Freshwater microbial communities from Lake Simoncouche, Canada to study carbon cycling - S_130626_EF_MetaG (SPAdes) (version 2) | ecosystem: Environmental > Aquatic > Freshwater > Lake ... | reverse complement strand
GGCTTGGTAATCTATTGTGTAGATGATGATAATATACATATACATATAAATAGAACTAATCAAACCCAAGTCACAAAAAGATTTGGGTTTTTTGTTTTTAAATAGGGTAGTTCCACAGATGGCTACATGGCCCCGATTTGGGATCGGGTGTTTTTCGCAGGTTCGAATCCTGTCTACCCTACTCGGTATATAGATTAACTGGTCAAATCGCTCAATTGTGGGTTGAGAGATTGTGGATTCGACTTCCACTATACCGCCAAATGGAACGATAGCAAAGGGGGTCCTACTGCGCGAGACTGAAAATCTCGATATGTACGTTCAACTCGTACTCGTTCCACAATACACATCTGACAGGCTTGGTGTCGGTGGGCTCTCCAAAAGCTTCACGAGGGATTTCGATTATCTCCAGATGTGCTAACTAACCGATTAAAATACGCTTCCGGATATACACCCTCGCTCTCATAAGGCGTAGAAAGGTTAAATGGCGTTAACATATCAGTTCGAATCTGATTGCCCGGACCAAAATAGAGAGATGCCTGAGTGGATTAAAGGAGCAGTTTGCTAAACTGTCGTATGGGTAAAACTGTACCGTGGGTTCGAATCCCGCTCTCTCTGCTAGAAAAACTTTACTCCTTTAAAATTCTTTTTGTGGATATAGAATCTCCATTTTTAAATCTAAAAAGGTATAACCCTTTTGGATGATTACTTATATCCAATACATGGTCTTCATTTGTAATTTCCCCACTAGATATTTCTTCATTATTCATATCAATAACAGAATATGAAATTGTATTATTAAGTGATAATATTTTTATATTAAATAAACCACTCTTAGATGGATTTGGAAAAATTAAAATGTTTTCTGATGGAGTTATAATTTCTTTTTCTGATGATACAGATTCTCTAGCATAACAAAAAACATAAGCACCTACAACAATTCCACTTTGTTGCCACTCAGGCTTAAAAGCTGCTGCTCGAATAATTGTAGTTGTACTAACTTGGAATGGGCCAGTATAAAGCTTTGTAAATACATTAGAAATATCTATCCTAGGATTATTATTTCCATTAGTTGTATAATATATTTTAGCACCCTCAGTTGTAGTACTTAATGAGATAAATTGTGGATCAATATATAAACCAGATGTTGGATTAAATTCTGGATTAGATACAATGTGTGGATTGTAAATTATATAACTAGCAGAAGAAACTGGTGAATTAACTAAACCACTTCTAACTGTAATAGCCTTCACAGTTAAACTCCCATATATCCTAAAAGGTGATGTGTAACGCCTAGTGAAACTATTAGGTATATCAAGCCTTGGTGTATTACCATTTGTAGTATACCAGATTTCACCAGATGGTGTGGGTGTACTTATATTCACCATAAAAGAACCTTCATACATACCACCACTACTTGAAAATATTGGAGGCTTACAAATTCCAGAATTTATAATTGTAATGAAAGAAGCTGATATAGGGGAATTTCCCATACCATCTAATATGGCAATAGCTCTTACAGTTGCACTCTCTAATAGAGTAAATGGACCTGAATAAACTTTGGTGTAAACAGTTCCAATAACTGGGTTGTTTCCAGATGTTGTATAGTAAATAGTGGCACCTGGGGTTTCACAAGAAATACTTACCAACAAAGGATTTGGATATGTACCAGATGGGGGATTGATCATTGGCTTGGAAACAAAATCAATTTTCTTCACAGAAGAGTTAACTTCTTTTGATAAATTATTTACATTTCCAAAGGGAATGTTCAAAGAAAGTAAAACCATAAGTGGATTTATCAATAAGTAACTTAACATAAGGATTTATTTTTTAATGATTTATATATTAATATTTTTTATATTGAAACTAATCCTTAAATTTGTACTAATATAAAATTATGAAAATAGATTTAAATAAACTAGTTGATATAAGAAATAAATCAGCCACCTTTGAGTTTGAAATCCTAGATAAATTGACTGCTGGGATTGTACTCACAGGAACTGAAATTAAATCTATTCGCAATCAAAAAGTAAATGTACAAGATAGCTTCTGTCAGTTTAAAGGTTCAGAATTATATCTAGTTAATTTACACATTGGAATTTATAAAGAAGGAACTTACAATAACCACATCCCAAAAAGAGAACGCAAACTTTTACTTAAAAAATCAGAAATTAAAAAGTGGAAAGGAAAGATGCAAGAGAAAGGATTAACCATTGTATTAACTAGATTGTTTATCAATGAAAGTGGAAGATGTAAAGTTGAAATCGCACTTTCAAGGGGAAAGAAGTTACACGATAAAAGATCGAGTATAAAGGAGCGGGATCTTGATAGGGAAATGAAAAAAAATTTGGAATAAATTAATTGGTAAATTTAGATTCAAAGAACCTTTCAAATCCTAAAATCCTACGAGATTCTCCTATCTGATCCCAATACCATTTCAACTCTGGCATTTTTTTTAACTTCTCAATCTCATCAAACTTTTTCTCATCTATATACTTATCAATCAACTTAGTAACATCACTTTTAGAATTATAATCGATAGTTGGTTGTTTCCTTTGTAAAGCCCCAATTGGATCCTGTTCATCAATATGTTTCTGTATAATATTCGTCAATCCCTCAATATCCTCAGGAGTAATACTCTCATAATCTTGTTTAATTTGATCAGCGTTATCAGGATCTCTCAACATTTCTAAATTCATCATTAGATTCTGTGCCCTTTTGTTAACAGGGTCTCTCATCACTTTCCCATCATCCCAATTAAAAGTTTGTTTCAATACATTCTTTTGAAAATCTGATAAAGGTTTATCATTTTTATATTTTTCCCTAAGTTTATCAATTTCATGACCAGCGGTGTTATAAGAAATATTCAAAACTACATCGAAATCGTTCCCCTTTAACTGAGGAAGCAAATCTAATTTTGATTCAGCAATATCCATAGTTCTATAAACTTTAAATTTAGTCCCAAATGCTGATGTAGGGTCAGTTACCTCAATTATCTCTCCTTGATATTCCTCGGTTTCATTAATACGTTTGATGTGTTTCATAATATTATATATTTAAATTTGTATTCTAATTATATTATCCTTACCTTTGTCTTATGAGTAACACAAAAGTTGAAAGAGCAATCTACCTACAAAAAAAGGCGAATGACCAAATCGATACTTATGGTGAAGCATCCCATGATGTTGTAGATGAACTAATGGAAATTGTAGATTCCTTAAATGATGTGGAACAATCACTTATGTTAGAACTTTATTACAAATAACGGTTGCAAATATGAGAAGTAAATCTTTTCATTAAAAAATAGACAAAGTAATAAATAAAAAAAAGTTAAAATAAAAATAAAAAATGAAAAAATATTTTTGGGAACAACAAGAATGGTTGGATAAAGTAAAAAACACGAATGTGGATTTCTACAATCATATTAAAAATGGTAAAAATATAGAAATGGATTGGACTACATTTTCGTTAATTATAGATGGTGTTAAACATGAACTTATTTTAACAGATGATAAAGAAAGTAAGAGCGAGATTACTATAATAGATGAAAATGGTGATGAAAATACATTCATAAGATAAACACCATATAAATATGAAAGTAATTATAGCAGGCTCAAGAAACTTTAATGACTACAACTTACTCAAATCAAGTTGTGATAACCTACTTACACAATTCACTAATATAGAAATCGTTAGTGGAACCGCCAGAGGTGCAGATAAACTTGGTGAAAGATACGCAAGGGAAAAAGGTTATAGTATAAAAGAATTCCCAGCAAATTGGAGCTTGGGTAAAAGTGCTGGATATATTAGAAATGATGAAATGGCTAAGTACGCAGATATGTTAATAGCTTTCTGGGATGGAACAAGTAAAGGAACTAAACATATGATTGATTTGGCTAATAAAAGAGGTATAAAGGTTGTAGTGATTGATATATAATCACATGGAAACAAAAGAACAAAATAATGGATTTTTTGAAGTATTTATTTCAAAACTAAAGGAACAATCATTTGTAATTGTTTTAATGTTAGTTGGACTATACTTTCAAAATTCTACCTTCAATGAACGTATCACTTATCATAAAGCTTTAGAGGAAAAACAACAAGAGCATATAAACAAACTCATTGAAGATGAGAGAAACAGATTACTCCAAAGAGAAAAATATCTCATAGACCAAAGAGATAAGTTTGTTGATGAAGTTATGATTGAACTAAAGAATAGAAATCAAAAGTAATCTCTATCCCTTAGTCCATCAATACCATAACTATCTTAAGAATTGTTCCTGACTAGGACAATCGGGACAACCAGCCAACGCCTCATTATATTCTATCTGAGCTACACTTTCATCTGATTGTGTATCAGATAAACTCTGAGCAGTTGCTGTCTTAGCAACCGTAGCAGCAGACACCGCAGCAATCGCTATTGTATTGGCTGCTGTGGATGTGGCTATATTGGCAGCACAAGCGGCAACGGCCGCAACGGCAGCTGCTTGAGCAGCAGTTGCTGCGACAAGAGCTGCTGAGGTGATGGCTTCTGCGGCAGCGGCTGCTGCTTCTGCTACAGTCGCGTCTGCTACCCAAGCGGCCGCAGAAGCTATAGCAGCCTCACCAACAAATGGAATCCAAATTGTGGCGGCTGCCAAACCAGCTGCCACACCGGCCGCAGCGAGGTCAGCAGTAGCCGCTGTGAGAACTCCAGTAGCTGTTGCTTCCGCAACACCAGCGGCTGCCAAGGCTTCAGAAGCGATTGGTTCAGCTGCTATGGCGGCGGCTTGAGCAGTAGTATCAAATGCTAATTTTGTGGCTGCTACAGCGGCTGCTGATGTAGCTGCGTAAAGGGTGTCTGAAGCAACATCATCAGCCTTTTTAGCACTATCAACCTTTGATTGAGCAACTGCAAGTTGTTGTGTTGCTTGGAATAATCTTTCTTGTGGGGTCATATTTTTATTTTTATTTTTATATATTGAATCATTAACCTTTGATCTAAAAATAAATTTGGAATCCTAAATGTGAAGCATCTAAAAAGAAAACCCAAAGGTTAAAAGAAAAAAGGTAAATTTTTAATATATAAGAAATGAAAATAAAAAGATTCAACGAAAGTTTATCAGAAGAAATTATACTCTTCAATAATAAAGGATACCTTAAATTCGGAAGTTTATTGGTTCATCAAAGAGGTTTGAGTGGAACCAGCTATATTAAAGATATAAATGATGTTGATTGGGATAAATTAACCGTATCCTATTATAATAATCAAGCTGGAGCTACATACAGGGCAGAAATTTTACCAGAATCACTTAGTAAACTTACTCCAGAAGTTAAACAACTAATTTGGGAATCTGATAAAAAGGAAGAATTTTTAAAGTGTAGTTTTTGTTTCGAGAATCCAGAAGACCCAGAGAAAATCAAATTTCACGGTGTGGCTAAGTTAATTCACATATCACCAGAATTTAAAAGAACAAAAGATGGTGGTGTAATAACATCCTTTATAGATAAACTTACTTATTAGAAGGTTTTCTAGAACGAGTTCCATCATCTAGTAATGTACCATCATCATAATAATATTCTCTTTGTTTAGTAGTTCCACGAATTTCCACCCTACAAAAGTACTCACCACCCCTAGATGGGTCAAAGAAATAAAAAGTCCTAGCACCCCAACCCCTAATATATGGATAGTTTTTCATTAAGTTATTTAAAAGACCATCAGGCACTTCTATATAATCTGTAGGACGCAAATCCTTTAAAGGACTCTTAAGCAACTTATACATTTCTTGATTTTGTGTATATGGTGAAGTCTTTTCAGCAAACTCCTCAAATCCATCCCAACCATCTATAACATAGAAAAACTCTTCCATTACAATATACTGAGTTTTATTACTTGGTGGTGTAGATACTGGTATTTTCATAGTCAATACAAAATATTCATCCTCATAACAATAAACAGATATATCACATGGTTTAATAATACATCCCTCACACCATAAATGAATAAAATGAGGCTCTGTCTGGTTAATCTCACTTATCTTCATACCAGTAACCTCTGTGCGTAAATAAACATTTAAAATCCTTTCAATCTTAGATTTTTCCCTATCAGTTATAGTATGTCTACCCCTCACATCATCTAATTCATCTCTAATATAATCATAATCTATATCTTCCAAATCCCAATAAGGTTTTGATTGTGAAGTAAAATCCGAAAATATAGATTCGTTTATTTTATTAAATGATTTAATATGTTTCATAGTATTATTTATATTACATACAGTCAAAGGCAACTAACTCATCACCACGATAACCCATATTTTCCCCGTGTATATCATTTATTGGTATATCACTTTTCACACCAGACGCATAAACCTTACATACCTCTTTTACAAAACTGATAAAAAATTTCTTTGATATATCTTTTCCCCTGAATTCTTTCTTTAGTTCTATACCAATCCCAATTTCATCTTCACTATATTGGGGAATAATTTCCTCATCATCAAACATTACAAACTTATAAACATCTTTAATTATTTTATCACTTGGTACATCAAAATCAATTGGTCCTTTTGCAAAACCAGATTTTGATGGATGCCTCAAATATAATAATAAAACCTTCATTATACATTTCTCATCATCATTCAAAGTCCTTGTTAACTTTTCTAAACAAACTATATAAGCCTTTTCCATCTTAACACTATTATCCTTTCTTTTCATATCAATAAACCTTTTGATATTGTCTTCATCATTAAATTCCTTGAAATCACCGTGTCTAGATCTTATTTCCCCACCCTTCTTTAACTCAATCTCACCTTCAGCATTTAATTTACCAGCTACCTTATCAGTAGGAAACTTCATATTAACACCAGGTCTAGGTGGACCATATGTTCTACTCCAAACATTTGCAGGTGGTAAATCCACCTCTTTAACCCAATAATAAGAAGCGAAATGAGGAACCACACCACCCTTAGTTAAATCAATCATCTTTTTACTGCCACCAACCTCTGCCTTATTTTGTGTGAACTTTATAACCTTTCCTTCCGAGGATGTGTTCTTTTCACCATAGAAATTCTTATCAAAAAAATCATTGGGTAATTTCTCACCACCCTTCCAATCAAAAGCTAATCCAACACAACCAGCTCCCATATATTTTAATGTTTGACCAGGTAAGTTTATTTGCATAAACTCCCTTAACTGTAATATATCTCCACCAAAAGTTTGCTTAAAAGTGTTCTCTGTCTTTGGGTCTAATTTACCAAAGTTGTAAATTAACTCCTCATTTATAAATTTATCAAAAGTTAGTATTCTCATAAGATTATATATTATTTATATTACCATTAAATCTTATCAATACACCTCTTATTTATATTACCATTTATTTAATTTCTAAAGATATTTTATATTGTTTATCCACTTCTTCAGGTGTGGAGTTGCCTTTACCCCAGTCTGGAAGAATTTCCAATAATTTATCAATATTTTTAACTTCTATTCCACCTGAGGTATTGTCTTTATGTTCGAGGATACTAATATGATTTTTTTCTGGAAAAACGTAAAGAGGTAGACCGCTCATTTTAGATAATATTACAGAATGTTTTAGTGGAACTTTATCGTCTTTTCCACCGTGTATTATATATCCTTTAGATCCTTTGATCTCATCACCTTTTAAATTTACAGTTGGCCAACCCCTAAGCCAGGCTGGTGCGACCATATATAATATCTTTGGGAGAGTAGCTCCTTTTGCAACTGATTGCATCAGTATAGCCCCACCTCTTGAATAAGCGATAAGAGTTTCAATATCTTTTTGATTAAGATATTCACTGGCTATTTTTTCATCTTCTGTAGTTATTTTTAACTCATCTGAAAAACTTGGACAACCTTCTGTTTTACCTGGGCTCCATTCTATTTGACAATCAGGTAGTTTCATATCTTCTGGATCCATAAGATAACCATGGAAAGCAACTTTATTGAAACGCTCAAAAGTTTTTAGATATTTCATTTTACATTATTAATAAATCAAAGATCATTTTCTTCTAAAATCATCACTCCTTGAATAATAAGTTAATCCAGAGTTATCATCCCTAACATAACCGTAAAATGATAAGATTATACTAAATAAACCCCATATAACAAAACCCAATATCATACCCAAAAAAGCTGTAACCCCAAAATCAAGAGTCATAGTTGTTGAGAATAAACTTGTTAATAAATTTATTATTACCGCATTTGGAATACCACCAGTAAATAAGTTTATTTTACCATACTGCTTTAAACTATACATAAGTTTAACAGCTAAACTTTCCCCATCCTTTAATTCGTCTATATAGTAGAATTTTTCATTTTTCATTTCTATGCCTAAAATGCTAGACATCTTCATAAAATTCTCCTTGGTTGGTTCTACTTTTGTTGTACCAAAATTCTCTTTTAGAAAATCTCTTATATTCTGAACCTCTTCTTCTGGTAACTCTAACTTACTTCCAAATTTAGATACCATACTACTAATCATAGATTTACTTGATGAAAGTAAATCGCTTAATACTTCACCAGAATGTTTTACTACATCGGTTGGTAAAAATCCCATTTCAACCTCCTCGTTGAATTTTTTATAATTTGCTAAGTGTTTCATATAAGTAATTTTTTTTTTAATAGTTTATATATTATTTTTTATATATTATTTTAACCATTAAATCTTATCGATTAACCTTTTGATATCCTCAGGAGTCATTCCAAAAATTCCATACTCTGAATGAAAAGCGCCCTCATTGATTAATTCTAAGAAATCATCAGAAGACCATTCATCAGTAATTTTACTATCAAGATAAGTTATCTTATACCTATCCTCTAACTCAAACTCAAATCCACGCTTCTTATTATCAAATGGATAATATACTTGAGTATATTTATACTCAATTGAAATAGGAGCCTCTAATATCTTTAATTCATCAATCTCTGGCCCACTATCTAATTCATCCATTGTAGTAACCCAAAAAGTAGGGAAATCACAATGCCATAACTTACCATCCTTATTAATACTCGATATAAAATCGGTAATCTTTAGTAAATACTCCTCTGAAAACTTAGTATAAGCCCCAAAATTAACATCACTAACCTCACATTTAATATTATGTTTGGTTTTGTATTCCTCAATAGTATCAAAAATCTTATCCATACGGACTTGAATTAACCTATCTAATTCACTATAAGATTCAAATAGTTTTAAATGTTTCATATTGATTATATATTTATATACTTAACTCATTTAATATATAACCTTATGAAATATCTACAATACTTCAAAGAATCCTCAGATCAATCAATCCTTAAAGAAACATTTAACTTTCTTAATATGGATGAAGCAATTGATTTCATTAGAAAAGCCTGTGATATATTTGAAGAGTCAGATCACCACCCAGATTTCTTTTGTTTAAAGGGTAAACAATTAGAAATCCACCTAACTACTCATAGTGAAGGTGGTGTAACTGAGAAAGATATTCAAGTTATGGATATGTTAAAAGATTCTTTATCTGATTGTTGTAAACCTCTAAACCCACATATAGTTTATTAACCCTCATAACTTAATGGCTCTTCACTTTTTGGTCTTGAAGCTAGTGCCATACCAGTCTGAAAAGCAGCATTACTAACAAAAGCTGTTATGAAACAAGCTAGTGATGAATCTACTAATTGTGCCATATTATGAACTTCGTGGGTAATACCAGCGAAATCACCATGACCAGTTGCTATAAATGCTATGGCTAAACCAGTAGCTAATATAGTTCCAATACCAAATCTTTTAAGAGCTCTAACAATTCTTGCTTTTTTCTCTTGTTCTGAAAAGTTAGAAAAAAGTACTTGCTCTTCTTGTTCCAATGCTTCCGCTAACTCCTCTCTTTTTTCAATTAAACTATTAATTTCTTCAATAGTAGATTTTGGATTAATATCTTTTATAATTTTACTCATTTCTGGGTGTCTTTTCAAATCCTCTACTAATTTTTTGAAACTAGGATCAGTTCTCATTTTATCAATAAAGTTTTTAAAATATTCACTCTCAATATATTGAGTAATATTTTGAGCTCTTTCCGTTTCACCACGAGCAACTAATTTATTAGCAGCTGATTGATAGGTCTCTGGACTTAACTCTTCAAATGTTTTTAGATATTTCATTTCTCTCTTTTATTTTATAACATATATATTTGTTTTTACCACCCATTTTTCTTACCTTTGTATTCATGAGAATATCCATTAACAAACGATTCGACATCCTTCAAGACTTAACCACCCTCGTAACCAAACGTGTTATGCCTTCACTAGTTGTAACAGGCGGACCAGGTAATGGTAAGTCACATACCATCATTAAAACAGTTCAAGAAAATGGTCTAATAGAATCTGACCACTATGTAGTATTTAAAGGTTACTCAACCGCAAGAGGTTTGTATAATACCTTATACGATCATAATGGTAAACTAATCATCTTTGATGATTGTGATTCAGTCCTAGAAGATAAAACATCTCTTAACATCCTAAAGTCTGCTTTAGACTCCTATGATAAACGCA
>Ga0209191_1002842_pt1 | contig 10533 bp, 24 predicted proteins | sample S_130626_EF_Meta_FD_187320 | JGI IMG/M metagenome (GOLD analysis project Ga0209191, IMG submission 187320) | Freshwater microbial communities from Lake Simoncouche, Canada to study carbon cycling - S_130626_EF_MetaG (SPAdes) (version 2) | ecosystem: Environmental > Aquatic > Freshwater > Lake ... | reverse complement strand
CAATGATTCAAACGAATCAGTAATTTAATTTAAAATGACTGAAAAAAATGGTATAAGTGGATCCATTGCTAGCGTAGGTACTTATCTATTAAGTATTAACCAAATAAACGCATATATGTCTTTATTTTTGGGCTTACTCTCTGGCATTAGTTCCATTTATACCATTTTATATTTTTACAATTTAAACAAAAGAAAAAATGAAAAATAAAAAAACGACCATATTTGGTTTATTAGCTGCTATAAGTGGCTATTTTGCAACGGCTGGTACTGGTAAGGTTCAAGTTATTGCTCAAGCAATAGCTGGTATTAGTACATTTTTATTAGGTGGAGTGGCAGCAGATTCTAAAAAAGATAATTAATTAACTATATGGCTAGTAATAAAAAAGTATTAGCTACTTTAGTTATAACTACAATAGTAATATTTATGTTACGAAAACGAATAGCTACGGCTTTAAATAATACGCCTTTTGCTTTAGTTAGTGATAAGCTATTTAATGTATTATCTAGTTTAGAAGGATTTATTGCAATTCCTATATGGGACTATATGCAATATTCAGTCGGTTACGGAAGTGGTTATAATTGGGATCAAAAAAGGTCAGTATTAAAAACTGATGTAATTGATAAAGAAACGGCTAAAAGGTGGCTATTATTAGAGGCCCAGGACAAATATGATTTTGTTATGAGTAAAGTAAGGGTACCAGTAACGGATAACCAGTTACTTGCTATGGCTAGTTTTACTTATAATGTGGGCGAAGATGCTTTTTCTAATAGCACTTTACTTAGATTGCTTAATGAAGGACTTAGTAAAGACAAGGTTGCTTTGCAATTTGATAGGTGGGTATATGCTGGGGGAAAGGTTAGCAACGGCTTAAAGAAGCGTAGAATAGCTGAAAAGCAACTATTTTTATCATAGGGTGGTTTTTGCATAGAATAAAGGTAAAAGGGACGTTTCTACGTCCCTTTTTTTATGTATATACGTTCTACATATAATCTAGTAGTCTTTTCGTACAAGTTAAAATACTCGGCATCTAAGGATTTAGCAAAATTGATAAAATTGTTAATATTTGAGATATTTCGGTATTTACGGATTGGCTGGACATTATCCTTCCAAAAAACAATAGCACTATATAGGTTTTTAGCCATTTTTAAGGGGTTTATCGTTTATAGCAAAGTATCTAACATTGTCCTGGACAACGGCCCTAATTTTGCGTTTAATTACAAGTGGGGCTACTGCTCGTAAAATAGTAAACCTTTGCCATTTAGTAATTTCCTGGAGATCCTTTAAACTTACAACCTTGCGTTGTAATATGATAAAATAAATTTTTGTTCTATTTGTCATAGTGTTATATTTGTGTTGAAAAGTGTTAGAGTAGGCAATCATTTGTCTATTTTATAGTCAGCCAGGTAACGCCCTAAAAAGCATTACCTGGTTTTTTTATGACTACAAACTAACCATTAGTATTTTTTTATTTTTGAGTTATTTATTATATGCTCTATAAAAGCTACTAACATTATATATGATGTAAATAATATAGCTAGTGGTATTAACACAAAAATTAAATAAAGTCTTTTTAAAATTGTCATAATATTTTATAATTGTTTTTATTATCTTTTACAATATAGTTTTTGCTTATCCATAATTTAATTAAGTTTTTAGCGAATGCTTTACTGGTGGCAGTCCTTTCAATAATTTCGCTAGATATGTCATTATAAGGCATTGGCATAGTAATTATTTGATGCAATAAGCGTTTACTTTCAATTTCATCAAGATCCGTAGCTTTTTTACCAGGGCTTTTTGCTTTGTCCGTTTCGGTCTGCTGAAATATTCCGTTAAAATTCATTAATGTAATAGGTTCAAAGTCCGAATCGCTACGCATAAAACGGCTGGATAGCACATAAGTATTTTTATCCTTATCTTTTGTAATATCAAGCGTAGATTGAGCAAAACGATCGGAAGCACTACCAATGTGTCCAGTAGTGGCTAAATTGCTTTTTGACTGGTGTAAAACCGATATTAGCAATATATTATAATGCTTAGTTATTTTCTTTAGCCAGGAAGTTAAGAGGCTACTTTCTTTTTCGTCATTATAATTTACTAATAAATCTAAAAGTCCGTCCACTATTAATATAGAGCAATCTAGGTTTAATTCTAAATAGCGTTCAATCATTTGCTTTATGGCATTGCTAGAATCTTCTCGCACCTGGAAAGCATCAAAATTAGGTGGCAAATCATTGATTTCGGCAAAACCTTTAATTTTGTTAATAGTCCTATAAAAGTCATAGTCGCTACTTTCGGTGTCAATTAAACATACTTTAGCCCTACTTTGGGGGGTATGCAATTTCATAGTGAAAATGTCATAGCTATTAAATACGCTACTTATCATAGCACAAATAAAAGTTGATTTACCAGCTTTTGTTACGGCAACCCCGAAAATATACAAAAGTTTTGGAGTGAACCAATATGTTTACCTTGTATGGTAAAAATAATGTTTTCCTTACTAGGTATATAATTGGGGTTGTATTTACGTTTTTCTAGTAATTCATCAATGTTTATTTTATAGTCAGTATTTTCCACATTTATAAATTTTCAAGTATTGCACAAACTAAAAATACAAATATCAGTATTACTACTGCTTGTCCGTTAATGGTTGTAAATAACCATTTCGCTATCTTTATCATTTGTTAAGGTTTTAGATTTTTCTTCAATTTTGTTTAAAAAAGTTATTGCATAATTTATTGCATAATTCATTTTAGCGTGTGCAACTTCTTCTCCATTATCATTTTCAAATTCGTGATTAGCAATATTATTATCATCTTCATCATCAAAATAAATTTCTAACATTTTAAGTGAAAAATATTCTAATTTAGAAAGACCAGGAATTGGCACTACTAAGCGTTTGAAATTGTCTTGGAGTGGAACGACTGGGTATGCTGGTTGCGTTAAATTATTCATTTGTAATAGGTTTTAAAGGTTCTGCTTCGTAAATTTTGTAATCGGGTTGCGTTGGCTTTACTTTATATTCATTTTTCCACATTGTATAAAGTTTTCCGTCAATAGTGAAGCTAATATAGGCTTTACTATTTTTAGTGGTTTTGTCCCAAGCACCAATACTTTGTTTTTTTTCAGTTTCGTTTTGCATTTTTTTAAATTTTGAATTTTTGCGAATAATAAAAAGTAGTTCATAGTTTATTGAGTTAAAAAGTCTATGTGACATTTTGCACTGGTTAAAGTGCTATGCTCGGACATATCCATTTGAACAATATATACTTTTGGAGTTAAGTGGTCATATAAGGTTTCAAAAATAATATAACCTAAATAATAAATTTTTTTCATTTTATAAATTTTTAAGATGTTGGTTAAGTGAGGATATATCTTTGTCGTATTGATCTATACTATCTTCTAAAATATTTACTATTTCATTAGGTAGATGAAACGGCAGCATATCATTAGTAATATGGATCATTTGTATTTCCGCTTTGTCAGTAGCAGTAAATAAAATAGATACGTCGCGAAACTGGGTTAATTTGTAAATCTCAACCAGCTTTTCTTTTTTTCTAACAATTTTTTGAATTTCAAGCAATACGGCGTTGGTATTACTCAATGAGTAGTAATGAATCATTTGTTTAAATTTTATAGTCAGTAAATAGTTAACGATATAAAATAAGATAAATTAAATCAAACTACCAAATCTTTTAATATAATATCTTATTTTAAAGGTGAAAAGTGTTAAAATAATGATGTTTTAGGGGTATTTCTGTTTTATTAGATTTCTTGTTGCGAGCTTATGCTCGGCAAAAGCAAATCTAATAAAAATAAAACAAGAAAAAGACATTTACCCGATTTTTTTTTCCACAAGTGTAAAAATTTAACATTTAATGGCATTTTTAAGCCTTTTTTGACCATTTTTAAACAAAGGCAATAAAATTTTGTTATTTTAATATATTGTCTTAATTTTATGGCAATAAGTCTTTTATGAACAAAAAAAATTGGTGGTTACTTCCAGCTACAATTATTGGTTATCTAGTTTATAAAAAGTATGTATTAGCAAAAACTATTTCAGTTTTTTTTAAGTCAATAGATTTTAGTAGTATGAGTTTATTGTACCCTACTATTAATATAGTAGTACAAATAAATAACCCTACTGATGTTACGGCAACAATACAAAATATTAAAGGGGATTTATATTTAAACAAAATATATGTAGGTAATGTAATAGGAATTACGCCTACAACTTTAGAAACTGGTAGCTCAACATTAAGAATACCTATCACGTTATCATATACTGGTGTAGCATCTATAATAAAAGGATTTAGTTTTGGAGATTTAAAATTAAAATTTAAAGGATCTATATTAGTAGATTATATAACATTGCCTTTAGAATTTGAGTATAATATATGATTAGTAAAAATTTAGTGCTACAAAAATTAGCACCATTTAATAATTTTAAAAAAGTATTAATTGAGGATCAAAATACTAGCGATATTATACAAGGAATTTTAGATAATCACAATAACTATCAAAGTCAATATGATAAAATTAGTGATTTGTTTATTGATGACAACGAGGTAGAAACGGCAAAAAATGTTTTTAAATTTTTAAAAGATAATGTTCCTTATTATGTTGAACCTATTGAAAAACAAACTTTAAGAAGTCCTAGTGCTATTATAAGTATAAAACAAGGTGCAGACTGCAAGTCTTACGCAAGTTTTATTAATGGCATTATGAGTTCACTCAATAGAAAAGGAATATTTAAAGTACCACTAGCGTATCGTTTTGCTAGTTATAGATATGATACAAAGGAACCCCAGCACGTTTTTGCTGTATTATATCCTGGTACTAAAAATGAGATATGGGTAGATCCAGTATTAAATAAATTTGATCAAAGAAAGGAACCAGTATTTATAAAAGATAAAAAAATAAAAATGGCACTAATAGCAATGTCTGGAACATCAAATCAAGGAATGGCATCTTTACAAGATATGCAAAATTACCGAGATAAATTAGTTAGTTTAAAAAACAAATATTTAAATAGTGGCGTAATTACGCCAGGAAGTCAAGAAGAAAATCAATACATTATGGCAATAGATAAAGTAACAAAAGCGATTCAATTCGCTAGTATTAGTGGCATTCCAAATATAAGTGGAATGTGGGACGAAGAATTACCAAAAGAGCAAAGTAGTACTGGAATAGACTGGAATAATTTATTTGGAAAGTTAATAGATACTGCTGGTGGAGTAATAAAACAAAATCAGCCTACTGGTGGGGGTGGTGGTGGCTATCAATATCCTATGCAAACTACAAGTGGTGGAATTAGTACCAGTACATTATTATTAGTAGGTGCAGCTGGTTTAGGTCTATATTTTATTCTTAGAAAAAAATAATGGCATATTATACTAATTATATAGGTTATAAATCTGCTAATAAACAAATTGGTGTAATACCTTTTGCATTAATATTAAATACTGCTATAAAAGCATTGCCTTTATTAGTACCTTGGATAGCTAGTGCTTTAAAACACCCAGCCAGGGACGCAAATAAATTAATAGATAGCATTAAAACACAATTATCAAATAGTGATCCAAGACAAAGATTAGCTTTAGTAATTGCTACTGCTCAAAGAATAAGTACGGCTGCAAGGGATGTAGCTGCCGAAAAACTTTTTTTGTGGTATAAAAATACTTATAATGAAGATTATAAAGCATTATCAATAGAAGATATGGAATATTATAATAGTTATTTAATGAGTGCAATTAATACACAACCTGACGGAAATAATTTTTGGTATAATTCAAAAAAAGCAATGTTTACAACTTCCGAACTAAATTATAACGCATCTTTATTACAACAAGCATCTAGTAATGTAAGTAACATATTTTCTAATTTAACACAAAGTCCAAGCAAATTAATTTTATATGGTGGCATTGGATTGGGTTTATATTTAATTTTAAAGAAACAATAATGAAAAAGGGAAATTTAATTTTTATCGTAGGTGGTTTAGGTTTATTGTATTATTACTTTATGCGTAAAAGTACAAATACAATACCAGTTATTAGAGCAGGAGTACCAAAAACTAATGATGTGCCACAAAGTATTGATGTACCAACGCAAACTAATGTTGAAGCCTATGTTTATCCACTTGGTTTGCAAGAATTAGATTTTGTTGCAAATACAGAAGAAATTGGACAATTATTTCAAGGTCAATTAAGACCTATGACCGCTGCTTATGTTAATAAATATGCACCAGATAGCTGGCCTAAAACTAAAATAATACCCGATATAGTTTATAGAAGCATTCCAAGAGGTGCCGTATTAGACATTTAAAAATAAACAAATGACACAAGCCCAAAAAACTGCGAAAGCAAAATTTAAACAAGCTATTGCTTATAGACAAAAGACTGGCGTTTCTCTTAAAGAAGCGTTTGCACATATATACGGAAAAAAGAAAGTAGGTGCAGTAAAGAAAAAGTCGGCACCTAAAAAGAAAGCCGCTAAAAAAGTTGTTAAGAAAAAATATGGTTTAAATCCAAAAAAAGATAAACTATATGAAGCTAAAAAACCAGGTAAGCGAATAGCAAAGAAAAGTGGTAAAACATACTACGAAAGCAGAGAAAATCGTAGCGACAAAGGAAAGGTATATGGAATTGGAAATATTAATAGTAATTATATTAAAGAATTAGGAAATTTTAATAACGAAATAGAAATTGCAAAAAAACAAATTTCTGCATTAAAAGGTTTTAAAAAACAAGATCCTAAGTATTTTAAAGAAGGTTATAAACAAGAATTATTAGATAGATTTATAAATAGAGTTAAATATTTAAAATCACAAATAATTCAAATTAAAAGACAAATTAAATAAAAATTTTCTCATAAACAATAATTAAAAATCAAACAAAATGGCAAGAAGAAAAAGAGCAACTAAAAAACGTGCTATCGGCAGACGTCGTAGAATGTCTGGCGTAGGTGCTATGGGTAGTCAAATTACTGGTGCATTATATACAATCGCTGGTGCCGTTGCTGCTGGGGCAGTAACTAAATTTTTACCTTCAACTATGAACGAAAAGCTAAAAGCAGCAGTTCCAGTAGTCGTAGGTATTATGTTACCAAAGTATTTAAAAGGTGATATCGGTGCTGGTGTTGGTGCTGGTATGGTAGCAGCTGGTGGTCTTAAATTAGTACAATCATTCGGAATCCTTAACGGAATCGCTGGTGGTTATGCTGGTTATCAAGTACCTCAAGTAGCTGGTAATTATAATAACGCTGGTTTAATGGACACTAGCTATATGACACCTTCAATAGCTGGTATGGACGAGGCGAATTGTTAATCTAACACATTTCACCTTTAATAAAAATTTAATAAAAAATAAAAATTAAAAAACAATGGCAACTCAAATGGGACAAAGAATGGTCTTTGAAAATGCAAAAGCATTAGTAAGAGGTCTAGGATATAGCGTAGATCAAGCAGTTCTTACGCAATCTTATTTAAGAAGTGAAGTAGCTTTATCTACTTCTATCGCAAACTATCATTTACCAGTATTGGTTAATGATACCCAGAACGGGGCAAGCAGAATAAATGAACGTCGCTTAAATTTACAAGACATATTTGTAACGAGCGAAATTGCAGTATTAATTGGCGTAGGTGCTGGTACAAGTACTAAGGCAGCATTATATACATATCCAAATGGAGTAATTTTTACTGCGGCAACTGATGATGATTTATTGTCTATTTATAATGGATCATTAAATTTAACAATTAACAATCAACAAGTGTTGCCAGCTTGGGACGTTTATCGTCATTATATGGTGCCACAAACACAAGGTGGAGTAGGTATTACTGCTCAAACTGTTTTCCCAGTAGATCAAAACAATGGTTCCGATGATGGATTCTACCCAGTAGAGCCAGGAATCGTATTTAATGGTGCTGCAAACATCAATTTCCAATTAACGGCAAATGGTGCACCAGCAACAATTTTGGCTAATAGTTTTATCTGCGTAATTCAACGTGGTATCTTGTTACAAAACGTAACAACTGTTAAATAAAAATATGCTTTGGCGAAGCTAAACGCTACTGCCAGCGGTCAGTAACTACCGCTATTTTTTAAATTATTAAAAATAAAGATATGCGTATTAAAAGATACCAAGCTGTTGAGATTAACGTGCCTAGTGGAAGTACTTTAACTTTCTTCTCGTTCGTAGATCAACCACAACTTAGAAATGCTAAAATACAAGGTATTCAAGTATATACGCCTACTGCAATTACAAAAACGCCTTTAAGTGGTGCAACGCCAGTTACACTAGCAGACTTAAAGCAATCGTATTTGACATTGTATCAAGGCGACTTACAAATTATATATAGATTGCCATTGTTAGCATTTAACAATATACAAGATTTAACAAGTCCAAGCGTTTGGGAATTACCTGAAATGAACGATATTGATATTAGCTGGACTAAAAGTAGTGTTACAACGGCAGCTGCATTAGCAACTACTGGAGTAACTTATAGTTTCGGAATTTATTATTATTTATAATATAGTTTTATTATGGCAGTTCAAAAAGCAATGACTACTGGAACTAACGGAGTTATGGACTGGTTTGACAGAAATGCAACCAGTCCGTATTACTCGGTTTGTGAAATCATTAGTCCTACAAAAAAAGAATTACTCTTTTCTTGCAATGAAGATAGCGTGGACAATGCTAGGCGAATTTTAGAAGAAAATATATCTGCGTTTGAACAAAACGGAGTTAATACCTTATATGCTTTAATCTTGCACCCTAAAAAAGACAAGACTGGATATATTACTATGAATACGCCAAGCCACGCAATGCTAAAATTTAGACCAGCAGAATTAGAGGCACCAATCTACGGAGTGGGTGCATATACTGGTGGGGGTGGAAGCAATCGCTATGAAATGGAAAAGATAATGGAAAAGCTAAATTTATTGGAAAGTAAGATAGCAGAAAATGACCAGGAAGAATATGAAGAAACGCCACAAAGCCCATTAAACGCAATGCTTAGTAATATGGCTGCAAATCCACAAGTACAAGAGGCATTAATAAGTGGTTTATTAGGTGTAGTGGGTGGTTTTCTAAATAATGGTAAACAAATGCAAGGCGTAGCTGGAATAGGACAAGTAAATGATGAAGCAATACTAATATTGGATAGCTTGATTAAAAAAGGTGTTAGTTTAGAACATTTAAGAAAATTAGATGCTATGACTAACACTAAATTACAAAGTTTATTAATTATGTTATAATGGCAATAGATAAGCAAACACAAAAGATTTTATTATACGCTGCAATCGGTGGGGGTGCATATTTTTTAATATTGCGACCTTTACTTATTAAATTAGGTATATTAAAAAGTACTTTAGAATTACAACAAGACCAAAGTCAAAAAGAAAATATTGATAGTTATATTAATACTTCTTTAAATACGCAAACACCAACTAAATCAAAAGGGGAGTGGCAAATTATTGCCGATCAAATATATAACGATTTAAAATTTAGTGGGGCAAGTGATAATAAAAGCGACGCAGGTTACCAAGTAGCTAGAGTACAAAACGAAGCGGATATTGCTTTATTAATACAAGCTTTTGGAATGAGGCAAGAAACTTTTTTTGCTATCCCTGTTGGTGGACTACAAAATTTGCCACAATTTATAATTGGTAATTTAAGTAAAAGTGATATTGCTAAGATTAACGACAATTATGCACGAAAAAATATAAAATTTAGATTTTAAATAAAGAATTATGAAAAATAAAAGTACAATGATATTAGTAGGTGTCGGAATAGCTTATTTATTATACCGATTATATGCAAAAAAATCAACTGCACCAGTTAATACAACTGCAAGTGTAGTGCCTACAATATTAAAAGCCGATACCGAGCAAATTATAGCAAATGGAGTGCCACGTCAATATCTAGTAGATAAAACAAGAGATGAATCCATTAATTATGATTTACCTAATACATATCAAACTTTTTATGGTAATTCAATGATAACTGGTACAACGTATAAAGTACCAAGTACTTGTTAACACTTTTAACCTTTAAATAAATTAATATGAGCAATTTTAATATAAAAGCTGGGTATATTACGTATGATGTAAACTTTATTACTTATGATGCTAACGGATTTATAACAAGTAATTGCAATAGTATTACTTTTATAAATTATGGCACCAATTCAGTTACTATTGAAAGCGTTGTTTTAGCACAAAACCAAAGTTTAGCAATAGACGGCAATGCTGGTGAGATAATGAATAAGCAATTTTTAGCAACCTTTACTGGTGCTGGAACTAATAACCTAGTTACAATAAAGAAAAACTATTTATAGTGAGTACAATTAGTGTAGATTATGACGTGCTAAACCAAAAAGGTAGCCCAGCTTGGTTTAGTGATACTTTTGCCAATATACCTACTTTTGGCTATAAAGGGCGTATGTTTATTTCAATAGATACTTTTGCCTTTTATAGAGATACTGGAACGGGGTGGGATTTGATCGGTGGCCCTGGTATTGGAACCTTAACTGGTAG
>Ga0209191_1002841_pt1 | contig 10536 bp, 13 predicted proteins | sample S_130626_EF_Meta_FD_187320 | JGI IMG/M metagenome (GOLD analysis project Ga0209191, IMG submission 187320) | Freshwater microbial communities from Lake Simoncouche, Canada to study carbon cycling - S_130626_EF_MetaG (SPAdes) (version 2) | ecosystem: Environmental > Aquatic > Freshwater > Lake ... | reverse complement strand
GTGCTCGATCTCTGGTTGTTTGAAGACCCTGCCACTGTACCTCTGCGCGCCGCACTGCAAAGCGGCGTCATTTCGCACTTGGCGACCGCCAGCATGCGGGACGAACTGGCGCGGGTGTTGACGTATCCGCACCTCATGAAGCGCATGGCCAAGTCCAACATTCAAGCGCAAGACATATTGAACCGCTTTGACGAACACCTGTTGGCCGCAGAGCCTGCAGCCAAAGCGCCCTGCACTTGCAAAGACCCTGACGATCAAAAATTCATCGACTTGGCAGTCGCGCACGCCGTGCCCTTACTCAGCAAAGACGCCGCCATTCTTTGCATGAAAAAACGTTTGTTGCAATCGGGCGTGGTGTTGAACCCCTCCCAGATACCCGCCCTGTGAAAACTGGAACCCCTCATGACTGGCCTACAACCCGAAGACTTTGACGCCCTAGACGACATCTTGGACGACTTGCGCACGCGCTACGAAGAAACACCGCAATGGGAATTTTGTGAAGGCTTCATGGTGGCGCTCATTTGCTGTCGCCGTGCGATGCCAGAAGCAGAATGGTTGCCCGTCTTGTTGGGACTTGAAGACGATGACGGCGGTGCAGGCTTTTCTGATGAAGCGCAGAAAGTTAAATTCTTGAGTTTGTGGCAACAACGTTACGACGAAGTCAAAAAAGCGCTTGATACAGAAATCAAAGCGCTCGACGAAGACAGCGCCTATGCGCCCGAAGTGATGGATGTGCGTGGCGCCATAGCGAGCTTGCCGCCTGAAGAGCGTGCAGAAATTGCAAGCGAAGAAATTCCAGCCTTTGCACAGGTCTGGGCTTTGGGCTTTATGTTCGTGGTTGAAAACTGGCCCGATGAATGGTCCGCGCCCAAAGACAAAGAAAGCGCGCAGTGGCACGACACAGCGCTAGAAGCCATTGTGGCGCTCACTGAAGACGATACAGATGAACCCACACTTTCTGCTCTCAGCGAAGACGGCCCCTTAAGTGTCAGCGAGTCTCGCCTGAACGTGTATGGTGAAGCCCTGTGGGCGGTCTACGATTTGCGAGAAATTTGGCGCAACATCGGACCCCGCGTTTTACAGGTGATCAAAGAGGCAACGCCCGGGCGCAACGATGTTTGCAGTTGCGGCAGCGGCAAGAAATACAAAAAATGTTGCGGCGCCAACTAAGGCCGCTTGTTTAAGCCATGAAAGCGCGAAGGCTTTCGACAGTGAGGTCTGGCAGTTCTTCTGGTATGAAGTGACCTGAAGGCACAACACGACCTGAGACATGGCCTGCGCATTGCGCTTGCCAAAGCTCTAGCGGCTTGAACATTTTGTGCACCACGCCACGATCACCCCAGAGCACCATGGTATCGCACATGATTTTTTGATTTTTTGCACGGCTTTCCTTGTCGTGGTCCAAATCAATGCCCGCACTGGCGCGGTAATCTTCACAAGCCGTGTGCACAGCAGGCATCAAATCACCGGGCTGATCTGGCTGTAAGTTCATGCTGCGCTCGTACTCGGCCATGGCCTCAGCTTCAATGAAAGAAGTGCCGTGCGAGCCCCAGCCACCGAGCTTGGCATGCAAGTAATGCAGCACATTGCCGCCAATCATTTTCTCGGGCAAAGGGCTGGGCTGAATCAGGTGGAACCAATGGTAGTAGGCCCGTGCAAAGTCCATGTCGGTGCGTTTGTACATGTCGAGTGTGGGGGCAATGTCGAGCACGCACAACTTCAACACGCGCAAAGGAAAATCAAGCGCAAGGCGGTGTGCAACACGCCCACCTCTGTCGTGGCCACACAAAAAGAAATTGTCCACATTGAGTTGGTCAAGCAAGCCCACCACATCTTGCGCCATGGCACGTTTGCTGTAGTTGCTGTGGTCAGCCAAGCCTGGCGCATGGGACGAGTCACCATAGCCGCGCAAATCGGGCAAAACCAATCGATAGTCATTTTTGAGGGCTTGCGCCACGCGGTGCCACATGACATGCGTTTGCGGAAAGCCATGCAACAAGACCAATACGGGCTTGTCCATTTGATTCAGCCAATTGGCAGAAAGGCGCGCGCAAACCACCACACCGTTCACGTTGAACTGTCTTTTTTCAAAACCCTCAAACCATGTGCTGGGTGGGCCTGAAGGTGTGGCAGCAGGATTCATGTTCATGGCCTTATTTTCCTTCAGTTAACCCATTGGGGCAACACCCACGACTTTGGCGTGCAATACAAAGGTGATGACGGCCCATAAAGCAATGCCGCCTGCCAATGTGATGAGGGTCGCAGCCAGACTGGGCTTGATGGGTGCGTCTTCAGGCAGCGACGCTAAGCTCACACCATTGCTCACTTCTCCATTCGAATCAGGGCCTTGAACTTGCGCCCGATCACGTGCACGCGCAGACTTGAAATTCAAAACGGCCCAAATTAAAAAAGCACCGAACAAAATCACATCGGCCAAATTGCCGTTGGCCAGCAGGTGAGACAAGGCCCACACCTTGACGGACAACACCATCGGATGTCCCATTCGAATTTTCAGATGGTTGCGGGGAATGTAGGCGGCCACCATCAAAATGCTGGCAAACAACATCAAGAGCAAACCAATGTGCCGAGTGGCTGTGGGAGGATTCCAAAGCACCACCGTTTGCAAACGGGCTTCGCCGTAGCCCACGACCAACAGGTAAAGCCCCAGCAAAGAGATCAGTGCATAAACACCTTTGAATGCTTTCTCACCCAAGGCTTGTATTTTTTGAGTTCGCCAGTCATCGGCCACGATGCGAACAGAGTGCGCACCTAAAAACAAAATCAAGCCCAATATCAATTCAATCATTGAAGGTCCTTTGTGCGGTTTGATATCGCATTGTCTAAGAATTCAAAGCCATCAGTTGCTGTTGGAGGATTGGCTTTTGCACCTTACCCAAAGCACTTTTGGGCAATTCCTCCCTGAACACAACTCGCCGTGGCAATTTAAAGCGCGCAATCTTGGCTTCTAAATGCGCCTTGACTGCCGTTTCTGATAGCTGACGGCCCTCTGCTGTAAGCGCACGTACCAATGCCAAGACGGGTACTTCTCCCCAACGCTCGTCTGGCAATCCCACCACGGCGCATTCTAAAAGCCCCGGGAAAGTGGCCAAAGCATTTTCAATTTCTGCCGGGTAAATGTTTTCGCCACCCGAGATGATCATGTCTTTGTTGCGACCCACAATTTGCAGACACCCAGTGGCATCTAAATACCCCATGTCACCGGTATGGAACCATCCGTCTTTCAAACCCTCGCCAGCCGCCTGGCTTGTTGCCAGCCAATAACCGCGCATGACATTGGGGCCGCGCACGCACACTTCACCTGTCTCACCTTGATTGACAACATGGCCTTCAGAATTTCTCAATTGAAGTTCTAAGTTGGCATGCGGCCACCCCGCAAAACCCATTCTTTGAATGGCATCCTGAAACTTCAAAATCACACTCACTGGTCCCGTTTCGGTGCTGCCGTAGATTTGTCCAACTGGCACACCGCGTTCATGGAATTTTTCTAAATACGCTTCAGGCAATGTCGACGAACCCGCCATGATGCCGCGCAAACTTTGCAAATCAAGGCTCGGCCATTGCGCATGATCCAAAACCGCACGCATCGTAGCCGGCACCAGCAGGGACAAGGTCGGACGCTGAGCAAGCTCACCTTGCGAAACCCCTGTCAGCCACGCCGATGCGTCAAACCGCGGTTGCAAATGAACAGACACGCCGGCAAGCAAAGCTGGAAGGGTCTGGATACAAAGTCCACCCACATGAAACAGGGGCAAGGTCGACAACACAATGTCTGTCGGTTTGAATTCATGCGCTTCATCACTGGCTTTGGCATTGGCCAGCAAAGCTGCTTGCGAGTGAACGGCGCCCTTTGGCAAACCCGTGGTGCCTGACGTGTAAACCAACAACACATCAAGGCCATCGTCTACGGCGGGCAAGGCCAGATTTTTTGCAGAGGATGTGGTGATTAAGCTTTCCAAACGACAGCTTTGAGGGACATCACTCGCCAAAGTCACTACAGCATTGGCATGCCATTCATCGTGTATCAGAATACTTGGCTTGGCATCTTGAAGCACAACTTGCAGCTCAGCCACCGCCAGCCGAAAATTAAGAGGCATGAAGATCAAGCCCAAACGTGCGCAAGCCACCAACGTGACCAACTGCAATTCGTGATTGAGCCCTAGCCAGGCCACGCGTTGACCAAGCTTCAAACCATGCGTCACTTGCAGGTGCCCCGTGACACGCTCTACTCGGCGCCAGAATTTGGCAAAATCAAAATCTTCCGTTTGACCCGGCATGCCAAATCGAATGGCCAACTTCTCTGGCTGATGGAGAGACAGATCCCAAAAGCCTTGTGCCAATTTGGAACTCTCGCTCATTCGTCTTTCTCACCTGCTTCATAGAGCGTTTCACGGCCTAAGCGGTCGAGACACAATTCAGCCGTCCAGGGCAACATGAGCGAGCCACAACGGGCATCGCGGTACAAACGCTCTAAGGGCAATGACTTCAACATCGACTGACCACCACAGGTGCGAATGGCCAAGCGCGCAATGTCTTGGGCGTTTTCCATGATGGTGTACTGCGCAGCATAGGCCCGCAGCCGAGACGATTTGGGCGGGTCAATTTTGGCGTCTTCAATGGCTCGCAAAAACAAATTGCGCGTTTGCTCGAGCTTCACAAACATTTCGGCCACGGCAATTTGCTTGGTTGCAAACTGACGGCGCTTGACAGGGCCTGTACCAGGAATTTCACCTCGCAAGTAAGCCACCGTGAAGTCGTAGGCTGCTTGTGCAATGCCCATGTAGGTGGGCGACAAGGTCATGAACATGTGCGGCCAACGGCTGGCCGCTTGAAAATAAATTCCTTGCGGCATGAGCGCAGCATCATCAGACACAAACACATCTTTGAAAATCAAATTGCGAGACACGGTGGCGCGCATGCCCAATGGGTCCCAATCACCCTCCACTGTCAAGCCTGGTGCATTTCGAGGCACAGCCAAATAAAGTGTGTCTCTGCGCGATAAATCGGTGTCTGGTTTTTTCTCTGTGCAAAGTACGCCAAAAAAATCGGCAGCATCTGACAAGGAAGCAAAAATCTTTTTCCCATGGATGCGCCAACCGCCCTCCACCTTGACTGCTTGCGTGCCAAAGGCTTGCGCACCTGCTGCAGATGCACCGCCTTCCGAAAAAGGTTGTGCATAGATGGCGCCTTCGTTGACCACACGCGCAAAGTGCGCCTTTTGATGCACACGGTGCAAGGCTCGTTGCTCGGGCGTCATGTCTAAATCTTCAGACAGCAAACCACTCCACATCATGGTGCACACGTGCATGTTGAAGGTGAGTGCTGTGGCCCCACACCAACGGCCAATTTCTGCCGACACCATGGCATAGGTCGCGTAGTCAGCGCCTTGGCCACCATGCGCTTCGGGCACACACAAAGCCAGCAAGCCGGCATCCTTCATGTCTTTGTAGTTCTCAAAAGGAAACTGCGCGTCTCGATCTAGCTGGGCCGCACGGGGGGCAAAGTTGTGCTTGCCCAAATCATGCGCCAAGCTCATGAGGCGTTTTTGCTTTTCTGTGAGAGGGTAGTCATCGCCGCAAATCGGCATATAAGGCTTGGAAGCCACACTGGTCGTCATACAAACATCCTCAACTCAAAAATGGCGGCGTACAAAATTGAAAACAGCTGCATGAAAGGGCGCTTCTTGCTCAAAGCCCATGAGATGCCCCACGCCAGAGATACATTCATACTCGGCAGCTGGAATTTTTTGCGCCATGCGTCGCAACACTTCGGGCGGCGCTGTTTTGTCATGCTCTCCTGCCAAGCACAAAGTGGGCACGGTGATGGTGGGCAGCGCAGCACGCTGCTCAAACTTCACCAAAGCATTCAGAGATGCACGGTATGTTGGAGGCGGCACGGCCGACATGCAGGCATGCGCCAAAGCCAAGCCTGCCGGATATTGCGCAAGCCGCGCTCCTTCAGGCAGTGCATCAGGGCCCACCATGCTGGGAATCAATCGGTCGGCCACTTGCACCATCGATTGACCTGCCTCCAAAGGTGCCAATCTCTGCGCTACAAACTGTTTCTGAAAATCACCATCTTGATGCCCAAATGCAGGACTGCTGGCGGCGATGACCATGCCCGCAATGCGCGATGGGCAATGGGTCCATGCCTGCAATGCCACCATGCCGCCCATGCTGTGCCCCACCAAAACAGCTTGCTGCACTTTCGCGGCATCTAACAGGGCTTCGAGCGATGCTGCCAAGCTTTCAAAACTCAGCGTACCCTCTAGTTGACTGTCGCCATAGCCCGGCATGTCCCAAGCCAAGGCTCTGAAACCTTGCTCAGCGAAATAATCAACAGACGATTGAAAACCTTTTTTGCCGCCACCTATGCCGTGCAAAAACACCAAGGTGGTATTGGCACTGTGGGGCCCTGCTTCAATGTAAGCTGGTGTTGAGGCACTCATGAAGCGGCGCTTTCAAACACACCCTTGACCAACTCGCCCGCTTTCACCACATACTGCCCATCCAAGGCAATGCTGCAATGGCGCATTGGCAAATCAAAGTGTCCCAGCGTGTGGCGGCCAGCCACTTCATTGGCCCCTGTGGAGTACAAGAAGTTGCCCGCAAAGGCTCGCAGCTCTGTGCCATTGCAATCGCGCTTGTCATAAAAAGTCATGGCATCCCAGCGCGCAGCAGGGTTTAAACCAAAACCCACGTGCGACACGGCACACGCATCGCGATGGCCTTCTTTGTCAATCCAGGCTTGATAGTAAGAACGCATCATGTCCACGTCCACGCCTTCGCCTTCAATCTGCGTGATGGTGTCGTTTTCGATGGTCAGGTGAATTGTGTCTCGCAAATAGCGTTTGAAGGTGAGGTTCACATCACCTGGCGCCATCACCAAAGTGCCATTCACACTGCCAGCAGCAGGGAATGCCAACGCCAAACCACCTGGCCAGTGCGAGACCATGCCAGGTTTGGCACAAAAGCCCCATACGCCGCCTACCACCGCGGACTTCAGTTGAATGTTGAGATCCGTTCCGGCTTTGGAAGTCACATGCATGTGCTGCGCACCGCGCAGTTTTTTCATGGCATTGCGCACAACGCCTTCAAGCGCAGGATCGGGCACAGTGCGTTCCAAAATTTCAGGGTGCTCGTTGGAAATCATGAACAGGCGAGGCACGATGCCGTCGGCGCCTTTCAAAATAGCGGGCAATTCAGGCGCATGCAGCATGCCTTCTACCGTGCAATCAATCACCACATTGGCACGTTGCAAAGCAGCCACCACGGGGGCCAAGTTTTGAACGACATCGGTAGCCCCAGTAGATCGAACTGGGGCCGGTGCGCTCAGTGCAGGTGTAGGCAAGCAAATTTCAAAGACTTGAGCTCCCATGCGCTGGAGTGTGAGTCTTGCCAAATCAACATTGACACGCCTTGACTGACTTTCAGTCAACAAGGCCACCACATCACTCTCTTGAATTTTGCAAAGTGTGAATGTGCGCTCAAACGCGGCCAACCAACGGTGTTCAATGTGTTCAATCAGCATGACAACTCCTTGTGGCAAACTCTCTGGGTAGCTTGCCTTTCTAATGTTTCTGCAAGTTTATATGAAATTTCATACAATCCACTCATGAATTCCCCTAGCCCCACCTTCGACACCCAGCACTTCAAGCAAGCACTTTCACGCTTTCCAACGGGTGTATCGGTCATTACCACGCATCAATTGGGGGAAGCCAATCCAGCCGATTGGGGACATCAGTTTGTAGGGCTCACTGCCAGCTCATTCAACAGCGTGTCACTCACACCGCCTTTGGTGGTTTGGAGTCTAGGGTTGAAGTCCCGCACACTGCCTTCATTCCAAAAGGCGTCGCACTATGTCATCAACATTCTGAGCGATCAGCAGTTAGGCCTGTGCAATCAGTTTGCATTTGGGAAAGACAATCGATTTGAAGGCGTTGACTACGAATTAGGCACATCAGGCGTGCCCATTCTGCAAGGTGCATTGGCTTGGTTTGAATGTCGTAACCGCAGCCAATACCCAGAAGGCGATCACATCATTTTCATAGGTGAAGTTGAGGCCTGTGGCTTTGCACAAGGTACGCCCTTGGTTCATCAGCAAGGCGGGTTTTTTGAGATTGGTCAAGTCAAAGCTTAAGCACCATGGCTGAGAAAGAGTTCGTCGACAGTTACTTGCCCTACCTTTTGGCAAGAGCCAGCTTTAGCATCTCCAGTGAATTTCACGCGCAAGTAGAAGCGGCTGGCTTCACAGTTTCTGAGTGGCGGATTTTGGCATCTCTGTCAGGCGTAAAGCAACGCACAGTAGGCGAATTGGCCGACATCGTTTTGGCCAAACAACCCACTGTGACCAAAATGGTTTTGCGAATGGTAGACCAAGGCTTGGTGATGCGCACAGCTTGCACCCAAGACAAGCGGCAAGCTTGGGTGAGCCTCACACTTAAAGGGAAAAAACGAGTTACGCCTCTTTTAAAGAAAGCCGCACTTCATGAAAAGAGCGTACTGAGTGCATTAGGCGAGTCACAAAGCCATGTGCTGAAATCAATTTTGCAACAGTTATTCACAACTAAAAATTGACTTCAAAAGTAAGCCAATGCAAGCTTAATTTTTGAATTTACAAAGTGTATCGTTGCATGATACACTCATGATTAAAAGCTTTCGCCATAAAGGTATCAAGCATTTCTTTGAGACAGGCAATCAAAGTGGCATTGTCACAACGCATGCTTCTAAATTGCGACGTCAATTGGCTCAATTGAATGTTGCATCCGAAGCCATGCACATGAAAATTCCCGGTTGGGATTTGCATCCGCTTTCAGGAAATCTTAAAGACCATTGGTCGGTTTCAGTCAACGGCAATTGGCGACTTACATTTACTTTCGAAAACAAGGATGCAGTGCTGGTTGACTATCAAGACTATCACTAACCACAATGACTCAAATGCATAATCCGCCACATCCTGGCGAAAGCCTTTTAGAAGATGTGCTTCCAGCGCTTGGACTTAGCGTCACAAGCGCAGCAGAACAACTTGGCGTTTCGCGAGTTCAGCTTTCGCGTGTTCTTCATGGCCACTCCCCTATTACGCCTCAATTGGCTTTAAGGTTAGAAAAATGGCTTCAAGGTACCAGTGCAGAAGTTTGGCTGAATTTACAGTTAGCCCATGACATTTGGCATGCAAGAAAAAATAGGCCCATCAAGTTCGTCAAGCCTGCAAAAATTCCCAAGCACTTAAAGCAGCAAATTCAAGGCTTAACCGCCGTCACCTCAATCTCCACCAAGGCGCGGTCTTCCACCAAGTCGGCCACTTGAACCAAGGTCATGGCGGGGTAATTTTTACCCATCACTTCTTGGTAGACCTTGCCCAGTTCCCGGCCGCGCGCCACATATTCCTTTTTGTCTTTCACATACCAAGTCATGCGCGCCATGTGTTCAGGGCCAGCGCCAGCGCAGGCTAACGTGGCCACAATGTTTTGCAGTGCCTGCTTGCACTGCGCCACAAAATCATCGGTTTCAAACTGGCACTGCCCATTCCAACCAATCATGCCCGCAACAAAAATCATTTCACCGCTTGCGGCAATGCCATTGGCGTAACCCTTGGCAGGCGCCCATCCTTCTGGCTGAAGCACTCGCAAAATTCCTTGTGACATATTTGCTCCTTATTTTTCTGAATTGAAGGCAGGCGCTTGCTGCCGTAATTTGAAGCGCTGCAGCTTGCCTGTTTCAGTACGTGGCAAGCTTTCGCAAAACACCACCCGCCTTGGGTATTTAAAGGGAGCAATGCTTTGCTTAACAAATTCTTGAATTTCTTTGCCCAAGGCGGGTGTGCCTGCGTGGCCCGTTTTTAAAACCACAAAGGCCATGACCACCTGTCCGCGCTCAGGATCTGCAGCGCCAACCACACCACACTCTGCCACAGCGGGGTGTTGCATCAACGCACCTTCTACTTCTGGCCCCGCAATGTTGTAACCCGCCGAAATGATCATGTCGTCATTGCGCGCTTGGTAGCTGAAGTAACCATCGGCATCCATCACAAAGGTGTCGCCTGGCAAATTCCACCCATCTTTCACATAATCTGTTTGCCTTGTGTCGTCCAAATAGCGACAGCCTGTTGGCCCTCTCACAGCCAAGCGGCCCACCACACCAGGCGGTACAGGCTTCATGTCCTCATCCACAATTTGCGCTTGATAACCCGGCACCACTTTGCCAATGCTGCCAGCACGCACTTCTGCGCCAGCACTCGAAATGTAGATGTGAATCACTTCAGTACCACCAATGCCATCTGTCATTTCAATGCCGCTGGCCTTCTTCCACAATTGACGTGTGGCATCAGGCAAGGCCTCGCCTGCCGATACCGTATGACGCAAAGATTTCAAATCGAAGGCATACGGTTTTTCAGTCACCAGCATGGCCATTTGGCGGTACATGGTCGGTGCGGTATAGCACTGCGTTGCACCATACTGGCCAATGGCCAACAGCAATGATTCAGGTGTGTATTTTTCAAGCATTACAGCACATGCTCCAT
>Ga0209191_1002840_pt1 | contig 10537 bp, 3 predicted proteins | sample S_130626_EF_Meta_FD_187320 | JGI IMG/M metagenome (GOLD analysis project Ga0209191, IMG submission 187320) | Freshwater microbial communities from Lake Simoncouche, Canada to study carbon cycling - S_130626_EF_MetaG (SPAdes) (version 2) | ecosystem: Environmental > Aquatic > Freshwater > Lake ... | reverse complement strand
CTACATGGCTGGTGGTAGCAGGATTACTATGCCAGCAGCTAACACTTCTGATGGTTCTGCAAGACGGACATTAAGCAACACAGGGACAACCACTGGCGGTACGACAGGGACAACTACTGGCGGTACGACAGGGACAACTACTGGCGGTACTGCTGGTGTTGCTGGCAGCGTTACTCCCGGTTCTGCTAGTAGTTTGGATGCTATGACTGGCGCTCCTAAAATTGCTGGCGCTCCAACTATTACTGCTGCTCAAACTGATACAACAAATTTAGGAGCAACTGTACAAAAAGCTCCTGCTGCTGTTGCCACTGCTAGTGTACCTACAATAGCTACTGCCACCACTGCTGCTGCCCCTGCTGCTGTTTCTAGAGACGTAGTGACAGCTACACAATCATTAGGTGCTTTGCAATCAGCACAAGATAAATTTGCTGCACAAACAGCCCAGCTTTCTTCTAATGCTCAAGTAACAGCAGCACAAGGAACACTTTCTTCAGCCGCCATTGCTGCTTTAGTTTCAGCACCACCAGCGGCAATAGTATCGACCCAACCTGCAAGGGCTTTGCAATCTAGTGAAATAGCTGCTGCTGCCACTAGAAAAGATATTGATCAGCTTCGTTATGCAACAGCACAAGAGGGAGCATTAACTTCAGCAGATATTGCTAAAGCCGCTACATTCACTGGCCCAACCCCTACTGCTACAGCACAAACAAGTTACACATTAGACTCTGCTCAAATTGCAAGTATTGGAGCATTTAAAGCAGAAGATGCTGCTAAAATGCTTGAAGCAGATAAAGCAAAACTAGCAGCAAAAGAAGCAGCGACAACAAGAGTTTCTACTGTTACTGGCGAAACAAGAGCCATTACAGATCAAGAAGTTGTAGATATTGAAAAACAAAAGCTTCAAATTAATGTTGATGAATCTGCTATTAAAGCAGCAGCAACAATGGAAACCCTTGATAAAGCTGCATTGGCTATTGCACAGACAGGAAGTTTTAGCCAAGCTTTAGCCACTGCACAAACAGGCACAGTAGATGCTGTTAGCACTGTGCAAGGACAGCTTGCTAACCTAATGTCACAGTTTAATGATGGCACTCCTGCATGGGCTGCTGGGGCCGTTAGAGCAGCTAATGCTGCCATGTCTAAAAGAGGGTTGGGCAATAGCTCTATGGCTGGGGCTGCTATTATTCAAGCAGCAATGGAAAGTGCTATACCAATTGCAGCTAAAGATGCTGAGACATACGCGGCAATGGGTCTAGCCAATCTAAACAATAAACAACAAGTTGCTTTGGCTAACGCTGCTGCTGCTCAAAACATTGAGCTAAAAAATCTAGACAACAAACAACAAGCTTCTATTGCAAACAGTAACAATGCTTTTGCATTGCAGATGTCAAATCTTTCTAATACTCAAGCTGTTGTTCTTGCTAATGCTCAGCTTAAGGCTGGCTTCCAACTTAAGAATTTGGATGTTGCTTCTCAAACAGCAATTACCAACGCTGCTAAATATGCAGAAGTTAATAACATTAATCTAACTAATAAGCAACAGGCTACTCTTGCAAAATCTGCTGAGAACATGCAGATTGATTTGGCAAACCTTTCTAATAGTCAACAAACAGCTATTGCTAATTTACAAGTTAGAGCAGCTATTGCTGGTCAAGAACTTACCAATGATCAGCAATTGGCTATGCTTAAGAGTACACAAACTTTTGAGGGTGCAAAGTTTGATGCTACTAATAAACAAGCAGCTTTCATGCAAGACGCACAAGCTTCTGCTGCTATGAAAGGAAAAGTGTTGGATAACCAACAGCAAACAGCTTTGTTTAACGCTTCTGCAAAACTTGAAGAAAGAAAGATTGAGCTGACTAATGAACAACAAACTAGGTTGTTTAATAGTACAAACAGCATGACAATGAATGTCACTAACTTGTCTAATAAACAAGCGACAGCGTTGGCTAATGCTCAGATTGATGCTGCTATTTCGGGACAAGAACTTAGTAATAAACAACAAGTTAATATTACTAACGCTGCTAAAGTTTCTGAAATTGCTAATTTAAATTTTACAAAAGAACAAGAAAGAGCTATTGCTAATGCTGGCTTTATTCAACAAATGAATTTGGCTGACTTGTCTAATAAACAAGCTGTTGTTCTTGCTAATGCTGCTGCTGCCGCAACAATGGATATGAAAAATCTTGATGCTAGGCAGCAAGCTGCTGTTGTTAACGCCCAAGCGTTCCTTGCAATGGACATGAAAAACTTGGACAACAAGCAGCAGATGGAAGCTCTTAAAATGCAAGAGATTTCTCAAGCTATTCTTAGCGATACTGCTGCTCAAAATGCTGCATCAATTACTAACGCTACTAATAAACTAGAAGCAGATAAGGTGAATGCTCAGCTTACAGCAGCTACTAATCAGTTTAATGCTGGTGAGCAGACTAAAGTGGCTATTGCTAATCAATCTGTTGCTGCTGATATTTCTAAATTTAATACTCAACAAGCCAACGCAAGAGACGAATTTAATGCTAATATGTCTACGCAAGTAGCAATTGCTAATAGCAAAATATTAGCTGAAGTTTCTACAGCTAATACAGCGGCTACTAATGCAGCTAATGCTGTTAATGCTAAGAATGCTACAGATTTGTCTGCTGCTGAATATGCTCAACAAGGCCAAACATACAGAGACTTGTTAACAATGTCTTATAAGTCTGGTGAGAATGAATTGGATAGAGCCACTGATGTTTTAAAAGCAACAATTACTGGAAATGCGTCTGTAACTTCTTCTTCAAATACTCAAACAGCCACAGCTTTAGGTGTTATTGGAGGTGCTTTTGTTACATCGGGAGCCGCAGGAAGAGCTTTTGACGGGCTTGTATCAGTCCTTGGTAATATACTTCCAAAAACAAATTAAATATTATGCAACTTATTGAAAATTACATTAAAAAAATTGATGATGCTATTGCTTCTAAAGGCAAGAAAGTCGATACTTCAAAAAGCCTTCTTTCTCCTTTAAAAAAGGAAGATAAAAAGACTGAAGATAAAGATTTTCTTCTTATTGTTAATGTTGTTAAAGGCATAAGAGAAGCTAGGGAGAAAATGTTAAATGGAAGATAATATTCCAGTAGAGTCTATGAGACAAAACATACCGGGAGTGTCTTGGACACTGCCGCCTAAATCTTTGCCGTGGCAACGTCCCCCAAAGCATGCTGCTGTTTCTGATGTTTTGCAAATGTATATTGAAAAGATGTCTTATCCAGAAGTCATTGAAAATATTGTCACTTTGTTAAAAGAAACAAAGATGCCGTTGTCTATAGCAGCAGAGTCTCTTATGCTTGTTGGTGTACACAAAGGGTTGCACACAATTGATGCTGGTATTCTTGTTATGCCAGTGTTGATAGAGCTTATTAAAACAGCGGCAATGTTAGAAAATGTTGATGTTCCTACTTATCCAAGTGATTTGGTTAAAAACGAAAAACCAGTAGAACCAGAAATTATTGAAAATGCTTTGAAACATGCTTTTACTTCTATGCAAGCTGTTGCTAATGAAGAACCTACTCCACTTAGTGGGTTAATGAGTAAAAAGAAAGGAGTGATGTAATGGGCGCAGCAGCTTTTTCCCTTCTTGCTGGAATAGCTTCTGGTTATGCAACCAAGAGTGCAGAAGAAGAAAAATTAGGAAGTAAATTTGGGGAGTATGCTTTTAGCACTCTTTATGATGGCTACAAAACTGCAAAGAAAGACTACGACGAAAGACAAAACCTGTACATAGATACAGCTACTAAGCTTAGAGAGTTTTCTAACACTTATGGATATAAGGTTTCTGAAGGTGAATTAAAAGAAGCAATGTCTAGTCCTGCTTTTGTTTCTGAATTTAGCAGAGCTATGACAAAGCAAGATTTTGATCCAAGCAAAGTGGAATGGCAAAAGCTTTTTAGCAAAGTTGATAAAGAAAAAGCGCGTGACTTTACTGGCTCAGTAGAAGACTTTATTAAAGGTGAGTTTAAAATGCCAACAGCAACTTCTGTTGCTGAAGGTGCTTTAAAGCCACAAGCACCAGTTAGTGGTCTTTATGCAGGAGCTAGAGAAAAGGGATATAAAACAACATTTGAAGGCGCTGCTAAAGCATCTGGTGTTTCTATGGAATCCCTTATGGGAGCTTCTGGCGGCATCACTCCAAAAACCACTATCTCTGGTTCAAAATCTCAATTTGAGTTTGGTGCTTTTAGGCCAGAAGATTTAGATGATATTGGAAGAAGATTGGCTAAACAAAGGGTTAATTTGACAGTTAATGTAGATCCAGAAAATCCACCACTTAATCAAAAAGAACTTGTTGCTCAAGTAGATCAAGACCTTGCTAGATGGAGAGAAGCTAAACGATCTATTAATCCCACTTCTGATTCATTTACAGAAATGAAGAGTGACGCTATGACTGGTCTTGCTCATGCAAGACAAACAAAAGATCAAAAAAAGATTGAAGAAGCATTGGCTAAGCTTAATGATATTACGGAAATAGAATATATTGCTGCTAATTCGCACGGTGGTCCAGAGTCACAAGAAAAAGCAGAGGCACGTTTAATGTCCAATGCTGTAAAAATAAGCAAGATGCCAAAAGGAGAGGCAAGAGATGAGCTAGAACAAGCTAATAATGATGAAATGAGAGCTAGGGCAAAATTTTATAAAATATTTAGAGAAGAAAAAGGTTTATTAGAAGGCGAAAAAGATAACCAAGTTAATAAAGCAACTATTGCAAGTATGTTAAGGCGTAATATTTTTGAAGTTATGCTTCCAAAAGGCGCTATTACTCCACAAGCTGATGGTAGCTTTACCATTAATAGTTTGCCGGGACTTAAAGACGAACAAATTAAAGCTGCTGCTATGGCTGTACAAAAAAGACTTATTGAGATGTTTACAAATAATGGTGTTCCTGTAGATAACGCATCTAAACTAATCCTAATGGCTAATATGGTTAATTTTGATGCCAACGGAAAAGCAACGGTAAATAGCAATTTGGGACCATTGTCTTCAGAACCACCTCCGCTTTTTCCTACAACAGGCCCTACAACGCCTTTGCAGCCTCCAGCAGCCACTACCCCACAGGCAAGACCGACAATGCCTCCTGTAGCGGCTCCTACAGCCCCTCCAGCGGCTGTTCCAGCGGCTCCAACACCTGTTAGTGGTCCGGTAACAGTGAAATTGCCTGATGGTAAAACAGCAACATTCCCCAATGCAAAAGCAGCGGAGGAATTTAAAACAAAAGCAGGAATTAAATAATGGATTATGAAGAGCTTGCCAAACAATATGGCGGCACTGTTTCTAGCTCTACCTCTAGTATTGATGATTTAGTTAAACAATATGGGGGTAAAATTGAACCCAGCCAAACTGACATGGCAATGTCGGAACAAGACAAGCTTCGTCAAAAATATTCTGGCCTTACCACAGCACCAACAAGAAAAGAAACTGAAACAACAAAGGTTCCTTTTAAAGACTTATACGAAAAGCCAGACAACTTTAAAACTATTTATGACTATGCTACTAGCAGGTTTGGTAAAGATGTTATGGAAAAGGGGGAGTCTAAAAAAGACTTTGTAAACCGTTTTGCTACTCATATGAGAATGGAAGGAAATAATTTTATTTCTGCATATATGGAAGGCCAATACATGGCTGGTGCTTCTTTAGAAGATAAAGCTAAAGCAAAAGCAGCTTCTGATTTGTGGGAAAAAACTGCTAGTTTAGGAGAGAAAGGAGCGCAAGAAGGTATAAGACCATATGCAGATTATGGAAAAGCTGCTATTAGTGATCCATTTACACTTATTACTGGAGGTTTAGGGGCTGTCGCTGGTAAGGCAATAGGAAAAACTGCTCTTAAAGAAGGATGGAAAAAGGGTGTTACCAGCAATGTTGGTAAAATTGCCGCTATTCCCGCTGTTGGTGCTACTGGTTCTGGGCTACAAAACACGATAGGACAAAAGATTGATATTGAAGGAAGCAAAGGCGAACTAGATCAATTGCAAAAAACTTTTGCTGATTTACCAGCAGAAGACCAAGCAAGGTTTAGAGCAGATTTTGACAAAGAAGTAGCGGCACTTAAAACTAGAATTGAATCCGGTATTAGCGGAAAAGAAGTAGCCAAAGCAGCCGCTATTGGCGGTGCTGGTGAATTACTACTTGCAGGTTTACCGGGAGCAGCTAAAGCTGGTCTTGCTGCAAGTACAAAGTCTGCATTGGGTGATGTATTATCTACCCGCTTTAAGGGCCAAATTGATGAGCTTGATAAATATTTTGCCACACTTAGTGATGCAGATAAGAAAAAGTATGAAAGTTTATATAACAGCATTAAAGCTGACTATACAAAGAGAGGTGCTGTTCCTCCTGCAACAGTAAAACAAACGCAAGCTGGTAGAGTTGAGCCAGAGCTTGATGCCTACCTCAAGAACATGATTGAATCAAAGAATCAATTTGATATCTTTGAAGGACGTACTCTCTTAAATCAAGGTGGTAGAGCAGATCAACTAAAAGAAATGCAGCTTAGAGAATATTTGAATGTAAATATTCCTAAGTTTGCTCAAAACATTTGGAAACTTGCTCCCGATCTTAAACCAGATGATGTAACAGATCAGGCTATGAATAGGGCTGTTAGAGAAACTCTAGACAGACTAGACACTATTGATCCCACTATTTTAGAGAACGCTGCTAAAGGTTCTGACTTTGCAATTAAAGATTTCTTGCAAGCAATGGAAAACACTGGTCTTACATCAGAGCAGCTTTCAAAAATGTATGGCTCTAGTGTTAGCGACATGGGTAGAGGACTACAAGCATTGTCTGTAGCTAAGCGTCTTGAAAACACTATGCGGCAGATTGATCCAGAAGCTGCTAAGTCTATTGACAGCATGTATGGTAGAGACAATGCATTGACTAGCGGTTTTGGTTTCTTATGGGATGGTGCAAAGCGTCTAGATAAGGAACTAAAAGGTTTGATGGTGTCGCAGCTATCAACCACTGTACGCAACGCATTCTCTACAGCCACCACTGTTACCTTTGGTGCAGCTAAAGAAGCATTGGAATCTTCTCTTTATCGCATTGGCACTAGTGCTGGTGAAGTGCTATCTGGAAAACCAATTACTGGAACTTTTACTGGTGGTCTTAATGGTGTATGGAATGACGCTGTTAGAACATCTTCTTATTTAGGACAAGGTGAGTTGTCATCTGAAATGACAGACATCTTATTGAAAGATGCACCAAAGCTTTTGGCAATGGTAAAGCGAACTATGGGCGAAGCAACAGAAGGAGAACTATCAAAGCCTGTTCGCCTCTTAAATACACTTAACGTAGCCCAAGACTCATTCTTTAGACAAGCTATATTTGTTTCTTCTGTAGAAAAACAATTGGAGAGAGCAGGACTAGGTACTAACATTTATGATGTTATTGCTCAAGGTAAGCAAGTACCTGTTGATGTTCTTAGGAACGCTGTTGATGAGTCTCTTAGAGCAACCTTTAGTAAAATGCCATCTAAAGGACCACTTAATACTTTTGTGCAAGGCGTTGAACAACTTGGGCCAATTGCTTCTATTGTAGTGCCTTTTCCTCGTTTTATGGCAAATGCTATGGAGTGGCAATATAAGCATAGTCCTTTTAATCTTTTAAATGGTTCTGCTGAAATTGCAAAAGGAACTTCTTTAATTGCTAGAGGTAAAGAAGGAGGAGAAGCATACCTTGCTCAAGGGCTTGAAAATGTTTCTAAAAGCACTGTAGGTATTGCTGCTATTTATGCTGCATATAAATATAGAAAAGAAAATCAAGATACCAATTGGTACGATATAAAAGGTTCAGATGGTTCTTTAGTAGACGGTAGAGTGTTTTTCCCTGCTGGTCCGTTTCTTGCCATTGGCGATTATATGGTAAAGTGGGAACAAGGAAAAACAGATCAATTTAAATCAAAAGAATTGCTTGAAGCACTTACTGGAATGAAAGTACCAACAGGTACTTATGCTTTGTTAACTGATAAGTTTGCTGAAGCTTCTAGCAACGCTCAAACAGGAGAACAATCAGCAAGCACCAAAGTTGCTACAGTTATGGGAGAATTGGTAGGGGAATATTTAGGTAGAGGGCTTGTTCCGTTTCAACAGCTAAGCGATTTTATTGGCGCTATTGATAGGAATGAAAATCTACCCCGTGACGCTTATCAAGTTAAGCCGGGAGAAGAGGGTTTTATGACTTCTGCTAAACAACAATTGCAGAAACGTACACCAATTCTTAAACAAGACTTACCTGTTTTCCAAACCGCAACAAGAGAAGAGCAGCCACCTAATGATGCTGGTATTTTGAAAACAGCAACTGGTATTGCCATCAAGCCATTTCCAAATGAACTGGAAAAGGAAATTACTAGATTAAAAATTCCAACTACTAAAGTGTTTTCTACTACTGGAGACAAAATTGTAGACGCTGCTGCCAAAAAAGAAATGGCTCCCATTGTTGGTAAGTTGTTTGATTCTATTAGCAACACTTCATATTACCAAGAAAGCAGTGATGATATGAAGAAGATTATGCTTCAGAACACTTTGAGCTTTGCGTCAAAGACTGCTAAAGAAATAGCAACTAATAAAGATATGGCTCTTGCTCAACAAGAAGGAAGACAGTCTAGGATATTTGAAAACAAGTATGCTGGATTACCTGCTGAAGTAAAGCGTGAGACAGCATCTATGTATAAAAAATATACAGGAAAAAATCTAGAGGACACCAAAGACTACATGTCAGCATTGGCTATCTCTAATTCTATTAAGAAGATACCGGGATTCAACAAAGGAGGAATGGCTTCTCCTAGAGAATTACCAGATGAAGAAATGCCAAAAGATGAAACGGAGTTTCAGAGTTGGATTAGAAATACAGGTTGGTTTGACGAGTTTGTAAAAGAGTATGGCGAAGAACCTGATTTAAACACTAAAGACTATGACTATAGGGCTGCGTGGAAAGCTGGCGTAGAGCCTGAACGTGACCCGTATGACAACAATCGTTTTCATTGGCCTTCGTCGCTTCCAAGTGGTGAAATGCTTAAATCGGAAGACCATCCAACCGCATGGAAAGAATACTTTATGCGGGACACTGGTGTAAACCCTGATTCTTTAGGCTTAAAAACAAAAGAAGACGCAAACATTTATTTAAATAATATAGAACAAGAAGTTCCAAAGTTTGCTCCGGGCGGTCTTGTTAGAAACCTTACTGATATGCTGTCTCCTCCTTCTAGTTCTTTTATTAAGAAAGGGGCAGGTGCTGCTGCTGAAGAGGGTGGAGAGTCTTTGTTGTCTAAAATGCAAAAGACTTTGGAGGAAAGCAAAGCCGTAGAAAAACCAACAATAGAAACTTCTGCTCCATTTGCATTTTCAAGCTTAAAACAAAAGCCTTCAAATGGCATGTGGATTGGCACAGTAAAAGATAAGAACGGAAAGACAATTGAACAACTAGCTTTCCCTTCAGAGCAAGCAGCAAAAGACTATGAACAATTTACAAATAGTTTTAATGAGGCTCCTGATCTTCCAAAGAAGAAAGGTTTAATGTCGCCAGAAACAGAACAGCAAATTCAAAGTTTTGTGGACAAGGCTATTGCTGAAGGTAAAAAGAAACAAGCTTTGGCACAAAGACCAGACACATCTATAATGTCTGAAGTAAGTAAAAAGCTAAAAGAGTCTCCAGAAGTAACGCCAAGAGAACCCCGTAACAGTGCTAATTGGTGGGAAACTACTGAGCCAACAAATATTGCAGCTTTAGAGATTGCAAAGAAAGAAGCTAATGATGCATTAAAAGGTGATTCGTATAGAACTGTAGATAGAAAAGCTGGTTTGTCTTTTATTCAAGAATATAGAGAGGGTTACTTCCCATCATTACGAGAAGCTTTTAATCAAAGAGAAAAGAAAACAGACACTTGGAAAGTTGATGATGTTGTCTTGGGTGTTTTGCAGGGCGAATACAGAGCAAAATATAAAAAAGAACTTGAGATTACTCCTGAAAATGCAGTTGAAGTTGGTAAGATGGCAGACAAACTTCAAAACAAACTAGACGGTCTAAGAGAAAAATATAAAGATAGACCGCCAATGACTCTGTATCATGGTTCTTATAGCCCTAGACAATCAAGAGCAACATTTGGATTTAATGATCCTAACAATATACAAGTGGAGTCTTCTCATTCTGAATTAGGTATTGGCGCACCGTCATTTACTAAAGACTTGAATTTGAACATGGCTCAAACAAGGTTTGGTGGGCAAACCCCAGAGAATTATTTGAATGTACAAATTCCATATGCTGACTATGAATTCTTAAGAGTTAATATGTCTGCAAGGCAGTATGGTAATAGAGATTTAAATACTGCTGCAAGAACAATTACTGGAGATCCAATTACTGTACGTCCTATGTCTCTTCCAGCAACAACGTGGAAAGAACATGAAGATGCTATTGTACAAGCACAAAAACTAAAAGGATTGGGCGCACCTTCTGAACAAAGGGCAGCGGGTGCAGCAATGAATTACAATCCTACAGAAATGAAGGATGTTGTAAAGAA
>Ga0209191_1002836_pt1 | contig 10540 bp, 6 predicted proteins | sample S_130626_EF_Meta_FD_187320 | JGI IMG/M metagenome (GOLD analysis project Ga0209191, IMG submission 187320) | Freshwater microbial communities from Lake Simoncouche, Canada to study carbon cycling - S_130626_EF_MetaG (SPAdes) (version 2) | ecosystem: Environmental > Aquatic > Freshwater > Lake ... | reverse complement strand
GTAAAGTGACAACATTTTTATTTGAGGTGTTTGGACTAAATATAATACCATTTTGATAATTTGAAGGGTGATCCCACGATTTTATCATTTGATGACTAACACCACCATCATTCTGTTCACCGTTGGCAATATTTATAAATATAGATGGTGTACCTGTACCAACCCAATTAACTGTAGATGTATTGGGGCCAGATCCAATAAAAGGATTAGACCATACAGTTCTTGCTTTCCACAATCTAAATGTTAAAGAACCATCATTTGGATATGAACCACCAATCCCCCCCACATTGTCATGTGAGTTTGCTCCTGGTCTCAAATTAAATTGAACTCTTCCATCAAATGAAAAGTTTGATATCATTGCCTGATACTTATGAACAGATTGGACGAGAGCGACATTGAATACACCAAGAAGATTACTACCGACCAGTCCAACTCCATTTGATGTAATGAGATAATCACTTGTAGTAATGCCTGATACATCTGGAATGTTATAAGTAGTTAATGCGGAAGTTGTGCCACCAAAACCATTATTAGCAAACTGAAGACTTACTGGTCTGAAAACACCTGCAGTACTTGTAGGAATCGCTGCTGTTGGTCCAATCTCAAATCCATTTTGACGATTTGTATAAAGTGGTATAGTAGGTGAAACGCCACTAGACTTAGCTAAATAGTAAAACCCTGTAGCATTGGTATAAGTATATGGTACAATTGTACCAGGACCAGTTGCTCCCTGATTACCAGTAAATCCTTGTGGACCAGTTGAACCTTGAAATCCTGTAAAACCTTGTGGACCAGTAAATCCTTGAACACCAGTAAATCCTTGTGGACCAGTAACACCTTGGTTACCAGTGAAACCCTGAGGACCAGTAAATCCTTGTATACCTGTGTGTCCTTGTGGACCAGTTGAACCCTGACTACCAGTAAATCCTTGAGGACCAGTCGATCCTTGAGGACCAGTTCTTCCCTGAGGACCAGTTAATCCTTGTGGACCACTTAATCCACCACCTGTAATAGCATAACCGCTTCTATTACTAGAAAATGTAAGACTATAAGACATAGTAGTACTGTGTAGTATAGTATAATCAATGAATGGAGTCATCAATTTACCAGAATTATCTATAACTTGTACTAAGGGATAAGCTCCAAAACTGTGTGTAACAACAATATTATTTTCCAATTGAAAAGGTGTGTTCAACGTTGATGACGCATCGGTACCTCTTTGACCAACCAATCCTTGTGGACCAGAAACACCCTGTACACCTGTATGTCCTTGTGGACCAGTAACACCTTGATTACCGGTGAAACCTTGAGGACCAGTAAATCCTTGTACACCAGTTCTTCCTTGTGGACCAGTTAATCCTTGAGGACCTGTAGAACCTTGGTTACCAGTGTAACCTTGAGGACCAGTTCTTCCTTGTGGACCCGTAAACCCTTGAACACCAGTGTGTCCTTGTGGACCAGTAACACCTTGAGGACCAGATCCTTGAGGACCTGTGTTACCTTGTGGACCAGTGTGTCCTTGAACACCTGTAAATCCTTGTGCTCCAGTCTCACCTTGAGCGCCAGTATATCCACCACCTATGATTACATATCCAGATTGTCCTGACGAAAAATTGATTGTAAATGAATTATTTGCTAAATTGTGATTTAATGTTGTACTACTACCATCTATATTTATGAAGTTTTCGGCCGCATCAATTACTTGCACTAATGGATAATTTCCAAAGGAGTGAGTAAGTGTTATACTGTTAACATCTGATCCAGCTTGTCCCAAAGTTCCAAATGGGAAAACTTGAGTTGCTACACCATCTTGACCAGCTAAACCAACACCAGTTGGTCCTTGTGGGCCAGTATATCCTTGTGGACCAGTTTCACCAACTCCACCACTTGAAAAAAGAACCAAATCTTGATCACGGGTACCATCCTTCCACCAATAAAGATATCCTTTATTGTCGATTATTAATCTAACAGTCATTGTTGGGAATCGAACCGCTTCGGGAACACCGGTAGTGGGATCACAAGCTTTGAGTTTTGCTGCTTCTTCATCTACTCCGTCATATGGACCAGACCACCAATCCACTGGATTGGTATCCGCCATTCTGATTCCAAAGTTTAAGTTTTGTCCTGTTTCTGATGGTCTCATTTTCTATGTATAATATTTTTATTAAAAAGTAATTTCAATTGACACTGGATTTGAAGGTGTTGATAAATAAGGGCTAGATTGTGTGTGACAGAATACTTTATATTGAGTGGTTGATGTACCATCGTAATTTTTCAAGTTTAATGTCTCGAAGTAATTATACTTCGATAGAATACTACCTTGTCCACCATTATCTATGGAGAATGCAGCAGATACAACGTAACTACTAGGTACAGCTACAATAAATATTCTAGCGGTGTTGCCAGTATAGAATGTAATCTTATTATTGTTATCGATACCTATAGACTCGAGTTTCAACCTATAGTTTTGACTAGCACCAGGTCCATTGGATCCACCGTTAGCAGTTGTTGCAAAATCAAATAAATCTTCCCTTGTTATGCCTGAAACTCCAGAGATCCAATCTTCATTATTGACTGGTCCAAAGTAAACAAGTGGTTCAAAATTAACCGTTTTGGGAAGAGAACTTGTTTGGACTGAGATTTCATCAGTCGCTGTGTGTATATATGTTATAGATGTAGCAGTCACAGGTGCCTCAGCTCCAATAGGCTCATTGTCATCATGTGTTATTGTAGTAGTATTACCACCTGCAGCAGAAGGGAAAGATCCCGAGCCAATTGGAGTATAGTTAAGTGTTCCATTTGGTCTAAATGCTAACACCCAAGTTTGTAGGTCAATGTTCACGGAATTTCTAGTAGCATTACCATTAACATTAGATGCAACATTACCTAACTCTCTCAATAATTGAGATTCACCTCTTGCGTCAGATATAACCTGTGCAGAAACATTTATAGTTACAGTTGGTCCTATGTAATCAGTTACATCTATTTGATCATAACCAAATCCAGTATCACCTTTTGTATCAGTGACTGCATATCTAAAGTAATAGAGACCATCATAATATGGATCCTGTGTGTGGTTCCAAGTGAAAGGTAAGGCTGGTGTAGAAGTTCCATTTAATTCTTCTATTGGAATCTGTGTTGAGAATAATGGATTCCAATCGTTTTGATCCAATGACCACTCTAATACACCCGATGAGAATGTTGCTGCTGTACCATCAGATAAATAATTTTTAATAGTATAATCATATGATAATACAAATGTTAAACTTGTTTCCCCATAAGAAATACTTGATGGTGAATCTATATTTAATGTTACTATTGGTTTCATACCTTCATTTAAAACGTCAAAGATGAAATATTCCCAAGTCCAACCTATAGACTCTATTATATCACCTGAATTATATCTACCAAAATATTTACCAGATTTCAGATTAACTGTGAAGTTTTGAGAAATTGTTGCCATTATAGTCTGTGAAACCCCACCTGGTGCAGCAGTTACCCAAATCGGTAGTAGATTGGATTCAGTGCCTAAACTATACAAATAAGAACCACTTGGCCCAATACTAACAGCGGTCCAACCATTAACACCATAAACAAGCATATCACCAAAAGTAGCTGATATCAACTCTAATCCAGATGTTCCGGTTGGTCCTTGTGGACCAGTAATACCTTGTGGACCAGTAACTCCCTTAGAAGCCATCAAGTTCCAACTCATAGTTGCAATACTTGGTGTATTTCCAATATTTGAAGTAGTTATAGATACGTAACTTGATCCATCATATTGAACTACATCATACGGTGTGTATGTTGAAGTTCTTGCATAAACGTTTTGCCAAACAAATGAAGTTCCAGTTGGTCCTTGTGGACCAGTAAATGCCATAGTTGATACGGTACCTACTCCAATAATCCTACCCCATTGGTCGACCCTAAAAGTTGGAGTCTCAAACATAGAACCATAAGTAACACCAGTAGTAACACTAACTGTAGCTAATGAAACAGTAAAGGTATTTGAAACACTTATAGGTGATGCAAACTTTGTATAATCTATTCCAAAAGTAATGCCAGAATATGTTAAACCCGCAATATTTGTAAGGTTTAAACCTATACCCAAAGCTGATGTGGTTAATCCATTATAACCATAAATTTGTCCCCATTTACCTATTCCTTGTGAATCAGAATATAAAACACTATAACTAGCTTGTCCACCATCTTGAATCTTTATAGCTCCTTGATTGCCAGAAATAAGTTCTAATTGAAATGATGATTGTGTTTTTCCAAATCTAACAAAATTAACATTAGAAGCAGAAATATAACTGCTTGAGGTATAATTTACAACCTGAATAAGGTTATTCATCAAACCTAATGTTCTGTTCTCATTACCTAAGAAATCAAAATCAATAACTTTATAAGTGGTTGAAGAGTTTGTATAATGATCTACTCTAAACTCATCTTCGGTTCTGATAACAAACCCATTATCTAATTCTTTTTCAATGTAGTGATTTTGAGCATCTCCAAAATATAATCTACTATTACTTGTATTGCTTTTGCCAATATTAACATATCCATCAACGCTAAAAGAAGCACTTGTATTTGAAGGAGTTGAACCAATATAAACATATAAACCAGTATCGGTTATTATTGATGATGTTAAGGAGTCAGGTCCACCAAACTTAGCTACTCTGTTAATATCACCTTTGATATTAGCATTACTAAATGGAACCCAAGCAAACTCACCACTATATGTGGAAGTACTTAATACGTAACCAGTTGTAAAAGAACCAGTTATAGATAACATAGAAGGTGTTAAACCAGCTACGGATATTGGTGAATTTTGAACTGGTCCAGAAGCATAAGTCAAACCAGGTCCGATTAGAACATCTAATCTATAACCATATTTACTATCAATAGCTAATAAGCTTTGTGAAAGACCAGCTCCGATATAGTAGTCTAAAGCTAATCTCTTTTCAGAGTTGGCTTCATCTACAATATACCAACTACTAGTTTCTCCTTTTTTCGGATATATTTTACTAAAACCTGCATCTGGTATTGAAACAGAACCAGTCAGAATCCACTGAGGTATATTGAGAATGTTATTTGTCGCCATTTATTTAGTTTTATCTTTACCTTGTTATATATTAAAAAGATATTTTCTAAAAAGGTTATTGGGTATAAAAATTAATTATGATTTAATACCAACTAAGTCTTTCATTTTAATGACTTCAGATTTTTTCTGAATCTCCACAACGTAAATTCCATTTTGTTTTATTCTACACCCATGTGATATATCAAAATAATTTAAACAATCTCTAAATATATTTATAATGTCTAATGATTTGTTAGTGAAATTATACCTCTCATATTTTTGTTTAGCTTTATAATAGGAACCATCTGATATAAAAAGACCCCTCATCAAATTTCTGTAGTCAATATTTTGTAATTGGAAATCTGCTAATTCAATTTTTCTATCATGTTTTTTACCTTCTCCATGTTGAGGGAAATAAAATGGTAAATATTTGTCAAATATGGTCACTACAGTACATCCTTCCTTAAGTGTAAGTGTTGAATTTTTTTCAAAAAAACTTTCCATAACACTTGATATTTCTTTTATTGAATCATTATATTTGTTATCTTGGACTATTCTAATTCTATAGGACATTTTATTTTTTGTTATACATCCATCACCAATATATAAACCCAAAATAAAATTATAAATTTCTTTATTTTTTCTGACCCTATCAAGAATTCTTTCTAAATAGTTATCTTCTTCAATTTTAGCAATATTTTTTCTCTCCAAAAAATCTGTATTTAACCAGTACCTCAGAGTAGCCCTTGGAATTTTAAACTTTTTGCTCAAAGCCAATTTATTTGGATTTAGTTTAAACTCTTCAACAACTTTTTCTATCAAATTTATATCATACTTCATAGATTTATATATTAAAATATTTAAGTCCCATTATGTCATTGTGGCGGAACAGGTAGACGCGGCGGTCTTAAAAACCTCTGAGATCAATTCTCGTGTGGGTTCGATTCCCACCTTTGATACACAAAAGGTCTCTCTAAAAAAGAGACCTTTTTCATTTAAACAAATCCATAACAAATCTATACATGACTATATGGCACAAAAGCTTTCATTAAAGTTCAATCAATCCAATTTTTCGGATTTAGTAAGTAAGTTAAAAGATTTAACCGGCATTGAAGATGTAATAAAAATGAAATTTGATAATGAGAATATGGTATTATATTCAGTTTTATCAAATGAACAACAAGTTGCCGCAATGAAAACTTATGTTGTAAAAACACAAGATTATTTAGAAGGATTTCAAAGTGATGAAACAATCGATTTCATCATAACCTCAGCAAATAAGTTTGTAAAGAATATACAGTTTTTCAATACAGAAAACCCTATCAAGTTCGATTTGATTTATAAACCACTACCAGAAGATGATAAAACAATGCATGTAAGATCTGCTCAGTTATCCAATGGTAAACTTAAAATCTCATGTATTGGAGGTGAACAATTTAAAATAAGAGAAGTTACTAAAACATTTATTGATACAAGACTCAATCCAAAAAACTCAAAATGGTCTTTTAAAGTGTCTAATGGTGATTTTTCTGATATTAAGAAGTTATCAAGTATTAATTCAGAAGATAAGATTATAAATATCTCTGTTCAAGATGGTAGGGTTACATTTAATGAGACTTCAAAGTGGGAGTTGGAAGTTGATACTATAACATCTAAAAATCAAAACTTGATATTTGGTAAGAAATATCTATCAAATATAAACTGTGATGGTGAGTTTATAAACTTTAAAACATTTATTTTAGTAAGAGAGAAAGATTCTAATCTTATGTTGAGCTTTGAACAGAATTTTGATACAGAAGATTAATATGTATTTTGATGAATTAACTTCAATATCACCGATTGATGGTAGATATAGAAAACAAACCAAGGAACTATCTAATTATTTCTCTGAATTCGCTTTTATAAAGTGGAGGATTTTTGTAGAAGTAGAATATTTCATAAACCTATTTGATAAAAATATCATTTCAGATCCATTAGATGATACACTACGTTCTAATCTAAAAAAAATCTATACTGATTTTACTAAAGAAGATTGTGAAACAATAAAAACTATTGAAAAACATCTAAACCACGATGTTAAAGCAGTAGAATATTTCATAAAAGAAAAAGTTGAATCTCTTGGATTGGGTGAATATAAAGAATTTGTTCACTTCGGGCTAACATCACAAGATATAAACAACACTGCTATACCCCTAATGGTTAAAAAGTGGTTCGAAAATGTTTACATTGTAGATATTTACAAACTTATTGATGAACTAGACTCACTTTCCGAAAAAACACAAGATATAGTCATACTAGCTAAAACACATGGTCAGCCAGCTTCTCCAACTAAAATGGGTAAAGAGATTATGGTATTTATCGAAAGGTTAAAAAACCAAGTTAAGATGGTTGAACAAATTAAATATTGGGGTAAGTTTGGTGGAGCTACTGGTAACTTCAATGCTCATAAAGCAGCCTACCCAAATATTGATTGGATTGATTTTGGAAATACCTTTTTATCAAGTATGGGTTTAAAAAGATATCAACATACAACTCAAATAGAACATTATGACCACTTATCCGCTCTTTTTGATAATCTAAAAAGGATTAATGTTATTCTAATAGACTTTTGTAGGGATATTTGGCAATATATTTCTATGGATTATTTCAAACAAAGGGTAAAAGATGGTGAAGTTGGTTCATCAGCAATGCCACATAAAGTAAATCCAATCGATTTTGAAAATGCTGAGGGTAATTTAGGATTGGCTAATTCTATTTTGAATCATTTGTCTGAAAAGTTACCTATTTCAAGACTACAAAGGGATTTAACTGACTCAACGGTTTTAAGAAATATTGGTGTTCCAATGGCTCATATAAAAATCAGTTTTAATTCAATTAAAAAAGGTGTTGATAAGTTAGTAATCAATAAAGAAAAGATTGATGAAGACTTAGAAAACAATTGGGTAATTATTTCTGAGGGTATTCAAACCATTCTAAGAAGGGAAAGATATCCAAATCCATATGAAGCTCTAAAGGATTTAACAAGAGGTAAATCTAAAGTAAGTAGAGAAGATATATGGGAATTTATTGATGGGTTAAATGTTAGTGATTCTGTTAAGAACGAATTGAAACTGATAACACCTTTTAATTATTTTGGTGTTTGAAAATTTTCAAAAAGTCTTCCTCTATCAAATCTCTTTTAGCGGAATTTATTCTAATTTTAGTTATACAAAGATTATTTATATTTGATAGATCTTCAGAACTTATATTATTTTTAAAACCATAGAGTATGGAAATTTTGTGGTCGACTGAGGGATAATCTCTATCAAATGGTGATAGTTTTAAATTTTCACTTATATTTTCACCGTCGTAATAATCTATACCATTCCAAGTATCGAATAACTTTTTTTCATTTCTTTTAGTCATTCGTCTCACTTCTCTCCTATAGTTAAGGTAGGTTGTATTCGAAATTTCCACATACCTATCCTCAGATTTTGGCAAATCTATAATATTTATAAGTTTTGGAATTCTACAAGATTTACAAGTGTATTTACCATTTCTTTTTTTGTTTGCCAAGTATTTATTATATTCTACATTCGAAATATTGTTGCAAGATTTACAAATAGGATTTACTCTTACATGAGATACAGAAGGCAAGTCTAAAATATTTATGTTTAAAATGGTATTAAGAACTGCATTGTATCCAAGTTTCAAATAATGTGTTATATTTCTATAGGAAATAAAAATATCCATTCTTGGATTTGTAAAATCATCTCCACTATCATCTTTATAGTAATCACTATGGTCAAGTGTGACATCTTTGGTAGATTTACGATTATATAAAGCTTTTGATTTACATTTTCTCGAACAATAGTTTTTACCCTTTTTATCAGAAAAAAAATTATTACACTTATCAACAAGACATTTCTTCATAAGTTATATATAAATAATCAAATGCCCCATATTGTTTAAACAATAAATTAAATTATAATAGAATATATCAATGGAACGTAACTCAAAAATTGAGAAAATAAAGGAATTGAAGATACACGCTGAATCTTTGAAAAAAGATGTCGAATATTACAATTCCATGCAACAAGCTTTGAAATTAGTATTAAATGGCAGTTACGGAGCATTTGCTTCAAATTATTTCGCACTTTTCAACAATAATGTTGCTGGCACCATAACAGCAGAAGGTCGTAATCTTACTCAAACAATGAACCAAGTCAATGAAGATTATTGGTATAACCAATGGCATTTAGATACAGAACTTCACGAAGCAATGAATCTAAAAAATGTAACACCAATCCCAAGAAATGAAGAAGTTTCTATTTATGCTGACACTGACTCACTTTTTGTATCATTCAAGCCAGCAATGGATCATTGTGAGTGGAAACATCAATATTCATCAGAGTTGGATTTTATCCATGCACTTGATAAACATAGATATGCTGGATATTTCAAAAAGTGTTTAGATGAACATGCTGCTACTTATGGAGTTGAGAATAAACAAGATTTTGAACTTGAAAGGATTTCTGAATCTATTATATCTATTGCTAAGAAGAAATACATTCAACACATTGTATATGAGGATGGTATTCCATATGATAGAATGTCTTATATCTTCCCAAAGGGTGTAGAACTTGTTAGGTCATCAACACCTTTATTTGCAAGGGATAAGATTGTTGGTATTGTAAAATATTTATTTGAACACCCAGATACATTCAACATTAAGGAACTCTTAAAATTGGTTAAGAATCTAAAGAAGGAGTTTGACTTATGTGTACCTGATAAGATTGATGATATTTGTATGCAATCATCTTGTTCAAAGTATGAGGATAAGGTTTTAAATGATAAATCAAAATTGGAGTTTGTAAGTGGTGCTCACTTTGCGGTTAAAGCTTCTGCTTATCATAACTATCTTTTACATAGGAATAAATCATTGCAGAACAAGCATGAGTTTATAAAGTCTGGTGATAAGATTAAGTATTACTATTGTAAGGATACCTCTATGAATGATATCTTTGCTTATACAAGGGGTTCTTATCCTATTGAGATGGCACCAGAGATTGATTTAGATACTCAGTTTGAAAAGTGTATTCTATCTCCAATCAATTCTATTATAGAACCATTGGGAATGCCATTAATCACAAAAAGATTGAGTGTGGTATTAGATATCTTTTCTGGGTTCTAATTTAAGGGTTTTAATCTTATATTTAGTTGGGATCATATACCCCTCGGATTTTCCATAAATCTGTAGGGTAGATATTCCATTTTCATCTTTAGCTTGAAAAACAAAATACCAATCACCTCTTTTGAAAATCATAATATCAATATTTGAATATAATTTAGCTCCAAAGTATTTGATATAAGAAATACCATTTTCATCAGAAACACCACCACATACTTTTATTTGGACTGAATAAGATTTGCCATTTTTAATCATGATTCTATCTTGCCCACCATGAGTATCTGTTT
>Ga0209191_1002828_pt1 | contig 10558 bp, 8 predicted proteins | sample S_130626_EF_Meta_FD_187320 | JGI IMG/M metagenome (GOLD analysis project Ga0209191, IMG submission 187320) | Freshwater microbial communities from Lake Simoncouche, Canada to study carbon cycling - S_130626_EF_MetaG (SPAdes) (version 2) | ecosystem: Environmental > Aquatic > Freshwater > Lake ... | reverse complement strand
AATCAGTTTTATATCCTCCGTTATATGCACGCGCCGCACCAGCTGCATATGAATTGGTTGAAGCATCGTAGGCACCACTCATTGAAACAATGAGGCTGGTGTTCTTTAGCCCCATTCCGATCAGCAGGTTATTCCCAATGCCATTAGCTCCAGCAGCGTCACGTGTTGCTTTGTTATAAAGAGATCCGCTGTAATTACACGCAATTCGCGGTGCGCTATCTAGCGCTCCAGTGTCATAACAATTTGAGACAGTCGAGGCCCAGTTACCACTAGGTTTGTCAGTTGCTCCTGGGAACCAAGTAGCAGGTGCTGCCTCTAAGTATTTACAAGTCTGAGAGTAATTTTCTCCACAGGTAAAGCCTGCAGATGTATAAAAAACTGTTCCGCCACCAGGACCCACATCACCGACTGAACATGCCCCACCTTGAGCGCAACTCCATGTCGAGTGAGTCGAGCTTTGCATTGTGATCTTATATACCGATGATGAAAGCGCGATTGGGTTGGTAAAGCTGACCGTAAAGGTACCTGAGCCACTTGAAATAGTGGTTCCGTAACTACTAGTGAAAGTTCCACCGTTGTTATAGATCAATACTCCGCTCAAGGTGGTATTCGTGATTGGAACAGGTGCGCTGTCGCTATTTCCATATGCGCCAATTGAAAAATCAGCCCCATAACAGCTCGTAGGGATATTAGAGACTTTAATTGAACTCAAGTAATGGCTACCACCAGCACCTACCTCATTAACAAATGTGGAATAAGGGGTCACAGTCAGGCTTTGACCTCCGGAGCACGCAACAGTCTGTGAGACCGCTTGACCGAATTCTATTCCAGCCCCTGAGTTCAGTGAGATATTTCCAGCAAGGGTGCTTTGAAAAAAGAAGATGGAGGCGATAATGACTACCGCACTGGTCAGATACTTATTCTGAAACTTTTTACCAGTCTTCGCTTCAATGGGGTCATCGTGATAGAAGTCTTCAGACACGATGCGCTCCCCTCTCGGCTAGCGGCTAGCCGTTGCTGGCAATGCCTGATTGTACGTGCCCCCAATCGGACTCGAACCGATACTGGAAGGATTTTAAGTCCTCTGTCTCTGCCTTCGCAGGACCGCTGCTAACGGCGACGTGTCCTAATGATTTCTAGCGGTTTAGGCGTTCCCGGATTCTCGCAATAATATTTAAAAGGGACGTGGCGCGCGCTTTAAAGCTATTCTCAATCTCGGCAGCTAAGTTCTGTATCTCTAATGGAGTATCCAGCGCACTACTTTGCGACTTTCTCAGCCCATTTACTATTGAAGTCTTGTGTTTTGACTGTGCAGGAACTAAGCCCACATTAGCTAGATCTGAATAGTAAAAGACCTGATGGGTGGCGACTCGATCTACCGTGCCGTACTTAATGACTACTTTCTCCAATTCTTGGAAATCTCCCTTAGCTGCTTGGGAAAGACCCAAAATTTCTTTGTTGATAGAGTCTATATTCTGCTCAGTAGAACCACTCACATCCGCAGCTTGGAATTGGTTAGAAAGTACTTTCCGTGTTTCTGCAACCGCTTTAAGAATTTCTGCCTTTGCCTTAGCGATTGCCGCCTCACGTAAGCGGCGTTGCTCTTCGGAGGACAACTGCTTATTTTCAGATGTATTGATCACGAATACATTAGCCAGTGTGATGATTGGGTCCTCAGTAATCGCTACTTGAATTTGCCCGTTCATGCTCGCAGATCCAATTTTTGTCGCGACTCCGCCAATTATCATCCACGCTGTCGCATTCTTTTCAATGGCTGAGTTAGTAATAGTGAGTTGAATTGGGTTACGTGCAGAAACTACACGTTTTGCAATACTTATATCATCACCAGTTGACCAGGAGAGTGCGAAATTTACCAAGTAGTCATAGGAGCTGTTAATTAGATTTTTTGCAGCATTTTGGTTTGTTAGGCGCCAAAAAATAACTTCTGTCCCTGCATCAAAAGTGTTAGACGGAATTACTACTCTAACTGAACTATTACCCCCATCTGACGATACCGTGGCATCGACTGATTCGCTTCCTAAAATGTTCCAAGTAAGAACTTTTGCTATATCTGAATTGCTTGTCCTGGCCAAAGAAGTCTGGCGCCATTGTGCAGTGAGATTTATATTTGCCTTGGCCACCGTATACATCGCCCCCGGCTGGTAAGAGCTAGAACCATCACTCCATCCGACAAATGTAAAATTGGCGCGAGTAGGTGCTGCTGCCACTGAAAAAGTTTGAGCTTCCACATACGTCGCTCCACTCGGCATACCTGAAACGGAATCAAGAGTTCCTTGGGAATAAGTCATCGTTCTGTAAACGGTAACTCCGGGAGTTGCTGAGATCGCAGTTGATGCTACGCCTGCACCATAGGGGGTGACTGCCCGCAATTTAATTTGATAAGTTATTGAATTAGTTAAAGTACTTATTGTCATTGAATCTGAAACAGCTGGTGGTGATAAGGCAGTCCAAGAGCCACCGTTATTTGTTGAGTACTCGTAATTTGCTATTGAAAATCCACCATTATTTTCAGGTATGGAAAACTTCACTGAGACTGCACCATCAAGAGCGGTATAACTCAAATTTCTCGGTTGAGTTGGGGGTCCCACCGGTGTAACTGATCTGGAGACTGAATAAGTGCCAACGCCATTGGCATTCCGGGCCGCAACACGGAACGTATATGGCGTGCCGTTAGTAAGCCCCGTCACGGTTTCCGCGGTCGTGGGATGAGCTACCACTGAATAGCTCTTATATGCAGAATCGCTCTCTGAAGATTCCTTGTAATCAACTAAATAGTCAACTGGTAACTCGCCACCAATTGGTGCTTGCCAATCGACAACAACCTGGCCATTGCTTGCACTTACTGGTAATTGCGCTGCGCTCAATGGAAATCTAAAAACTACTGCGCTGCCATCTGGAAAGTCCCAACCTTTGCCATTAAAACCGGTTCCCCGTGCAGCGTTGCAAGAAACTGTGCAGTCTGTTCTTGGATTAGCGATAGCTGGATGATTAGATTCGGTCGCCGGTGACCAAATCACATTCTCCAAACCAGTACGAAGGTCACCTAGGGTTGGCGAATAACTCCCCCATGCAATTTGACCTTCCGATGAATACCAGTTGGTTAGATAATTATTCATTAATAAATAACCGTCTAGATTAATATCTCGTGCATCTGCGGTGCTTCTACCAACCGCAACTTGTGCTCCCGGATAAGTAAGAAGAGTCTTGCCATTAATGGCTCCAGCCCAGTCCTCTTGTCCGCCGACACCAGGACCTCCACCAATTCCTGTGTAATGGTCCCCACCCATTGCTAAAATATAGATATAAGTTTCACCGATTTGCGGCACCACATCTTGGTTGGACATCGCGGCAACTTGGTCGTACCACGAGACATCGTTCTGCCAAAAAAGGCGCGAAACATTTCTGTCATCTCCCATCCACGCAGCAAAATCGTTATCAGTTATTAGTCCCAAAGTGACCGATTCAAATCCTGGTGCCAATGGTGCTGCAATGGAGGAGGGCATTCCAACGAAGGCAAATGTGCATAGAAGTGTTATCGACACCCCACGCGTAATCCTTCGTAGCATTACAGAAGTTTAATGATTCCCATCCAAAATGCACCTGAAGAGTGATGGAATTCACCTTAAACCTATTTCTTGGTGCCCCCAATCGGACTCGAACCGATACTGGAAGGATTTTAAGTCCTCTTAGCAGCATTTGCTGGACTTACTGGAATTGATAAACTGAAAATTAAAGCTACGGTTAAAATCCTTTTCATTTCTTCACCTTATACCCGGTAGGGCACTTAGGATTCTTCCCAATCACTTTCAGGGAACTCTTGCCTTTGATGCAGGTAATGGATTTATCCTTAGCTACAGGCTTGGCTGCTGCTTTATCTGCTGCTGCTTTATCTGCGGCAGCTTTCTCTGCGGCAGCTTTCTCTGCGGCAGCTTTCTCTGCGGCAGCTTTCTCTGCGGCAGCTTTCTCTGCGGCAGCTTTATCTGCTGCTGCTTTATCTGCTGCTGCTTTCTCCTGAGCTGTTAGTTCACGCATTTCGAAATTCGCAACATTGGTCCAACCAGTTAGTGGCTCTTCGGTTGTGTGCTGTCCTACCGTATCTGTTAAGACCAAAATTAAGCGATAGGTACCCAGTGGGTTTGTCTTCTCGGTAGGAATTTTACAGTTCCAAATTCCTTCTTTTCGATCTCCTGAAGTAAGATAGCAATTCGAGAAGTAGAAAAATAAACTTGGATATTGAAGTGATCTGATTGATGCGACTGGTCCAATTGAATTCAAACCAACGTCGTCTGTTGCTCGGAAGGTTATCTCTACGTTCTCACCAGCTATCACCGAAGCAGCAGTCTTGATTGATGCGTAATCTATTTTCGGTGGAGAATCGATTGCAAATGCGTAATTACCAAAGATTCCATTGAAGACAACAACCACTGTTAACGCAACTTTGAGATGCGACTTCATTAGTACAGGATAGATACTTTAGGAGAAATCTAATAGTACCTAGTACCGATACCTTCCCGCTCAAAGTTAACAACCCCGGGTCCCCCGTAGTCCAATGGCAGAGTCATATGGAGCGCGAGCACTGCTCGAGTGCAGAAGCTCTGGGCTGAGAAATATCGAGGCTCAGAGCTTCGCCTTGGAATCCTTCAGGCTTACTTGAAGCCAAAGAAAGTTGCTCTAGTTAATTCTTAATTGACTCTCAAAAAACTCTGACTGGTCTAACGCGACCGCCCCAGCCTGCGTAGTATTCGCTAATCGATGGATCTGAACCGTAGATTAATTTGTAGCCTGCGATAAATTCATTTGGCGCCACTCCATATGATGAAGAGAGATAAATATTGTCCGCGTCGTTAAAGCCAAGGTTCGCATCGATAGTTGTCCCAGACTTAGAACACTGCACTGCAGTATTTCCAAGCGCACCTATCTGGCCTCTCGCATACTTACATAGCTCGTTTAGTTCTTTAATTGAAGGCAAGAACCACTGCCCTGTGGTCGAAGTCCCAGCAGCACCTGCATAATTCAAAGCAGCTATAAAAGAAAAGCGCGCTGACTTCCCTGATGTCACAGTGTTACTTAAAATTTGTTGAGTGTTTTGATATCCCGTGCCAATGTCTTGTCCTACCGCAATTGAACCGGGGTTAACACTTGCAAACGCGCCATCTGACCAGACTAAATAAGGGTCCTCATTCACATTTGCTCGGGCGCTCAATATGATTCCGTCTGCACCAATATTATTTGGCCAATCCGAAAGACTTGCCCAACCCTTAGGTGCAAACTCTAAATATTGACAAGTTGTATTGCAGGTAGAGCCGATCGAGGTGAAGGGCGTCGCAGAAACATAGAAAACAATGCCGCCACCAGGACCGCGTTCTCCAACGTTATAGACAGGTTTCGTATGGACACCACTTTGAATCGTTAACTTAAATACACTAGCTGAGAGAGCAACTGGGTTAGTGAAAGTTATTGTAAATGTTCCTGATCCACTTGTGATACTCGCGCCTGTAAGTATTCCAACACCAAGTTCAAATGTTCCATTGTTGTTATAGACAACGGCGTTTGTAGATGTGGTGTTAAAGAGCGCAAGTGGGGTGCTACTTGAATTGTTATAGGCGTTGATGGTGAAGTCATCACCGTAACAGGAAGTTGGGATATTGGAGACAGTCACAGATTGCAGGTAGTGAGCTCCGGGAGAACCATTAACAAATGTGGATCGTGGTGTAAGGGTGAGCGAAGTTTCGCCGGAGCAAGCAACGGCCTGAGAAACGCTCTGGCCAAACTCTGTTCCCTGGTTGGAGTTTATTGAGACATTTGCTGCAAGTGTGCTTTGCAGAAAAAAGATGGCACCAACAAGGACTACTCCGCTAGTGAGAAACTTTGAACGCGATGATTTGTTTGAAACCTCATCCACGGGGTCATCGTGGTAGAAATCATCAGACACGATCTACTCTCCCCCTCAATGTCTTCGAGAAGGATAATGTGTAGGGTCAAGGCCTGTCTACCTATACCTTCACGCTCAAAGTTAATAACCCGGGGTCCCCCATAGTCCAATGGCAGAGGCAGATGGAGCGCGAGCTTTGCTCGAGCGCAGATGCGCTGGGCTGAGATTCATCGAGGATCAGAGCATCGCCTTCAAATCCTTCAGGCAGTGTATTAATTGTGTATTAGTTTTGAATTGATACACCTTGAGTTATCGAGAATCAGTGACATAATTTACGCACGAAGATAACTAAATAACCTGCATTTTGTGCCCCCAATCGGACTCGAACCGATACTGGAAGGATTTATCTTTTCCTAGTCTTTTCTTTCCACGCAGCAAAGGGATCCATTAACCCTGGAATGACTAATTACGGCGTAGATGTCATAACTCGGTTTCCAGTTCCTGAACCAGCAACCGCAACAAATGTGCCATTGCCATAGGTAACGCCATACCAGGCGTTATCTGTAGCTGCCGCCCGCGAGGCCCAGTTGATGCCATTTGAGCTAGTCATTACTTGAGTTGAGCTAGATCCTGTAAGAGCAACTGCAACAAATGTTCCATTGCCATAGGTAACGCCATACCAGGCGTTATCTGTAGCTGATGTGCGTGAGGTCCAAGTGGCTCCATCTGTGCTGGTCATAACTCGGTTGCCAGATCCCGTATACGCAACTGCAACAAATGTGCCATTGCCATAGGTAACGCCAGCCCAGAAGTTTTCTGCAGCTGATGTGCGTGAGGTCCAGGTGATGCCATTTGTGCTGGTCATAACTCGGTCGCCAGTTCCTGAAGTGGAAACTGCAACAAATGTGCCATTGCCATAGGTAACGCCCGTCCAGGATTTGTTATTGTCAGCTGCGGCGCGCGAGGTCCAGGTGATGCCATCTGGACTTGTCATCACTCGGTTGCCAGATCCCGAATTAGCAACCGTAACAAATGTGCCATTGCCATATGTAACTTCTTGCCAATCATTATCTGCAGCCGATGTGCGCGAAGTCCAGGTGATTCCATCCGGGCTAGTCATAACTCGGTTTCCAACTCCCGTACTAGCAACTGCAACAAATGTGCCATTGCCATAGGTAACGCCCGTCCAGGATTTGTTATTGTCAGCTGCGGCGCGCGAAGTCCAGGTGATGCCATCTGGACTTGTCATCACTCGGTTGCCAGATCCCGAATTAGCAACCGCAACAAATATGCCATTGCCATAGGTAACGTCATACCAGGAATTATCTGCAGCTGATGTGCGCGAGGTCCAGGTGATGCCAGTGCTTGCACTTGCGGCGTGAACACCACTTTGAATTGTTAACTTAAATACACTAGATGAGAGTGCAACGGGGTTGGTAAAAGTCAGTGTGAATAAGCCTGATCCACTTGTAATACTCGCGTCCGTTAGCGTTCCAACTCCGAGTTCAAATGTTCCATTATTGTTATAAACAACAGCTTTTGTTGATGTGGTGTTAAAGAGTGCTAATGGGGCGCTATTTGAATCTCCGTAGGCATTTATAGTGAAGTCGTTTCCGTAGCAGGAAATTGGAATATTAGAAACAGTCACTGATTGCAAGTAGTGCGTTCCGGGAGAGCCATTGGTAAATGTCGATCGCGGTGTCAGAGTCAGATTTGTATTACCTGAGCAGGCAACGGCTTGTGATACACCTTGTCCAAATTCAATACCCCTACCTGAGTTCAATGAGATATTTCCTGCCAAAGTGCTTTGCAGGAAAAAGATTGAGCAGACAATGACTACGCCAGTGCTAAGAAACTTTGATTGCAGGGATTTTTTAGAAATCTCCTCGATGGGGTCATCGTGATAGAAATCATCAGACACAATCTGCTCCCCCATCCAGCTATACGTGAGAAGGATACTGTGTAGGGGAAATGCCTATAGAACGTGCCCCCAATCGGACTCGAACCGATACTGGAAGGATTTTAAGTCCTCTGTCTCTGCCATTGGACTATGGGGGCCAATGTGAAAGCGCAGTCTACTATGCAAAAAGTTAGCTAATGCCCGCGAACTTAGCGCCCTTTTTCAACACTGAATCGAGCATTGGTTTGGTGAGTTTGCCGGTGAAAGTGTTCTGTTGACTTGGGTGGTAACTACCGATGATTAAGTAGTTGATGTTGTTATGTAAATACTTAATCGTAGTTCCATGTCCAAACTTTGTTGTGGGAATTAGGTGTCCTTGCGCCTTTAGCGACTTGATTAATACCTGCCAGCCAAAGTTGCCAAGTGCGACAAAGGATCTAACCGATGGGGCAATTAGTTGTAGTTCGTTTTCAAAATATGGTGCACATGTGTCGCGCTCTTCGGTAGTGGGTTTATTTTCAGGTGGAGCACAACGCACCGCCATAGAGATTCGAGTCTCTTTAAGCACTTGGCCATCATCGCGCGATGTTGATGTGGCAATCTTTGCAATGCCAATTCGGTGCAGGGAGCCATAGAGCCAATCACCTGAAGCGTCGCCGGTGAAGATACGCCCGGTGCGGTTGGCACCATGGGCACCGGGTGCAAGCCCAACGATGAGCATCTTGGGTGTTGCTGAACCAAAACCTGGAACCGCCTTGCCCCAGTATTTTTCGTTTTCATAAGATTTACGTTTAGTGACAGCTACTTCTTCTCGCCACTGAACTAAGCGAGGGCATTTGCGGCACTTAATGATTGCCTGATCAAGTAACTCAATCGACTTATACAAGTGACCAAGCCATTCCATCGAGAATATCTGACTCCGATGCCACAAATTCCGTAGCGCCGGTTGCAAGCATGATGCGTGAAAGAACCAGTGAACCAGCGCCAATAACATCAACGCGACCTGGATGCATATATCCCAGGGCTTCGCGATCTTCTCGCTTCATAGATAGGAACGCCTTTGAAACAGCATGAACTTTCTCGGCCGAGATTCGGGAAAGGTGAATTGAATATCTGTCATAGGTACTTAGCTCTAGCGCTGCAGCTGCAACAGTAGTTGCCGTGCCAGCGACTGCAATCAAAGTCTTTGATTGAGTTATGGGAACAATTTTGGCTGCTTGGGCAATTGCCTCATCGATATCTTCAATTGCTGCCGCAATTTGGCCCGGGTCGGCATCGCCGCCAGTGAAGTGGCGCTCTGTCATTCTCACGCAACCAATATTCATACTCTTTGCAAATTCCACAGTGGTGGTGCCAAAGACAAACTCGGTAGAGCCCCCACCAATATCGATAACAAGAAAGGGTCCATCTGCGGCCGGAAAATCACGAGTGGCACCTTGGAAGGAAAGTGCTGCCTCTACTTCTCCAGGAATCACTTCAGGAGCGATACCAAGTCGTTCTCTGACGCCATCAATGAATAAGTCTCTATTAGTTGCATCGCGTGTTGCACTGGTGGCACAGAATCGAATCTTTTCAACTCCACGCTTTGCTATCTCGATTGCAAACTTATCCACGGCGGCTAGTGTGCGAATGATTGCATCAGGGTGAAATTGACCAGTCTTATCAACGCCTTGTCCAAGGCGAACTATCTCCATCTCGCGATGGATCTCACGAAAGTGAGCGCCATCAATATCAGCAATCAGTAAACGAATTGAGTTGGTGCCGCAATCAATAGCTGCTACTCGCATGACATCTGCTTCCACCATTCGGGTAGCGCTGCAAGTGCTTCATCTCCAAGTGGGTTTACGCCAGGACCTGCAGAAAGAGAGTGAGCAATCAGTGAGTGCAGGCATTTGACGCGGTTTGGCATACCACCTGCAGAAACATTTTCTACTTCCGGAACATCTATCTGCAACGCAGAACGAGCTGCAATGTAATCATCATGAGCGGCGGCATATTCACCTGCCAATACAGCATCAGTTTCAAGTCGTGCCTGCATCTGACCCATCATGCCGGTTGTTTCCAAGGTTGAAATCGCTGCAGTAAGGCGCGGGCAGGTTGCATAGTAGAAAGTAGGAAATGGTTCACCGTTGCTAAGACGTGGCGGTGTCTCTACTACAGCTGGTTTGCCGCAGGGGCAGCGATAGGCAATGGCATGCACATCACGAGGTGTGCGCCCTAATTGATTTTCAATAACTGCTAAATCGGCATCCGTTGGTCTGCGATTGTCAGCACTCACCCTTTACCTGCTTCGGTAATTGAGGCAATCATCCGGGTATACCAAGGTTGTCCTTCGGGAAGATTGCTGACAACGTCGGTCTGGGCGGGTTGATCAGAATTCTCGCCATCTGTTCCGGTAACAATGTATTGACGCTCACCTGGCAGCACGAAGTGCAGTCGTTCGCGTGCTTGTGACTTTATGTATTCAGGATCTTGCCAGAGCAGTAATTCTCTACGTGCTGCATCAAGTGCCGAATTATCACTTTTCAGTTGTGATTGCAGTGCATTGATTTGTGCACGCTGCACAAAGTAATTCTTTATTGGAGGAGCAAGGAAAAGAGCTAACATAAAAAAGATTGCTGTGACAGCTAATAAGCGTCCAGATCCCTGGCGGCGATTAAAGTTAAGGTTGCGCGAACGGTAACTTTTCTTTCGCTTTCCAGAGCTAGATTTAAGCGCCATCTTTTGTGATTAGCCCTTAAAGCGAGGAAATGCCTGGCGTCCTG
>Ga0209191_1002818_pt1 | contig 10570 bp, 11 predicted proteins | sample S_130626_EF_Meta_FD_187320 | JGI IMG/M metagenome (GOLD analysis project Ga0209191, IMG submission 187320) | Freshwater microbial communities from Lake Simoncouche, Canada to study carbon cycling - S_130626_EF_MetaG (SPAdes) (version 2) | ecosystem: Environmental > Aquatic > Freshwater > Lake ... | reverse complement strand
AGATACTCCTTCTCCAACCCGCGATAGTATGGAAGTGCAGGTCGGATTTGAACCGACGGGTTTACAGCTTTGCAGGCTGTTGCATTGGACCACTCTGCCACCGCACTATAATACTGGCTCCGGTCCGTGGAATCGAACCACGCTTCAGGGATTAACAGTCCCCCGCCTACACCGTGTTTGCTTGGCAACTTTTGACAACTTGGTGGAGCATCCTGGGATCGAACCAGGCATGCCAAAGGCGCCAGATTTACAGTCTAGTGCATCACCATTGATGCTTCTGCTCCATTAAAGAATAGCTGTACCAACTCTATGAGCTGAGCGAATTTTGGAGTCCTCCGCTAAGAGTTCCTTAACCATTGCCCTAGTTTTCTCAGGACTGATCGATGGTCCGACCAGCCCGTCTAGTGTACACGTCTGCACACGATACCTACGACAGCTATTTTTTAATGGCGCCATATTGAAATACACTCTGTTACATGTCATCTCTCCACGTGTGAGGTCGAATGTGCTTTAATATGGCGTCCCTACCCGGTGCCGCCCCGGGTCCGCTGCCGTGAAAGGGCAGTGATCTAGCTAGCGTAATCTATAGGGACTTTAACTCTACCTTTCGTGATTTTGATATGACCTAACTGATATATTACATATAAATTATTAAAGAGCGATACAACTAATAATACTATTGTACGCTCAATTTGGTAAAAGGTCAATGGTAATACTGTTGTATTTTTACAACAATTATGCCCAACGCCCAAAATCTGGTTGGAATTTAGCATTAATTTCCGATCTATCTGCCCCTGTACCTATGGTCCTATAGGTAGTGTTTATGTTGGTCATTGGATACTCTAATCCTAAATATCTTAAAGTAAAGGCAATAAACGTTTCTGTAGCTAACTCTACCTGTGGATAGTTTATATAAACATGATCAAAATGATTAACCATATTACAATATCTGCCAATGGCTTCAGGAAGTCCTACAGCAAACATGTCGTCTATAAGATTGCCTCTCCTATTAGACGAAGTTAATATGACACTGGGATTTTGTTTTAATATTTTATAAACATGTTCTAGATCTATGTGGGCTCGTAATCCTAGATCTGGTCTTGATCTAATCATTAGATCGTATTCAATTCCGGATTGTTGCCTAAGTAAATCGGCCTGATGTACCATCCAATACTGTTGGAACAAGACTTCAGGATTACATCGTACACGTGGCCCGTTGTATGTTCGAGGAAGTGGCGGACATTCTAGGTAATCAAATAATTTCACATCTACTAATCGATGCTTTGGTGGAAGATATGGTTCAATATAGTCGCGGGCCTGTTGTTCTGTTTCGGCTGTATAACCTGGAGGTATAAGCCAATCACGATATTGGTAATCAATTAGTTGTGGTACTGCTGTCCTGTGACGTTGATGATCGTCTCTCAGTTTCCAAAAAGCCACGTACCAATCTATCTCGCTGTTCTGTAAGTTAGATAATTGGGTATCAAATTCTGCACAAAATCGTGCTTGACCGGGTATTAGAAGGGCTGTTTTCATTTATATTCCTTTGTGAATTACTTATAATCAGATCTCTTGACAGTACAATTTATTGATGCTTAAATAAGTGCTACTATAACTAAAACTATGAAAAGACACTTATTAATTGTATTACGCACATGCACTATTGTAAACTCGGCTTCTGGTAGTAACAGATATATAAAAGTTTCAAAAAGAGAGCTAGTACAGAAATGTGTTAGCAGTATCGTCAATAGTATCAATCAGGTTACTGAGTTTGACATAGAGCTAGTGGTTCTAGATGATCACTCAACTCCAGAAGCTGTTGCTGACATCCAGCAGATTATTAGTCACTGTAAACATCCTGCAGAATTTATTCCAGTAACTGATGGATCCGGTAATGGGTGGACTATGAAGCGGGTATATGAACAGGTCGAACAGCGGTGTAAGGATCTTTGGTATCACGTAGAAGATGATTATCTACACGTACCCAAAGCTATAAACGATATGATTGCTACTGTGGATCAGTTTGAAGGAAACACAGACAAGATGGTTGCTATCAATCCACACGACGATGTTTGGAGATATATACACCAAATACATCCTAGTATTATTTTATTAGGACCCTACAGACATTATAGAGAAACATTATATACTACATACACCTGTTTAGCCAGTCGTGCTCTATACGATCGATATCGCGGAGTTCTACAAGAGCTAGTCACACTAACAATCAATCGCGCTGATTGGGTAGAGCAAAAAACTATAAACAAGATATGGCTAGAACCAGATGTTATGTTGTTTAGTCCTATACCGGGATTGGCTTTTCACATAATGGATGAAAGTGGAAAAGATCCTTATATAGATATTATGTCTATATGGAATGAAGTACCCCAACTTTGGAGAACAGATGAAAACAACCCCAGTTAATAACTTTACCGAAATAGAATCTATTTACGGAAAGTTTATAGTGAATCGACACTGCTCGTATCAAGCCGATGCATTAATTAAAACAGGCATACCACACATACAAGAAGAGCTTGACAAAATGTTTATCATAGTTAAGTCTCTTCCTAATGAAGCTGTCTTGTTAGATATTGGTGCTAACATCGGATTAGTTGGTGTTCCTTTAGCCCAATTAGTTAAAGAGAAAAAAGGAGTAGTTTATGCCTTTGAAGTTCAAAAAATGTTATATTATGCCCTATGCGGTACCGTGGCTCTTAACGACTTGGATAATCTTCATGTGTTTAATTATGGATTAGGAGCAGAAGAAACCTCATTAAATGTTCCTGTTCCTGATTACAGTAAAGAAGAAGATTACGGTGAAGTTAGCCTAGTTATGCCCCGCATACTTAACAAGTATACAAATTTTGAATCTGTTGATATCTATACTATTGATAGTCTAGAGTTACCAAGATTGGATTTTGTTAAGATTGATGTTGAAGGAATGGAGATAGATGTTCTCAAGGGCGGTGTAGAAAGCATTAAAAAATATCGCCCATGGTGTTGGATTGAGCAGTGGAATGTAGATAAACAAATATTAATTGCACAATTTGACAATTTAGATTATACTATATATCAAATGGATGGAGCTAATATATTATGCTGTCCAAAAGAGAAATTGAAAAACTTAGGAGTAAACATCAATGCTCCTTTGTTTAGATAAAAAGGTCCTATGAAGAAATATACCCTAGATGAGATGATTGCAATGACCAATCTTAGGCAACATAGAGTTTATGGAGAGCATTGGTGCTGAAATGATACACGACGGTGTACAATGTGTTTGGAGATTATAAGATGAAAGTATACGATTGTTTTACCTTTTTTAATGAACTAGATTTATTAGAAATACGGTTTGAAGAACTGTATGATGTAGTAGACTGGTTCATTATATCTGAATCTAATATGAGCCACAGCGGTAATCCTAAAGGGTGGAATCTAGAGTCTAATTGGGATCGATTTGCTAAATTCCATGATAAGATACGCTATCTTAAAATAGACGATATGCCAGAGACTAACGACAACTGGGTACGAGAAAAATTTCAAAGGAAGGCATTGTTACGGGGGCTAGAGGATCGTAAAGACGATGACCTTATTATAGTCAGTGACTTAGATGAAATTCCCCGAGCTGACATCATTAATCTAATTAAAGAAGATGAAAACAAGTATGAACGTTATGTGTTGAACGTTCCCTTGTTTCGTTACAAGTTTAACTTTCTTAAATGGTTCCAGCCAGTAATCAATCAACAGATGATTGTTACACGGGCCTATGTATTCACAGAACCAGAACAAGAGCGTGATTACACACACCTGTGGTTACCGCCAGCACCGGATGTAGTACATTTAGATCATGCGGGGTGGCATTTTAGTTATCTTGGCGATGAAGATACTGCTATACACAAATTAAAGAATTTTGCTCATGCAGAAGAAAATGTTCCACGTATAATGGATGTTTTTAGTATAGATCGAATGATACGTAACAAATGCGGTCCTGATCCACTTAAAATTGAAAAATTTGAATATGTAAGGATAGATGATTACTTTCCTAAATTTGTAGTAAAAAATCAGGATCGATACAAAGATTTAATTATACAAGACGCACAATTTAAAGTTACTGATTTTTATAAGGAATAGCATGAACTTACAACTGAATGAAGAAACATCAATAAGATTTACCGGAGATTGGGATAGCGAGATATCTAGTAATGTACAGTCCGCATGGTTTGACGCTGTAGCTATGGATTTTAAGATTCCAGACTGGATACGTTACATGGACGGCATGAGCGGTAAGAAGTATAGATATTTCATAAACAACCTAATCAGTCAGCTTACTGATGCTCGTTATCTAGAAGTTGGTACCTGGGCAGGATCTACTGCTTGTTCTGCTCTTTATGGAAATTGTGTTAAGGCTATTTGTATAGATGACTGGTCGGGGTTTGGTGGCCCTAAAGATATCTTTATGTCTAATATAGAAAAGGTTAGCTCGCCAGATATTGATTTCAATTTTATTGAAAGTGATTTTAGGAAAGTGGACTACAATAATATTGGAAAATTTAATGTTTACATGTTTGACGGTCCTCATTCAGAACAGGATCAATACGATGGGGTAAAAATTGCCCAGCCAGCTTTAGATAATACATACGTTCTTATAGTTGATGATTACTGTAATACACCTGTACAGTTAGGAACACAGAGGGCTATCAAAGAATTAGGATTAGAAGTTGTGTCTAGTATTGAGATACTTACTATAACAGGAGATGTACATCCTCAGTTAGCGCATCAACACAGTGATTGGCATAACGGCTATTACATAGCAGTAATCAACAAGGGGTAACTGTGACAACATTTAGCCACTCAGGAACTACAGGTGATACTTTTTGCGCATTAGTTATACCCAAGATATTTGGAGAAGGTGAATTTTATCTTAAACTGAATAATCTAGAGAACGTAATAAATTCTAAATTAGGTTGGAGTAATAAAGGTAATCGACACGAGGGTCGGATGACCGAAAAAGATTACGAGGTCATGCGTGAGTTAATTCTGCATCAAAAGTATATAACTGATTTTAAGCCATGGAAGGGAGAGCACATTGACTACGAACTAGAAGATGCTTACGATTATTTAGAGACAGGATTCTTCCCACGTAACTTTAGTAATCAGTATGCTCTTGCCGCAGGGATTGACCCTAAACTCCATGAAATGGAACTACAGATGACTCCATGGATAGAATGTCGAGAGCCACGTAGATTTCCAGGTCGGCCTATAGTGATCCATAGGAGTCCTAACTATCAAGAAGGCAATCCTATAGATAGTCCTAAATGGCGTCATTTTATTAATAAAGGACTATTAGACCAGGCTGTGTTTGTAGGAGCAGAAAGTGACCATGATTATTTTGAGAATTTGTTTAAGGCATCCTTACCTTACTATGCCACACCCGATTGGATGGAATTAGCACGAGTAATACAAGGTAGTGAAATGATGATAACCAGTATGGGAGGCCCTAGCGCACTATGTCTCTGTTTAGGTAAGACAATGATGCTAGAATCAAGAAAGAATGAAACGCACGAGAGATTAGAGATCAACTATCCTTTGCGTGTTAACATACAGTATTTTTAAAATGAAGATAGCACTAATAACAGGAGGTCAACCTCGATTTACTCACGACTTCATTGATTTAATGAATCAACTTCGAGGATTTAGTTCTGCTGACATTTATATGACCTTGTGGAAATCAGATTGGGCTTCTACAGAATTAGAAGCTAGGGATAAAATAGAAAAAATTTTATTACCTGGATATAGTCTAGCCAAAGTACAAATAGTTAACGAACCAACCCATGAATTTCCTCCGCATAGTATAACACTATCTCCTCCTAGAGAACAGAATGTAGCTTGGTGGTACAGGCGATTATATGTACAATCTTTAGTATTATCATGGGCCTGCAATCTTATAGATCAGCGGTATGACGCAGTTGTTCGATTTAGATTAGACGGTTGTCTTGATAGGTTGTTGGATATAAGGTCAATTGAGTTTAACCATACTCCTTTGCTGTTACCTAATAATGGTAAATCTGGATTTCCTGGATTAGAGTTATGTGATCAATTTGCAATAGGTACACAAGATGCTATAAAATTTTATTGTGATTTTGGTCAACACGTTAAAGAATTGGTTCCTGAAGCAGATCCGTTTTGGGCTAAATCTGATGATTTAGATGCGGCTAACTGGACTTGGGGCAGAGAGTATTTATTAGGCTTTTATATGAAAAAACATGGAATGCCTATAGTTAGTGGAGATTTTGGAGTTGCTCCTTTGAATAGATATGGCAGATCTAGATTCACAGACAAACACTATCATCATAGTATTGCTCCAGATCCAACAGGAGTGTAGTATGACTACGTTATTGATAGGGGACTCACATACTAATATATTTTTATCACAGGATGTTAATAGATTAGATATTGGAGAATTTGGTTTAGGTGTATTTACTATACATAGGTTTGTTGATCCTGACAATAGCATACAACCTCTTCTTAATAGTTGGCTTCGGGAAAATTCAAAGAATAGTTCTTCTCTGGTAATAACTTCTGGAGAAATAGATATTAGGGCTCACTATTGGAGACAGTTGCCAAGGTATTACAAAGAAGAAACTGACATTGTAGATCAGATAAAATCTTTAGCATTTAAGTTTTATCAAAAATTAACTAAGGTTATTAATCAATACGGGTTAAAGAACATAGTAGTGTGGGGATCTCCTACGGCTGGAGAGAGAGCTTTATATAATAGCGAATATCCATTCTCTGGATCATCTATAACTCGTAATATATTAACACACTTGTGGAACAAAGAATTTGCTAATATAATCAAAAATGACACTAGGGTGTCTTTATGTTCAGCTTATTATAATTTTATTGAAACAAAAACTTATGCTACAATATCACCTAATCCTTCGCACGATGGAGTACATTGGCATGATAGCTTTGGCACAGATTTCTGGAATGTATTAATATCTCCAGCATTGTCCACACCGGGATTATATGTCGGTGAAAAATGGAGTAGTATGATGCAGGATAAATTTAACGTAGTTGAATCTGAATCTCAAGGAATGGACCAATATGATACGTGGGTGCGTACTGAACAAATAACAGATCTTGTCGGGATTGACGCACATATTACTATTGGAAACATATCCTATTCTTGGGTAAGGGCTGAAAAAAGATCAGCCCTTCCGGACACTTATAAAGAATTAATTTTACAACTTATTCCAAGCATCGAAGAATAACTGTTCTGCTTCTTGACCTTTTAAGCTGTTTGAAATTTTCTCGAAGTATTGCTTAGGCATAGTGACTATATCAGTTCCTGATATAAAGGCACGATAGATGTCGGCAGGAGTTCTAATTGAACCAACGAGTATTTTGGTGTCAATTTTATGCGTATCAATTAAATCTCTTAATTGACGTGTTATAACCAAAGCATCTGCTCCTTCATCACTTAACTTGCCCCAGAACAAACTAATGATTTTAGCTCCAGAATGTGCGGCAACAATGGCCTGGCTTAAATTACATACAGCGGTAGCGTTAATTAAAACTCCTTCCTTAGCCAATGTATTGATAGCTTCTAGGTTATCAAATTTTACAGGGATTTTAATATAGATATCGTTAGTCCGGTCAGAGTATCGATCATAATAAAATCTAGCCTCTGTACATATTTCGTCTACAGTACGCTTTGATGTTTGTATAGACAACGGAAGTTGTTTACTATTACAATAATCCTGAAAAGAATCGTATAGGTCTAATGTGGTTTGCCCACTAGCGATTGCCTTTTCTGCAATAAATGTTAAATTGGTTGTTATTCCTTTAACCATTCCTTTATTTTCAAACGTTATAGCATCTGATAGATCTGCTCCATCATAGAATATTTTCATTATTAATCTCCTCTAATATTTTTAACGAATATATGTAACATAGTATTGCCTTGTTCATGTTAGTATCTAAATTTACATAATTAATGATTCTTACTAAAATAGTGCTTAATATGAAAAAACCAAGAATATGAGAGTGTTGATTAAAATGTCTATACATTTTAATGATGCTTGATGACTTGTCGTTTTCACTGATCAACACCTGTGTGGTAAAATCATTTATGTCATTACGTGTTAGATAATCATGGCTGTTAGTAGCCCAGCGTTCGTATTTGACCAAGCTAGACTGTAGTAATTTTCCAAGATCAAAAAGTGGAGTAGTAATACCAAACCCTCTAGGTTGCTGCCTAGTATCCATAAAACTAGACAGTGGATCTATTAAAAAAGGATGATTATCTTCTCGGATCATGATATTTTCAAAAGTCAAATCTCCATGTATTTTGGTATGCATATTAGAATCTATAGTTTCCAATATTTTAGTAAAGTGGGTATTGCTATCTATTAACTTTTTAAATTTTTTTCCTAACAGGTCATGACTAATAGAGTCTATTATGATTGTGTCTTTTAGTTGTAACTTTTTTTCAAAGTTATCTAATACTGGTATCACGCTTTGTTTTAGCAGGCGTTTCCAATAGTCTCGATCGTTGTCTACAGGAACCGAGAATCTTTTATAGAGTTCTGATAACTCTAACAATACAGTTTCTATAGACCTTCCGGCTAGTCTAGGGTCGTTAATTTCTGATAATTTTTGACCTTTAATATATTCAATGTCAATATTATAAGAAAGGGTAGTATCTTCATCTTTATAAAATTTAGGAATGATATTACTAAATGGACCGTTTAGTAGATACCAGTCTCTCTGTATCTTCAAGACATTAACCCCTGTATTTAGGTCTACAAATTTTGAAACTTGTTTTCTTACAAATTCTAATTCATTATCAGACATTAATACAGTGCTGGCTTTAGATCCGCCATCAAATGTCTGTATTAGTTTTTCAGTTTTGACTATGTTTAGATTTTGTTGTATAGGACTGTTGCGCTCTATGTTTATGGCAATAGCGGTAGGACTAAAAGGACTAGAAGGTTTTAGATCATTAACTAATATCCGAGGGCCTCCAGACAATCCCATAATTATCCTAGAGTAAGGTACTTCATTATTTTTTAAACAGTTTTCTAAAGAAGCTAATTCTTTTTCGGGTCTAGCTGTCACTAAGATGATGTCAGCTCCTAATTTACGCAGAGATTTTAATATATCTATATTGTCTTGTATTGGTGTTAACGGATATGAATATTTTTCTTCTTTAGAATGATTGCCAGCATCATGTTCAAACAGAACACCGTCTATGTCAAAGAAATAAGTCTTAGGTTCTGGATAGTGATTGATCTCGTCAAATCTTGTAACAAAATCTTTTATTTGGGCCGGAGTGCCTAAGGGGAAAGCAAAGTTAGTAAAAAAATAATTTACTGATCGGTTTTTTTCTAAAAGTCGGTCTATAACTTTTGATATATAAAATTCAGGTTTATCACGGTCTCCGGATAGATCTTTTGAATTGATCATCTCTTCGCATTCGTTAATAAAGATGTTTTTATTTTTGAACTTATAGCAAGCCACTAATCCCGGTGCTAATTCTGCGGCCAGTTGTTTATCTTTTTCTTTAATTGTAATTAATTTATAGTCTTCTATTTTAGCGTAACTCCAACTACCATCTTTATCTGGATTAATTGATAAACATACTGTACTTTCAAATTTGTCAGTATTTTTATCATTCATACTTTTGGCTAAATCTGCGGCTGAAAAATAATGATCGCAATCATTAAAAATAACGCCTTCCTCATCTGCAATGTCATTGTAAAAATGTTTAATACCTTTTAAGGCTGTTTCAGCAGGACCTCTAGTAAAATCATCCAAAACAAAAATTCTAATTGAATTACCAAATAAGTCTTTTAGTTGTGTGCTAAATGAATAGTTTTCTTCGTGTGATCTATTGATCACAAAGTACATATCACTTTTCTTAATTAATCCTTGGGTGATCAAATTGGAGTATGATCTTAGAGACCACGAAATTATTGGTCTACCTAGTACATTGATCAAAGGTTTTGGCAGTTCGCCGGCTTCTTTAAGACGTAGGCCCTGTCCGGCCGCAAGAGTTATTAATTTCATCAAATATATTTATAGTAGCAGTTAATGATGATAAAAATAATTGATTATCTGCTGTTATAATTCTTATTATGTACCTAGTAAATACTTGAACACATACAAGGAGCGAACCATGGATGTTTTCAAGATTATAGCCGATCTAGGTATGCCGGTAGCGGCAGCATTGGCAGGTGGATATTTCATTTTTCTTACGATCAAACTATTACTACAGGGAGTGCTGGGTAGTATTAAAGGTATGGCTGGAATCATTACAGCCTTAGATAATCGTGTTAAGACTATGAATCACGATGTTATCCGTATTGATACTATAGTAAGTAACGCATTAGGTCTACGTCCAGACGTAGACCGTATTAGTCGTGCGGATGGTAAATCTGATGCTCGGAGGGACTAATGTTACATTTTGATTTTATGTGGGATTTATCCTCTAACGGTATAGTATTAGATCCCGATCTTAACGTAGATTATCTAGGATGGAACCCGGGAGATATATTTTGTTTTGAGG
>Ga0209191_1002816_pt1 | contig 10572 bp, 13 predicted proteins | sample S_130626_EF_Meta_FD_187320 | JGI IMG/M metagenome (GOLD analysis project Ga0209191, IMG submission 187320) | Freshwater microbial communities from Lake Simoncouche, Canada to study carbon cycling - S_130626_EF_MetaG (SPAdes) (version 2) | ecosystem: Environmental > Aquatic > Freshwater > Lake ... | reverse complement strand
TTATAATTAACCAATCATTTTCAACCCATCTTCATAAAACCTCACCAGACTTCCATAATCAACTCACAATCAACTCAAATCATTTAAACCATACTCACTATCATTTAACTCACTTAAACCTCCCAGAACCTTTTATTTTGGTTTTCAAGACGTTACTCAGATAACACAATCCGATGTCGCCCCTTAAACCATTTATCCCATTGCCTCCCAAGTTATTCTATTTTACTTTTCACATTACTCAGACTTATCTATGCCAGTGGACTTATTTGTGCTGATGTTACTTTTCTAACTAAATAACTATAAGTATATATTAAAATAAATAATTGGTTTTTGTTAAATTTATATATAAATCAAACTATAATACAAAGGTGAAACATTTGAAATTATTTGAATCCTTTCTTTATGGGAATAAAGAAAAGTTAGAACAACTCTTATCTACTTGGAACGTTGATCCAGAAGATTTAGAAGATCTTTTCATTTGGTTTTCTGATATTGGTTATGAAGTTCAAATAAGAGTTGAGTTATATGGTATGATTTCAACAAAATACAAAATAACCATAACTATTAAAAATATAAAAGACCTTTATAGCCGAGAAATAGAGATAGAAGCCAGAAAAATTATTAGAGGTTTAACTAAACTAGGTTTACATTGTCTTTCACCTGCTAGAAATGAAGCTAATAATACAATCATATTTGTAATATCAAAAGCTTAGACGTAATCATTTGGTCAATTCCATTGAGTATATTATTTGTAGTATTGTTGTTAAATGTTTTATATAACTCTAATTCTTTCAGAAAGGTATCGCCAGTCAAATAGATTAGTTTAGGTGATATCAAGTGTCATGTTAATGAAATAAATAAACCTGGGTGAGTTTTATAACTAAATTAAAAATTAATCTTTCCCTTATACACAGATTTAATATTATCCAAATATTCTTTAATTCCAATCATGCACTGACGATAATCAATCTCTTCCCCAAAATTAAATCGGATATTCTCTTCTTCTCTCTTAAATAAATTAATAATGGAACTATTGACATCAGATAATATCTCTTGATAAATTCTTTCCTTATCTCTATTGTCCCTAAGAATAGATTCCATCTCAAAAATCTGACCCTCTAATTCCTGTATTTTATTCTTCTCATATTCCATTTTATTTATATATAAAGTAAAAACTATGGACGTTTTTTTTTCTTAATATATAGAATATAAAAAAATTAAAACTATGAAAAAATTAAAATATGTTAAGTTTTTTGAAAACTTTCTGGTAAACCAATATGGTAGTGAGGTTGAAGCAATATCCCAAATAATTACTTTTTCTTTAACTGATATATCTAAATCTCATTTTGATACTCACACTTGGATAAAAAAATGGGAAACAGATACGGAATTAAAATCAGATGGTTCTGATGCAGAGGAAAGAATTAAGAAGATAGGAGAAATGAAATACTTCTTAGACGAATTTCAAGTTTATTTTTATTATGATGATATAGATAAAAGATATCCTTCTACAAACTACAAATTTGAATTTACCAAAAATCAAAAATTCAATCAAGAATACAAATCAAATTTAGAAAAAATATTGGGTTTAAATCAAACTTCAAACCAAAACTCTGATCAAAATTATCAATCAATTAAGAAACTTCCAACTAATATGTTTGATGAATATTCGCCTAATATAGTTGGAGGAAAAACCTTTTTAGTGGGTTATGGAACTATCCAAACTACAGAAAAAGTCGCCTATGAAAGGTTCAACTATTATTGTTTGGTAACGGTTGCATTTTGTTATAATTCCGATGAGAGTATTGAATTTTATCCTTTTGATATTTTAGTTAAAGAATCGGAACCAGGACAAGAAGAGGTTGTGGGAGCTAGATCTGGAACTTATTGTAAGATAGACCGTGAACAATGGGAAATCGGTCTTAAACCAGGTGATACTGATCATAGGGGATTTTTCAAAATAACATCGGTAGAGGACACTTTGGGTATATTAAGTGGAAATGAAAAAAATGTTAGGAAAAAATAATTGAATATATCATGAAATACCTAAAACTTTTTGAAAATTGGAACGAAAATCAGGGTGATGGTTTTAAATACTATGACGATAAAACATTGGAACTTGCTGAAGAAATACTCAGAGATAATTTTAAAAAAGTAAATATTACTGCTGAAGAAATTAAACAAATCGAAGAAGCTCTTAAAAAATATCTAAAAGCAGATATTTTGAAACTAAACGTGAAATACGATCCATACGGAAATAAAGCCACGGGCGATGCAGATGATTGGTGGGAAATAAAACCAACAGGTGTTCGTCCTTTGGATTTAGGTTATTATAGTAGTAGTATTTCGTGTTGGGTAGAAAAGTTTGAAGAAGACCAATACTTATTACAAATAATATGTCTTCCAGTTCCAAAAGATGAATACGAACTTGGTCTTGACATTTACGATCGATTTGGATACATAATAAATGGTTTAGAGAATTTGGATTCCTGGGTAAAAGCTAGTCCAATTGATACAACAATTGAAGCTTATAAATGTCTTGGATCAAAATATTTGAACAAAAGAGATAGAATGGACAAATACGGTGAGTTGAAAGTATATACTGGTAAACTAAGTATGGATATAATCAATAAAATACTTGATAATTACTCATTTATACAAGATTTTAGTAGGTATAACAAGGGTAATACAATTTATTTATTTAATGATGATCATCAACAATTTGGAATAATAGAAAGAATGCTTAACACTAATCTTTATGTTGCTGATGTAAAAGATTTAGAGATGATGAGAGTAAAGCTGGGCTTACCAGATGATGCCTTTGATATATATGAATAATATACAGGAAAATAAATTTGGAATTGATAGAATATTTCCTTATCTTTGTATTGTCATTGAAACACCATGACAGAAGCCAGAGAAAAATGGAAGGTCAATCGAAGGTGGCTTGCTTGTTTTTTTATAAAAAAATAGATGTGCTACTGGCGATTCAGCCTGGGTTGGATCCCCACCATAATATAAGAACCGACTAAAAATTTGAACCAGTACAAAGATATGACATTTTTTTGAAAAAAACAAATATTTAAAATAATTTTTTTATATTAGATTATTGTTGTATTCCCTTTGGGAATGTCATTGAAAATGACTATCTTTGTACCCTATGAAAACATTTAACGATCTAACATTCACCAAACATGCAAATGGAATGAATGGTGCAGTACAAGCAAAACTTATCCTTGATAATAATATCACCCTATCCATTGTAGGTGGATCAGGACTCTATGGAGATGGTATAGAATCATTTGAAGTAGGTGCCTGGCATAATGATTCAAAAGATTGGATTAGACTATCTGAATATGATGATGTAATTGGATGGCAATCTAAAGAAGATATTGATCAGATTATTCAGAGATTGGAGGTGATGTAATCACCAAACCACCACAAACTCACAATAATATTTTTTTTCTATTAATATATAGTAAAAAAACATTAATTAAATGAAATACTTAAAATTATTTGAAAACTTTAAATTAAATGAGACTGGAACTTGGTTAATTGGTGATAGTGTCTCTAAAAGTATGAAACAGGGTCCTCCAGATGATGAGAGTAAGGCTTTTACATATGGAACTAATAATGGTGTTATTGCATGGTATAATAAAGATGGTGAGTATTATTCATATAAGTTAAAAGATGGTGAAACATATAAAGATGCTATGAGTAAATATGGAATAGACTATAAATGGAAAGATACTGGTATAGTCGTTCTTGGATCAAATGGTGATTTTGGTGACGAAGGAATGGCAAATCATCCATCACACTACACTAATAGATAATATCACCAAACCCACAAACTCACAACCTATAATGGTTTTGTTCTATTAATATATAGTAAAAAACATTAATTAAATGAAATACTTAAAATTATTTGAAGATTATGATGAAAAAGATTTTTCAGGTGAGTTTGGTGGGTATTCAGATGTAGGTAGAAAGTTTATCGGAAAACTTAATCAAGATGACCAGAAAATTTATGATGAGTTAAAAGAACTTATCACTGGTATGAGATTTGTTAATAAAAGGAATTTTGAATCATACATAAACTCCAATCGTAAATCTATGTTTTTCCACTTTAGATTTTATACTATGATACCAAAAGATCCCCTAAATGATCATCATATATGGACATATCTTCCATCATCAGAAAATCCAAATTTTATTTTAGACTACCATAAAACCCCTAGTAATTGGCCAGATGACATTGATGATAAAGAATTTTCTACTAAAGAAGAATTATATAAATTTATCAAAGAAGAAATTCTAAAAAAGTATGAGTAAACAAAAGGTTAGAATCACCAAACCACCACAAACTCACAACCTAATACACCCTTTGGAACATCCTTATAGGTCTCTGTAATAATATCACCACCCACCAGGCGTGCAACCTCTAAGGACAACTTAGATGATGGAGTTCGGAACATCTGAACTCCATCTTTTGTTTTATAACAATCAGTTTGTAAGAGTCCTTGGAGTATATCATATGGGGGATATTCCTGGAAGAGAGGGTTATGAACTATCCCATAATTAGATAAATCAGACACCATCTGACTTGATGAAATCTTTAACTTTAATTTGTTATTATCAGACTTAATGACAGGGTAGTTACTATTCAGTTTGGTCTGGATGTCTTGTAAGGTTTGTTCATCTGACCTCACTATGATGGTGTGGTCATTTTGTATGAATGAGGTTGCTGTGAATTGACCCAGTGTGATTAATTTGTCTGGGGTTAGGGGTGGGTTGAAGTAAGATTGGTTGATTGTGTTCCTCTTGTTTGAACAAGCATGGGAGCAGTGGTGGACTGGTCTCTTATCAATATAATAAGATCGGGCTAGTGTGAATAGCTTACCACAAGAAAGACAAGTTCGAGTCATATTGTCAGAGCGAGTTGACATAAAGTATTTATCGGTTTTTTACGGTTTCGTTAGACTGACCATCTGAACTAACAAAATCTTCAAAAAAATCAACATTATCAGATTTATTTCGTATATTTGTAGTCTATATATGAACACACCGATTTTGCTCAACGACATTCTGAATCTATCTGATTTAGGGAATGTAAAGATAAAGTTTAATATGTCCTCATCTGATTCCAATCCATTTGATGTTTTCAAATCGGGTGGTATAGATTCATTAATGAGGTGGCAGTATTGGAACTCTAAGAAGAAGGGATTTAGAGAGGGTCAGATTACTATTGGATTTGTTAGAATAAAGCCAAACGAAGATTTGTGGTTATTATTTCATATAGGGAAGGTAACTAAAGATTTGGAGTTATTAGAGAATGTTGGATGGGAGTGGGAGAATATTGATTTGTATAATAAGTTCATTGGTAGATTAATAGTTAGGTTTAAGAATAAGTCTCAGAACATTATTAGATATGCGGATTCTGTTATGAGTGATATTGAGGTTCATCAGATATTGCCTGATTTCTTTGACAATGATATTTTTCCGGGTTATGACAATGTGAATGTTTCTTGGGTTGATTTGGAGAGAGTTATAGTAAAGGATACTTGGAGGGTTGCTTTACAGAATCAGAAGGGTATTTATTTAATAACTGATAGGAGTAATGGTAAGGAATACGTTGGTAGTGCATATGGTGAGAATATGATATTGGGTAGATGGTCTGAGTATATTAGGAGTGGTCATGGTGGTAATATTGGGTTAAGGAGATTGGAGTTTGATTATATCAAAGAGAACTTTATATATTCTATACTTGAGGTATATAGGGGTACGACTAGTGATGATATTATATTAGAGAGGGAGAGGTATTGGAAGAGGGTATTAAGGACTAGGGAGTTTGGGTATAATGAGAATTAATAATTTTAAAAAATAAATATCTTTTAAAGATTTTTTAACTATATTTGTATCAAGGATTTTATAAAAAATTTATAAATAATACAAAATAAAATATAATATGAGCTTAATCAATCAGATTCTAAGTATATTCAAAAAGAAATCTATAAGGGAAGAACCTATAGTAAAAAATTACGATATTCCTTTGGAACGTACTATAAATAATAATGATTATTTGGAAAAAATGGTTTCTACTTTATATCCTAGACAAAAGGAATTATTTGATATGATGTCAATCTGTAATAAGTTACAGATTTGTTTACCGACTGGTGTGGGTAAAAACTATCTAATGAAATTAGATTTGCTAAGACGTTTGGGTGAGGATAAGAGTAAGATTTTAGTTATTTCTTCACACAGGTTAATGTTGAACACCCAACATATGAATGATATATTTGAGACTCTAAGTAAAAAAATGGGTGAGGTTGGGTTTGTTTTTGTAGGAAGTTCATCATATGATGTTTCTAAGTTCAAGGAAAACAAAATGATGAATAAAAGTCTAAGGGATTTAAAATTATCATATAGGGATATATTATCTTCGACTATATCAAAATCAGAACTAAGTGAAACAATAAAAAAACACTTTAGTTTTGGTAGACAAGTTGTAGTTATAACTACATATCACTCATTGGGTTTGCTATCGGATTTAGAAATTGATACAATATATTGTGATGAAGCCCACACTTTAGCCACAACGGAAGAAAGTAAGTTTGAGAAAAATTTTAAGAGTTTGAGTTTTAAAAACTCTTATTTTTTCACAGCTACTCCAAAAGATTGTGATAATGAGACTGATGCTTTTCTCATGAATAATATAGAAACATTTGGTAAAAGGGAAGGTTTGAGTTTAAAGGAGAGTGTCGACCTAGGGTTTATCGTAAAACCAGTAATACACATAGCTTTACCATCTGAATATGACCCATCAATAAATTTCAAATCTACATCTAATATGGTAAGATTTATTGAGGAATCGTTCACAGCTCACAGAAAATATGTTTTAGAGAAGACTTTTGATAAGTCAAAGATTTCTCCTAAAATTCTTGTGAAGTGTTCATCCGTAGATGAAATGTGGTCTCTTCATAAAGAATTGATTAATAAGATCTCTGGTGTAAAAATTTGTGCTGGAGCGTCTAGATCATCCATTGATGGTGGTGAGAATCATTACATTGGTTTAGAGGGAATATCTGATAGAAATGAATATTTGAGGAGGATACAGGAATTTGAGGATAATGAGGAAGTAATTGTTTTACATTATGATATTTTATCTGAGGGTATAAATGTTCCTGGATTTACTGGTGTTATGTTTTTGAGTGGTTCGTTACCTACTATGCCAAAAACATTGCAAAATTTAGGAAGATCCACAAGATTACATAAATTTGATAGATCGAGATTAAAAGATGGTGAAATAAACACCAAAGATTTATCGAATTGGATAAAGCCATATTGTAGTATGATTATTCCTTATTGGGACAGTGAGAGTGAATTAACTAAATCAGAATTATGTAATCTTATAAGAAAACTTAGGGACGAATTTGATTTTCATCCAGTTTATTTAGTTTCATTGGGAAATGATTTGGGTAAAATTGGACAGGAGACTAATTTGGAGATTTTAAACAAGAAAAATAAAAGAGAAAGGGGATTTCAAATTATTGAGGATATCAATCATGAGATTGAGAATTTGGATCTGAATCAAAAGATTGATTCTATGACAGATTCAGAATGGGATAAATTTATTTTAGATTATTTAAGTGATAACAATACCAATTAATAAAAATGAATTACGAAGAAGCTTTGGAAAATTTTAAAATGACAAAGAACATAAATGTATTTGAGGACTTGTGTTCGAGAATTATTTTAGAAAATCCTGACCTATTTGGTGAAGAGGATGTGGTGAGGATTAATAACCACTCACCGCGAGCTAAGAGAGGATCTATATTATCAAAATTAGATAAAGATCGAAAATTATTTTTAAAAATAGCTGAAAAAGCTTTAAAACAAAAAATGCCAAAACTCGACTACATGAGGGAAGTGCTTTCAATGTTAAGAGAATATGTTAAAGTAGGTGAAATAGAAAAGAAAAAATTCGGTGAGGTTATGACACCAATAGATTTGGTGGAAGAAATGCTTCATAAATTACCTAAAAATGTTTGGACAAATCCAAACTTGAAATGGTTAGATCCTTGTAATGGTTCTGGTCCATTTTTATCTTATGTAATAAAAAATTTAATGTTTGCCTTACGTAATTGGGAGCCAGATGACGAAAAACGATATAAACATATTATTGAAAATATGGTTTACTCTTGTGAGTTACAAGCTAAGAATCAATTCATCTATCTTTGTTTAGTTGATCCTTGGGATTGTTATAGTTGTAATGTTTACACAGGATCCTTTTTAGATGGAGGATTTGACAAACATATGAAAGAAGTTTGGGGATTAGATAAGTTTGATATAACTATAGGAAACCCACCTTATCAGTCTTCTTCTGATGATATAAGGGGTTCAAAAAGTATTTATAATTTATTTGTGGATAAATCTACAAAACTATCAGATATGGTTTTAATGGTTACTCCATCTCGTTGGTTTTTGAATAAAAATATGGAAGATTTCAGAAACGACATGTTATCTAAATATGGACTCAAATTATTAAATGAATGTGATAATGATGTTTTTCCAAATGTTGAGATTAAAGGAGGTGTTTCTTATTTCTTAATAGAAAAAAATTATGAGGGATTTATAAACTTCAATGGTAGCCAAATAAAATTCGAGCATGGTATAATTGATGTCAATATTGGTAATCTTATCAAATATGTACCAGAAAATTCATTATTCGTTTCGGAGATATTTAATTCCGGTTCATACTTCGGTATTGAAACAAATGATTGTAGATTGAAAAATAACGATAATCTAATAAAATGTTATGTTTCAAAAATGAATGGTTTGATTAAATTTATCGATCCAAGTCAAGTTCCTAATAAAACTAATTTACATAAATATAAATTATTAGTACCATCGGCTTCCGGTAGTAAAGATGATATTGGTTGTCTTGGTAGATTAGAAATTGCCAGTCCCAACGAAATCTGTAGTTCTTCTTTCACCCATTTTGGGTTCGAAACCGAATACGAATGTTTAAGTATGAAAAGTTACTTATCAACTAAGTTCATAAAATTTTTGATTAAAGTAAAAAAGCCTACACAAAGAGTAAAAAAAGATGTTTTTTCTTTGGTCCCGATTGTCCCATTTGATAGAATTTGGACAGATGAGAGTGTTTTAAGATATTTCAATGTAACATTAGACGATCAAGAATATTTAAATAAAATAATTTAATTTTATAACTCAATACTGAAAATTTTTTTAAATCATAATTATTATTTATTTTTGTAAAATCATGGGAATAATCAAACACCAATCTTTTGTTGATCTTTATAATAAAGATCAAACTATCTTTGATCAGTTATTCAAAGATACTTTTACTTTAACTCAGTTGTCAAACAATATCAAAAAGATTTCCAAAAATTGGAATTTATTTTCCTACGAAGATGAAGATAAATTAAAGGGCGATCTTTTTGAGATTTTTGCTGAATGTTTTTTTAAAATTTTATCAGCAGATAATAGAGTGGGAATTTATAACTACAATCCTGAATCTTCACACAATGACTTTGGAGTGGATGGTTTTGGTATAGGTATGGATGGTAATCCTTTGACTGTGCAAGTAAAATTCAGGTCAGATGTCACTACTGAGCTTACTCTTAAGGATATCAAAAACTTTCAAGGGATATCTTATAAAAACTATAAAGTACCTGTTGATACAAACACTAACTTAGTTTTCTTTACAAATGCAAAAGGATTAAATTGGGTAACAGAATCTAAGGTTTTATCTGGATCAGCTAGGACTTTTGGAGATAAGCAAATTTCAGCTATAATTGAAAATAACACAGTCTTTTGGAATAACTTAATGGATTTGATCAGACAAACAATCAAGGAATTGTATGGTGAATAATAATTTTTTATTTTGGTGATCAATAAGATATATTTTGATATAATAGAAAAAGATATTATATTTGTATTATGATTGAAGAACAAGTAAAGAAGCAAGGAGGTATTCAGCCAGGAACAACTGCATATGATTCTATGTCTAAGGATATGGATAAGAATGTAAAGATTGCTTCACATATGGTATATGGGGAGTTAAAGGATTCATATCCGACTTTGGAGTATATAAAGAAACTGACTAAAGAAGAGATTCCTGGTGGTATTGGTTCTTGTGAGCCAGATGGGGGTATTTGGAAGTTTAGGGGTCAGATATTTGCTTCTATTGAGGGTAAGAAACAGAATGAGGCAGGTAATGCTGGTCAGAGGTGGTATCAGAACGTAGCAATACTTCGTGAGTTATCATCAGACTTGACTTATATTACTTTTGGTTCTGGATCGGGTTGTGAGTTAGTTTTGGAGAAGAATGGAAAATCCAAGCCTGATGGTAGTCCATATGCTAGTGGTTTACTTTGGGATTTACATTTTGGACATAGTGGGAAGAGGGGATGTATTGATGAAATCAGAGTTGGATGTAATAACTATCATAAGAGGGTAGATGGTTTTACTGTTGAGGAGTTAGTGGATATTATTCGTGAAACTATTATAAGTCACTTATCAACATTACAGGGGGATTCGATTTGAATC
>Ga0209191_1002811_pt1 | contig 10581 bp, 19 predicted proteins | sample S_130626_EF_Meta_FD_187320 | JGI IMG/M metagenome (GOLD analysis project Ga0209191, IMG submission 187320) | Freshwater microbial communities from Lake Simoncouche, Canada to study carbon cycling - S_130626_EF_MetaG (SPAdes) (version 2) | ecosystem: Environmental > Aquatic > Freshwater > Lake ... | reverse complement strand
ATAGGCGGCTGGATTCTTACGTTCTTCCCATCGTCCAATAAACAATACACCACTACGAGGACCAATACTAGGGTCCAGTAATCCACGTTCACTTAATGGCATACGTAATAGTGAAACATTCTTTGCTCCATATTTAGTCATCTCATTAACATTCTTTTGACTTTGAGTTCCCACAAAACTATGTGATAGTTCCATATGCTTGTTAAAGAAGTTATGATATTCATCTATACATACATCACTAAAGTCTTGTTCATCACGGAAGACCATGCTGTATGAATGTGTATAGAATACTACTGGGATATACTTACCTATTCCCATAGCATAAGCAGCACTCATTGCTTCCTGTGTATTACACACTAACATGTCATAGATATTAGTTTGAAAAGCCTGTAGTATACTTTCTCTAAAGTTAACCATCTTCTCAAAGTTAATGCTATCGCTAAATGCGAATGTAGCTGTATGTGATGAATAGCGTAATGGATTAGATGGATAGACAATGTTAGCACCTAATGATTTTACATAGTCGCTAAACTCATTTGTTGGTTGTTTGTCTAGTATGATATCAACTTTCCAGTTGATACGTTGACACATTTCAGTAAAGCCTTTAGCAAATTGACCTATACCACCGTGTGGGATAAAGTGCTGATCAGCAATTAAAAAGCCTATTCGTTTGTTATATGTCCGCATTCCATACCTCATCTACTTCAGGCACAGTACACCATTCTGTAAATCCTGCACGTTTAAGGAACCCACCTGTTCTAGGATTCTGTGTAGAATAGTCTGTTATTTCTGTTTCATAACGATATTGTAGTATTTTTTCAGGTCCATCCCACCCTGCTGTAATGAGCCAACGCATTTCAAATCTCATATTAAATCCTTTAATCTTGCTACTAAATATTCATCTTTATCATACCAACGATGTTCAAACAACCAATCTGCGAATCCTGTTTGATATCCTGCGGTAATACAATATGCACTCTCTAACCATATTATACGCTTTGTTATATAGCAACGTCTAGGCAATAGGGTAAACTTTAATTTTCTACCCATAACACATCTTTTAAAATGATAGTCACCGGCTGATTGCGTAGTCCAATCACTTGAGGGCATTATTCTCTGTCCACTCTAGCATCTTCGTTCGAACGATAGCACATGTATAATACACCAACTATATACCCAAGTAAGAATCCCCAAACTAAATTCATTATGTTCCCCATTTCACTATTAAATTATACCCTGCATCTTTTATTTTGTTTTCATACATAATTGTCTTTTCATACAGCTCCTTCATTGGGAGTTTGACTACAGGATGAATCATTTCTGGATCAAATGTTTTAGGACAACCGTGCCAAAATTTACCATGATAAAGATACACTGTGTTTGTTTCAGTATCAAATCCATCTACTTTGTAGTTTACATCCTTCAACCATACTTGTCTACCCTTTATGGCTAACTCATCTAACCATTTTGTCTCATTCTTGCTCACAAAACTTCCAGTTGACTGACTAGACCAAGCAGCTATTTGAGCCATCTTCAATCTCTCCATATTGTCTTCGGTGTAACATTTTGGGCATTGCCCTACTTTTTTGGTTGATATCCTGCTATCATAATATATACCGTGTTTATTACATTTTATGTTTCTTAATCTTTTGTAACCAGCATCATTGTCAAAATAAGTTGAAGAAACATCAATACCTATTCTAGTTTTTAATGCCCAATCTCTAACTTGCTCTATAGAAAGGATATTACTTTCCCACATTTTACCACTATTATAATATCCTTCACGACAACAATATTTAAATTTCTTAATTCTCCAAGGTAAAGAAAAGTGTATTCCGTGAACACATTTATATTCTATTTCTGTATCAGTATTCACATACTCACCTATAATTTCTATTCCTAGAGATTTTGGAATTTCTTGCTGAAATACTTCTTTATTTTTTTTATTAGTTGGATTGGTCATACTCTCCCTCGTATTATTAAATTTTCTATATCTATTTAACAATGATTGGGAAACATTATATGCTACTATTTATGTACCCCAGGCATTGCGGAAAAGCGGGATTTGAAGTCTATCACTATAACGCCAGCCCAAACGCATTGCTTCATTAGCAACAGTTCTAGCATTCATATTATATAAACTTTCAACTCCACCACAAGGCATCAAATATACATGACCTCTGAAGCCACGCTTACTGTATTCATTAACCGCTTCTTGTGCTTCTTCTACATCTTGTTTATTTGCTACAACAAACTTAAGATATACATGACCTACTTGACTATATTCATATACAACTTCAGGTCTTATTGCTTCTTCCCACTTCTCTCCGCTGATACTTAGTTTAGGACTAACGCTAAATGTTATTGCTCCCATGCTACGACTGATACACCATTTATGTAAAAAGATTTTTAAGTCTTGTTGTAATGATTGAGTACCGTTAGTTTCAAAAGTTAATTCTTGTAATCCACGCATGTTTTCATGTGAAAGTAAATCCACATAACTACGTTGCCAACCTAGCAATGGTTCACCCCCTGTGATAACAAGATGTTCACTCATCCAACGCTTGTATGGAAGCATATCCATAATGCTATCAACAATACTATCTGTTTCAAGCATTGGACTTAGGTCTTTGAATCTAGGATCCCAACTAGCATAGCTATCACATCCTGTGCTAACTAATGGTAGTTGTTTATAATCGTTATAGTAATGAACACGGGCAGCTATATCTTCTACTTCACGACTTAGTTCTCCTTTAGGCATACCAAAGCCAGCACATTTGAAGTTACATCCAAATGTACGTAGGAAAATACTTGGTACACCCATATATCGGCCTTCTCCCTGAATGCTATAGAATAGTTCTGCGATTTTTAATTTTGCCATGTTAATCCTAAAATTCGTTATCTTCCCTATGTCCAACACGCATTGCCATGTTAGCATCAGTTTCTCTTACTTCTACTTTACTACACCAAACACGTTCTGCTTCACTAGCACCAAAGCTAGGCAATAGAATAGTGTTAATGTATTCGTATAAGAAATCACTAATACCCTCACAACCAGTCTTTTCAACTTCTGTAATCTTTGCTAGCTTAAGTCTACCTAACTCAAGTAAATGTTCACGCATTGGGTCATCTTGTGCGACTAATAATGTATGATCAAACCAATCTTCTAATACAGATTTTAGAGGCTTTAGACCCCCGAAGTCTGTTACCCAATTACGTGCGTCTAATGTATCAGCTTCAAATTCAAAATGAAATGAAAGTGCGTAGCCATGTATTAGATTGCAATGACTATCGGCACGCCATTGACGATAAGCTACTGGACCTATTTGTTTGTAAGTCTTTGTTGAAATATATTTTGCCATGATGTTCTCCTATGTTATTATAGCATAGGCAGCAGAATTTGTAAAGCGGGATGATGACCGAAGACCGCTATATCTATTTACCTAAATTCATTTCTTTTCGGATATTTGTGGCACTAATTTGGGTGATACTTTCATCAAATGTTTCCTCACCTGATGTATAACCCACACCACGTCCCCATCCAATATGAACAATATTAGGTACAACTTGTATCTCATATTGTCCTTGAAAGATTGGATCCAAATCTCTACGAATAAATCCTTTAACTTGTTCAATAGCGAAAGGATTACTTCCTTGCCATCCTTGTACATCACGTACTTGAATAACAACTTGCCCAGTCTTTGCTATCAATCGTTCAAACAACGCACGATGTCCAGCATGCCATGGTTGCCAACGACCTAACATCTGTACCGTTTCTTTCTTCCAATCAAAAACTGGTCTACGTCTATTTTCTAATATATGATTACCAATAAACTCTGCCCACTTGTCAGCATTTTGTTCTGTAATACGGAAATCATATACTTCTGGTGGAATAAATGCTTTGTTTGTGTCATCAAAGCGACCTTGGTCAATAGTATCAACCCAGATAGTCCAATCAGCTTTGAAGTTATTACGCATCTCAACCAATGGAGCAACAAAGTCACATATAACAAAGTCGCTAGTACATTTCAATGCAAACTCAGCCATACGTAATGATTGACGAATACGACCTTCACGGCTGAAGTCCCAATCATTATATTTTTTACGAATCTCATCAGCATTAAACCAATCTACAGTACATTTGTATGTAGTGGGCATATGTTCCATGTTAATAGCACGACCCATTGGAAAGTTTTTAATATTTGAATTTTCTTCAATATACTTTTTCAATGCTGTAGCTAAGAATGTTTTTCCTGCTCCCGGCAAGCCCATAATTAGAATTTTTTTTGTCATTGTTTTACCTTATTTTGTTCTGCTTCTGATACACGTTTACGTAAACTGCTGCTACTGAAACTGTGGTCACGACTGTTGAATACTAATTCAATCTTACGCTTCTCACAGATTGCACGTCCAGTAAAGTCTTTCTCCATGTACTCAACCCCTAGTATACGCACATCTACGGGCAATGTCAACAGTATATCTTCCAAATCTTTTTCCGTATTGTAAACAACAATTTCATCTACAAAACGAACAGCACTTAAACTGATTTGTCGTTCAACAATACTTTGAATGGGCGCATTCTTATCCGGTCTATCCCATTGTGCGTTATTTTGTAATCCAGCAATGAGGTAATCGCAATGATTCTTAGCTTCACTAAGCATTGCGATATGACCAGCGTGTAATATATCAAATTGCGAGAATACAATACCTATCTTAAGACCTTGTAATTTTAATTCTTTGATTCTATTGAATATCATTTTTTCAATGTTCTCCACATCTTTACTTTAGAATGTTCATCTAAAAATTCTGTTTCATCAACATACGTTGGGGCATCAGCCATGATTTCATCTAACAACCACTTGATACGATGTAAATCTTTTTTGATTTCCCAAGTAGTGAATCCGTCATTATGGCTAGAATGTAATTCTACACCGGCCATATAAATTTGATGATGAACACTGTTATAGTCCATTGGTTTATGAAATCCCATTATACTACTTCCTCAACAATACCAAGCATTTCTGCTATGATTAGACAATATCCTGCCATTAACAAGTTTCCTCCAATTAAGCAAGCACCTGCTACTATGCGGATAGCACTCTTTACAAGGCTAACATAGAAATGTCCCTTGCTTGTATCTTTAGGTTGTACTTCCATTATTGTTTCCTTGCCAATTGATAAAATTCTGCTCTTGCTGCTGGATCACTTTTAAATCCACCACCTAGCTTACTTGTAACAGTACTACTACCAGTATCTTCTACCCCGCGACTTTTCACACAATAATGTTGTGCGTCAATCATAACCGCAACATCTTCTGTTTCCAGAATATATTGTAATGCGTGAAAGATTTGTTCAGTCAATCGTTCTTGTATTTGTGGACGCTTGCTAAAGTATTCTACGATACGATTGATTTTACTCAATCCAAGCACCTTTTGATTAGGAACATATGCGACAGTAGCAAGACCGTCAATGACTACAAAGTGATGTTCACAGTTACTTTGTACATTGATATTGCGTTCGCAAACCATTTCATTGTACTTCATTTTGTTATCAACTGCTGTACATTTAGGGAATGCTTCGTAGTCTAGTCCCCAAAAGATTTCGTTGACATACATCTTTGCCACACGCTTTGGAGTGTCACAAAGACTATCATCACTTAGGTCAAGACCCATTGTTTCCATGATAGATTTGAAATGACCTTCAATGATGTGAATTTTGTCTGTACGAATTAGTTTATTTGGAATAGTAGGAGTTTCAACTCCCATTTTAACCAAATGTTCGTGTACTTTTTGACCCAACTCTGGATCTGTTTTTGTTTTATTATAACTCATAGATAACCTTCCTTTGTGATGGTTTGTGTTTTGAAATGTAAGCTACCGTTGTGTAGCTTACATACTTATTTATGCTATTTCAAATAATGATTCAAAAATTTCATCATTAATTTTTTCTATGTCTTTTTGAATTTGGGTATTATCAATCTTTTCAATAGTCCAAACTGAATCAGTTTTAAGAATGTACATTAATAATATTTTTTCAAAGATAATAGCGTCTATATCAGAGTAATTTAGAACCAATCCACGCGGAGTTCCGGTAGTATTAGAACTAGAAAGTATATAGATAGAATCATCCGGACCCTCTCTTAATTTACTACAGAAATTAGTAATTAAAGTAGATTCCGATAAATCATTTATATGATCTTGTAATCCATAAACATAATGATAATTTTCTTCTTCCACTCGTAAAATATATGTTACTCCGGTGTTAAGTTCATCATAATCACTACCTAATTCAGTTGGTGGAATAATGTCCTTAATTCTCTGATCCATAATTAAGCCTTAGCTTCTTTTCTTGCTGCTTTTTCAGCGGTAATTTCGTTACGGCGAGCCTTAACTGCTTTAGCTAGTTCGCCCAATGCTTTACGGGCACGAGTTCCTGCTGCTGCATTACCTTTTTCAAATTTTTCATGTTCGGCTTCATATGCTGCCAATTGTGTTTTAATATCATTATGTGCGTTCATTTTATTTCCTTTTTAATATTTACTTTCTCTAGTATGTTTACGATAATCTACGCCCATTCGTAGCATAGACTCGCCCTTGCCTTCAAGTATATCACAGATTCTATCTACTGTGCTATCGTTTCGGTCACTTATCTTTCCCATGTTCTTATGAGGCTCTTGTAATAGCCGACGCAGCTTACCAATAGCATTATCAATAGACCAAGGAATATACAAACGGTCAGGATCGTTAGCGAAAGTTTCAGGGAAGCTACGATAAGCAGGATAGAGAACATTACATCCGAGAGCATCAGCCTCACTGACGGTGTTTGATACCCAGTCCTGTAACGCACAGTTAAATACAACCCGACTATCATTAACAATGTTGTAGTATTCATTCTTTTCTAGATCCTCATAGATTTTTAGTAGACCGTTAGCTTCTAGATTACGTGTACGTGCCATATAGCTTTCGCTATTTGATTTAAGTTTACCACCGCTACATACACAGAATTCAACATCATTGTATGGTTTTTCTTGGTGCCATTGTTCAATGAGGTCCATATAGAAATCAGGTTGTTTCTCCTGATCCCATCGTGCTGAGAATACTACACGCCTCTTGCGTTCATTGAATGGCTTGATACTTGCTACACGATTTTGTACTTCACTCTTGCCAAATGCTAATCCACTGATATTGTAGATTGGAGCCTTCCAACCTGCAATCTTCATGTGCATTACCATTTCTTCATTAGTTGCGAGTACTCCGTCCACAAATGAGTCAACCATTTTTTCATAGTGGCCCATGAAATCCTGCATACCCCATACATGTACAAAATCATCAGGATCAATGGACTGAGCAAGACAGCGAACATAAATCCGAGGCCTGTGAATAGGATCGATTTGCTTAAGAATATACGGAAGACTTTCGATTCCGGGCTGAAACATGTCCTCAAAGTAGACAACATCTTCATTGTTTAATTCTCCTTGTTTCATCATTTTAATTAGATTCATCAATTGCGACATACCGAAGTATGTACGCCCATGAGCATCTAATACTTGACCTGTTACAATAGCTTGGTCATTACCTAGTGTTTCCCCGGAGACTACAACATAGTTGATGCCTCTTTTATCAAACACAGTAGTATTCCACTCTTGTAACTGTAGAGTATACCTTGCTTTGTAGGGCTCAAGCCCCATGTAATATAATTTACGCATTATGGACGAGCGTTTTCCTGCCATTGATCTTTAGCAAATTTGCCTGTAGCAAATTTAGTATACTGACGATATACATAACTCCGTTGATCATAGAGTTCTGCTTCATTGTACTTATAACCAAAATCCACACAGAATGTTAGATATTTTTCTAGATCCTCAAAAATTTGAGTAACACGTGGGTTTGATTGAAAAGTTTGTTTTGCCATTTTATATTTCCTTTAAATAGCGAGGTTACGATAAGGTTGAGTTCTATTATAAGAAATCGTAGCACCATTCTCATCATCTTCAGAGACACTAATTATGATATTACGACTTGGATACCGAGTTGCGATAACCTCATAAAGGTCATCACTAATCATTTCACAACTTTTGTAATCCAATGCTAAGATGTTTTGAGAATATTGATTCTCTAACCATCGTTTGAATTGAATAAACTCAATATCACGGTCGTTGTGAAATACTTCAATCGTCACTTCAAAGTGAAAGATGTGACGATGCGGAGTTGCTAAAAAGCTAACATCATACTCATCACCTGTTGCCAAGTTAGGGTCTGTTGCTGCTGCGGGGTATTTATGAATACCTTCTTTTTGAAATCTTACAAAGATTGTACGAAATGCTTTATCTTTAATACGCTGACGTTTTTCCATATCAGCTTGTTCTTGTTGATTCATTATCTATCATCCTCAAAATTAACACTTTCGTGATCTTCATCCCATTGAAGTTTTGTATATCTTCTTATCTCAGAGTATACATCATTTCTATCTATTAACATAGCTTTAAGGGCGTCTTTGTTAAAGTTACTATCCTTTTCCGCGGCTAATATTTCCTTGTCAAGGTCTATTGCCCGTCGTTGTAATTTAGCAATTCGTTGTTTATACATATTATTACTCCAAAACTAATGACATAGCTTCATCGCTATCTTCTATTTCTTCAATTGGTTCTTCCTCTACTGTAAACAATTCTTCAAACATACTCATAGCATTAACCGTTTTCTTACCGCTAATGCCCTGACTACCTGATTGAAATTGTTTCCAATAACTACTGTGATAATCTATCAAATCTAATGATTCTTGTTTTGTTTTCTTACTAAAGATTTCATCAACAATGTTAGCAAAAAAGTTATCACCTTCAAACTTGTGTACTAACATCTTTGGAACTACCCCTGTTTCATATTGACGATTAGCTTCTTGTACAGCATTCATATGCATCCAGACATTGTGACTTTGTAACAATGTATAGCTTAATGTATCCCAACTTGTTTTTGTTTCTTTGCCGTGTTGTCCAATAAACCCTTGCCCGCGATAACATAAATCTTTCATAACTAACGCATCAGTTACTGGGCTATCAGTAAATGACTTATGTATGCCGTCAGCTAATACAGCATCACGGTATTTACGATTGTCATTAGCATATGACTTTTTCTCCGCAGTCTTTTCCATTTGATAAGACCATTTCTTGTTATGCTCAATCGTTGTATTGAAATAAGCAAGACCCTTAGCAGCACTAAAGAATGGGCTAGCACAGTCAAATGTAATCTGAAGGCTTGGGTTATGATACTTACGTACTGCTTTCTGTATGTCTGTAAACAACACAGCATACTCTAAAATACTTGTACCCAAGCAATGAATTAAATCATGTTTACCTTCACATAACAACCCGTCATGGATGATACCAACCAATCTACGCAATGTCAAATGAATGTCAATCTTGTTCTGTCCCCCAAATGCCCAACCATTAAAATGATTGTCTGGATAGATGTTTGGATCACAATACTTCTTCATTTCCTCATACCAATCATCACTTTGAGTGTGATTACGACCTTGCAACACATTTAAGAACTTACATTTCCCTGAGCGATTATTTATAAAGTATTCGTTATTAATATGTGTGGCAGATATTGCTTCTTCAATAGTACTGATACCATGTAAGCTATTACCATTCTTATCTTTCATACCAAACGTAGTTAGTGATTGACTTGGTATATCTAAACACATACCATAATCCATGTATGTATCCATCCACTTTAATACTGCTTTACGTTTAATCATAGCACGTGGACAGTTAGGATCCTTCCAATCAGCTGGCCATTGACCTTTTAAAATCTGAAAGCCACCACTATCACCCAACATGAATGTACCTTCTTCACGTTCACGTATGATAGATTCACTTGGATCATCAACTGTTGTATCTAAGTTAGCATGACCAGCAGAGTATAGTCCCCACTTGTAATAGTAAAGACCTTCTTTGCTATTAAGAAAGTTTAGTTTCTCTACGTCACCATTGAAACTTGCAGGAATACGTGCTTGGTCAAAGTACTGTTCACCTTTACGTTGTTTACCCAAGCCAGAGATATAAAAACTACTGACTGCGGGTAAAAATAATGCCCACTCTGGCTTATGCTTTTGTGATAGATTATCTTGTTTCAACTGATTCTTCTTTCTTAATCAAGGTCCTGACAATACTTATTTGTTCTTGCTTTTGATTGATAGTTTCCATTAAATCTTTAATAGTGGCATTAGTTTCTGCTAGTGCTTCTAATTCAAGTTCTTCTTGTCGCTTTTGTCTAGCCCAATCAAGCAATGATTCTGCTTCAGCATTTAGACCTACATTAACGTGTCCCATCTGAAGTAGTATCCAACCATTACCGTCATATACTTCCATAGTTTGATTAGTAGTATTGAATCTTATATTGCCGACACCTTGCGCCCCTGAATAATTATTAATGTAATTGGCAACAGATTCACCAATTACATTTATGTACTTACCGGAACTAGAAATGTTCTTGATCATTTTTTGTTCGCTGGAAGTAAGTAAACATAAGTTGCGATACCACTATTAACTGTGATTTCAGTCGCACCTTGTTCACTAATCTTTAC
>Ga0209191_1002808_pt1 | contig 10590 bp, 10 predicted proteins | sample S_130626_EF_Meta_FD_187320 | JGI IMG/M metagenome (GOLD analysis project Ga0209191, IMG submission 187320) | Freshwater microbial communities from Lake Simoncouche, Canada to study carbon cycling - S_130626_EF_MetaG (SPAdes) (version 2) | ecosystem: Environmental > Aquatic > Freshwater > Lake ... | reverse complement strand
GTATTTAATGTGGAATTTTACAGGTCGTCAAAATGACAATCAAGGAAATTATGATTTGATCGATGGAAATTGGTTGAGTGGAATTAACTTTATCGATGAATTTCATCTTGGGCCTCAATACGATTTGCCTTCTGATACCATTAATAATAAAGGTAGAAATGTTTATTATTTCATTCCGTTTTTACTAGGATTAATTGGTTTAATTTATCATGCTTATAAAAATCAAAAGAGCTTTTATGTGCTTTTAGTATTGTTTTTATTCACTGGATTGGCCCTAAAAGTCTACTTAAATGAAAGACCTTTTGAACCACGTGAAAGAGATTACGCACTAGTAGGTTCGTTTTATGTTTTTGCAATTTGGATTGGAATTGGAGTTTACGCCATTTATGATTTGCTAAAAAATTACTTACAACCCAAATTTGCTGTACCAATTGTTTTAGCAACTACAATGCTAGGTGCGCCTTTATTAATGGCATCTCAGAACTGGGACGATCACGATCGTTCCGGGAAATTCACCGCCATTGCATTAGCAAAAAACTATTTAAATTCATGCGATAAAAATGCCATTCTATTTACCATCGGTGATAATGATACGTTCCCGCTTTGGTATGCTCAAGAAATTGAAAATGTTAGAACTGACGTTAAAATAGTAAATACGAGTTTATTTATGACCGATTGGTATATCGATCAAATGAAAAGTAAAACCTATCAATCAGATGGTTTGCCTATTTCGTTTACTCACGATCAATATGTAGGAGATAAATTGGATTTTGTGGTTTACAACCAATTAACAGATGCACGTTGGGACATTAAGAATTTTATGGAGTTTACCAAAAGTAATGATCCCAAAACTATTATAGATATGCAAAATGGTCAAAAAGCACATTTTTATCCAACTAACAAAATTCGATTGGTAATTGATAAAAACAATATCATTAAAAATAAAGTAGTGAACCCCAAATTTTATGATTCAATTGTTCCCTACATCGACATAGATATAAAAGGTAGAGCTATCTATAAAAACCGATTAATGATGTTGGATGTTCTAACCAATAACAATTGGAAAAGACCCATTTACTTTTCACCAGGAAGTTTCGGTGATGACGATTACATTTGGATGAAAGATTATTTACAGTTGGATGGAATGGTTTATAAATTAGTTCCAATTAAAACTCCATTAGCAAAAGATGCAAGCCAACATGATATGGGATGCATTGATTCTGATGTGATGTATACTGTGGTGAAAAATTGGGATTGGGGTAATGGAGATAGTCCAACTATTTATCATGACCCTGAAACCAGAAGAAATAGTATTTCCTACAGAACCAATCTTTCTAGATTAATGGAGCAATTAATTAATGAAGGTAAATTTGCAAAAGCAGAAGAAATTATTGACCTAGGAATGAAAAAAATGCCGCTAAAATATTATGATTATTATACTATGGTTGAGCCATTTGCGAGTGGGTATTATGCTATTGGAAAAAAGGAAAAAGCTAGAAAGTTATTAACGGAACTTTCGGCTAAATACCAAGAGCAATTAAAATATTTCAGCAATTATAAACCTTCAGAGTTAGGAACAGTAGCTATGGAAGTGGTAACAAATATTGAAAGATACAGAAGTTTATTGCTTGTAATGAAAGACAGTAAAGATTTGGAATTTTACAATGAGAATAGAAAAGTTTTTAATACCTACAATCACCTATTCAAACTATTTGATAGAGATGACGAATAAAAAAGTAAATATTTTATGATTTAATGAAAAATAGGTCTTTATTTTTCATTTTAAGTGAAATACAAACTACAGAAATTGTTTTTTTTGATCTTAAAGTTGGTCTTGAACCAAACTAATAATTGTATTGGCATCTAGCTCACCAGATTGTCTCCAAACCATCTGACCCTGTTTGTAAATCATTAAAGTTGGAAGTCCTTTAATTCGTAAAGCATCGGCTAATTCTTGATTTTTATCAACATCAATTTTTATAACTTTTGCTTTATCCCCAAGGGCTGCAGCCACATCTCTGATAACAGGATGCATGGAAACCGAAGGCTCGTTCCATTCTGTGTAAAAATCAATTAGCACTGGTAATTGAGTATTTATAAGTTCTCCAAATTTTGACATAAAACCAAAAAATTTAATATAATTTAGACTTCTAAATAGAGATTATACGGTACAAATATAAGGATTTTGACAAATTACACTGTATATTTTCCTTTTTTTAGTTCTATAACCGTAATTTCTGGCATAATTCCAACGCGACCAGGATAGGCATGAAAGCCAAATCCTCTATTCACATACACGTATCTTCCTTTATTTTCGTATAATCCAGCCCATTGTTTATAAATATATTGTGCAAAACTCCATTTGAAATAGCCTGGAATTTCTATTCCAAATTGCATTCCATGGGTATGCCCTGATAAAGTTAAGTGGAAATTCTTCTCGTGGTTTTTAACTTCGTATTCCCAATGGGACGGGTCGTGACTCATTAAAATTTTGAAATCGTCCTGAGTTAAATTGGCGGAAGCCTTATTGATATCGCCTGCTTTTTTAAAATTATTACCCCAATTTTCAACTCCAACTAAAGCGATTTTATCCTCTCCTTTTTCAATGAAAATATGTTGGTTTAAAAGCAATTTAAAATCAATTTGACCATATAAATCTTTGATTGCCTCAAAATTTTCCTCCTTCGCTTTTTGGGATGGCCAAGTTACATACTCACCATAATCATGATTTCCAAGCACGGAGAATTTACCGTATTTATGTTTTTTTATTCTCTTGAAGGTGTCAATCCAAGGATGCATTTCTTTAGCATGCGTATTTACAATATCCCCTGTGAATAAAATCAAATCCGAATTTTGCTCGTTTACCAAATCAATCGCATAATTTATTTTATCGGGATTGTCAAAACTACCACTATGAATATCTGAAATTTGGGTGATGGTAAACCCATCAAAAGCATCGGGTAGATCAGGAAAGAAAACTCGTTGCTTGATAACTTTGTAATTGTATTTTCCTAATGTCATTCCATAAATTAAGGAGGCAAATGGAATTGCTGCCAATCCTAAAGCGATTTGACTTACAAATTTTCTTCTTTCAGGAAAAAAACTTGCGTCTTTATTGTAATTTGAAAAATAATTTGAAGTCCCTACAAATAATCGGTAAATATCTTCAAAAAGTAATACTATTGACAATAAGAATTTTGGAATTAAAACTAATAACAACAATCCTAATGTGATCATAGTCATTTTGGTTTGACCCACACTCCTATCAAATTTTGTAAATTGATATACTATAAATACAATTGCTGAAAGAGATACAACAAGATATACTGTTAAATTCAATTTTGATTTTGTGATTGTTTTTACTGCTTGAAAAGCATAAAGTTCAATGATGAGGATAATTAGAAAAAGGAAGAGGATGCGGAAAGCCATTCAAAAAATTTTTATACAAAATAACGAATAAATAAAACAAATGTAACTTCTATTAAATAAAAATTAACTTGAAGTGTATTCTTTAAATTCCGATTGATTATTTTTACACATTAAAATTCACTTTTCATTATATGTCAGCTCAAAAACGATTGTTCCTATTAGATGCTTATGCTTTAATTTTCAGAGGTTATTATGCCTTTATAAAAAACCCTAGAATCAATTCAAAAGGGCTCGATACTTCGGCAATTATGGGTTTTATGAATTCATTAATGGATGTAATCAAAAGGGAAAAACCAGATCATTTGGCGGTAGCATTTGATAAAGGAGGAAGTGATTTACGAAATGATATTTTCCCAGAATACAAAGCCAATCGTGACGCAACACCCGATGCCATTAAAATTGCGGTTCCTTACATACAAGAATTATTAAAGGCCATGCATATTCCTATTATTGAAGTAAAAGGCTATGAAGCCGACGATTTAATTGGTACTATTGCCAAACAAGCCGAAAAACAAAATTATAAAGTTTTCATGGTTACCCCAGATAAAGATTTTGCCCAATTGGTTTCCGAAAATATTTTTATGTACAAACCTGCTAGAATGGGTAACGGAATTGAGATTTGGGGGATTCCTGAAGTGCTTGAAAAATTTGAAATCGAAAGACCAGAACAAGTAATCGATTTCTTAGGAATGATGGGCGATGCCGCCGATAATATTCCCGGACTTCCAGGTGTTGGAGAAGTTACAGCAAAGAAATTTTTGAAAGAATTTGGTACCATGGAAAATTTATTGGCCAATACTGATCAGCTTTCAGGAAAAATGAAAGACAATATTGAAGCCAATAAAGAAAAAGGACTTTTGTCTAAAAAATTAGCCACTATTCTTTTAGATTGTCCTGTAGTTTTTGATGAAAATGACTACGAATTATCCACTCCGGATGTTGCAAAAACAGATGCCTTATTTAATGAATTAGAATTCAGAAGAATGGCAGAACAATTTGACGCTATTTTTAAAAAAGGAGGAGCGCCATCACAATTAAACCATGTTGAAGAAGCCAAATTATACAAAAAACCACAATCTAAAAACGAAGAACAATTTGACCTTTTTGGTAGTACACTTCACGATGAAACTTCTGATGAAACGCGACACCAATATTATAGCTCTTTAGAAAATACGGAACATTTTTATCAAACTATTCAGGGGGAATTGGCTGTTAAATTGCTTTTGCAAAATTTACAAAATCAAACTTCTGTTTGTTTTGATACCGAAACGACAGGGCTTGATGCGTTGCATGCCGAATTAGTTGGAATTTCATTTTCTTATGAAAAAGGAAAAGGATTTTATGTGCCCTTTCCAGAAAATCAAGAGGAAGCAACCGCTTTAATAGACAAATTCAGACCGTTTTTTGAGAATGAAGCGATAGAAAAAATCGGTCAAAACTTAAAATACGACCTAAAAATACTTTCCAATTACAACATCCAAGTCAAAGGAAAATTGTTTGATACGATGATTGCGCATTATTTGATAAATCCAGATATGCGTCACAATATGGATATTTTATCGGAAACCTATTTAAAATATTCTCCAAAATCAATTGAAGATTTAATAGGTAAGAAAGGGAAAAATCAGCTTTCAATGAGAGACGTTCCGTTGGAATACATCAAAGAATATGCTGTTGAAGATGCCGATATCACTTTACAATTGAAAGAGAATTTTACCTTACAATTAGATAAAACGGAAACCAAAAAGCTCTTCGACGAAATTGAAATTCCATTGGTGAAAGTATTGGCGGCAATGGAAAAAGAAGGAATTCGAGTAGATGTAGATTTCTTAAAATCGTTATCGCACGATTTAGGGAATGATATCCAAAAACTGGAAACTACTATTTATGAAATTGCAGGAGAGAAATTCAATTTGGCATCTCCAAAACAATTAGGGGACATCTTATTTGACAAATTAAAAATTGGCGGAGCAAAACAAAAAAAGACAAAAACCGGCCAATATGCCACTGGTGAAGAAATATTAAATTACCTGGTAAACGAGCATGAAATTGTAAAAGCAATTCTGGATTGGCGACAATTGGTGAAGTTACAAAATACATATGTGGACGCTTTGCCCAACCAAGTTGACACAGTTACAAAACGAATTCACACCGATTACATGCAAACAGTTGCTGCGACAGGACGATTAAGTTCTAATAATCCAAACTTGCAGAATATCCCAATTCGAACCGAACGAGGGCGTCAAATTAGAAAAGCATTTGTGGCTCGCGATGAAAATTATACGCTAGTTTCTGCCGATTATTCTCAAATAGAGCTTCGTATAATTGCGGCTTTAAGCGGTGAAGAAAATATGATTCAATCTTTCCAAAAAAATGAAGATATTCATAAAGCAACCGCTTCCAAAGTGTTTAATATTCCGTTAGAAGAAGTGACACGCGAACAAAGAAGCCATGCAAAAACAGTAAATTTTGGAATTATATATGGCGTTTCTGCCTTTGGATTAAGTAACCAAACTTCACTTTCAAGAGCCGAAAGTGCTGCTTTGATTGAGGCTTATTATCAAACGTATCCAAAATTAAAATCTTATATTAATAACCAAATCCAATTTGCAAGAGAAAATGGTTATGTCCAAACTATACTCGGAAGACGTCGCTATTTAAAAGATATCAATTCGCAAAACGCCATTGTTCGAGGTGGTGCCGAAAGAAACGCGGTGAATGCTCCTATTCAAGGAAGTGCTGCCGATATTATAAAAATTGCCATGATTACTATTCACGAGAAACTAACCACTGAAAATTGGAAAAGTAAAATGCTTTTGCAGGTGCATGACGAGTTAGTTTTTGACGTTCATCATTCAGAATTAGAGAAAATTAAACCCATGATCAAGCATGAAATGGAAACTGCATTTGCCTTAAATGTTCCGTTGATTGTTGAAATTGGAGAAGGTAGCGATTGGTTGGCAGCACATTAAAATAAATATTTAAATTAACTAATTTCATTAACTTTGAAGAATGAAAACTAACTATTCAGTAAATGATTTATCAAAACATCTTTTTTGGGATGTAGATATTTCAATGTTAAGTTTTGAAAATTCAAAAGAGCAAATTATTTATAAAGTAGTTGAATTTGGACTTATTAAAGATTGGAATATCATTAAAGAAATATATAGTTTAGAAACAATTAAAACAGTTTCTTTAGAATTTCGAAACTTGGATGTAGTTACACTTTCCTTTTTATCTACTCTATTTAATATCAATAAATCAGAATTTAGATGTTACAAACTCAAACAATCCAACCTGAACTTCTGGAATTATTAAAGAAGATTATGTCTTCTTCCGTTTTTGAAGGATTCAATCTTGTTGGGGGAACCTCTTTAGCTTTGCAAATTGGGCACCGTTTTTCGGTTGATATCGATATGTTTGGCATAAGAGAAATCGACGAATTTGAATTTGTGAATGAACTTTCTAACTTTGGAAAAGTTAATATTATTAAGAAAAGTAAAAACGTTTTAATTTTATCTGTAAATGACATAAAAGTAGATTTTGTAAATTACAAATATCCATTATTGGAAGAAATAACTATAATCGAGACCATTCGTTTGGCTTCGGATAAAGATATTGCAGCGATGAAATTGAACGCAATTGCTGGACGAGGCAGTAGAAAGGATTTTATTGATTTGCATTTTTTACTTCAAAAATATTCACTTAAAGAAATGATTTCTTTCTATAATATAAAATACTCGGACGGTTCAGAATTTATGGTTTTAAAAAGTTTAACCTATTTTGAAGATGCTGAAAGTGAAGAAATTCCAGTTCTTTTTCAAAAATTAGATTGGAATGAAGTTAAAGTTTCGATTCAAAAGGCACTGAATGATTTTAACATTTAACCTATACGCGTCTAGACGAATCTCTTTCTCTGAGTTCGGTTTTGATTATAGCGGTTTTGTATGGGTTTTCCTCCTCTTTGCTTTCTAATCTTTCGATAAGCAATTTTGCAGCAGCTTCTCCAATTTCTGGACCATGCTGACTAACGGTTGTTAAACTTGGAGACAAACGGCGGGAGGCCAAAATTCCATCGGCAAAGCCAATTATAGAAAGGTTTTCTGGTATTTTGTAGCCATATTTTAATCCGAATTTTAAAGCTGCAACAGAATCATTTTCATCTAATGCAAAAATTCCATCGACTTTATGGTTTTCAAAGAGATCTTGGATTTTTAATTTCGAATCTTCCTCTGATTCCGTTCTAATAATTAGGTTTTCATCTATTGGAAAATTATTGTCTTGAAGCGCTTTTAGATACCCTTCATGTCTTAGTTTTCCAACGCTTAAATTATCTATTGAAGAGAATAACGCAACCTTTTTACAACCTAAATCAATTAAATGTTGGGTAGCATTTCTAGCAGAATCAAAATCATCTACAATCACTTTGTCGCAATCTACTTCATCAGAAGTTCTGTCGAACATTACAATTGGGGTGCCATCATTAATAATTTCTTTAAAATGCTCGTATTCATTTAACTTTTGAGCTTCCTTAGAAATAGACAAAATAAATCCGTCAATAGTTCCATTACTTAAAATTTCCAATGCGTGAATTTCTTTTTCAATAGATTCATTTGAAATACACATTATTACATTGTAACCTTTGGATTCGGCTACTTTTTCTATTCCAGTGAAGACTTTTGCAAAAAAGGAATTTAGAATATTAGGAATAATTACTCCAATAGTTTTCGTTTTTCTACTTTTTAAATTAATACCAATAACGTTTGGTTTATAATTTTTAAGTTTTGCATATTCTTTAATTCTGATTTTAGTTTGTGTACTAATTTCAGGACTATCATTCAAAGCTTTAGAAACCGTAGAAACAGAAACTAAAAGTTCTTTGGCAATTTGTTTTAAAGTAGCTTTTGATTTCATTGAAATAAAATTAGGTGTAAAAGTATGAAAATTGAATAAAATATTTAAAAATAATTACTCTTTTAACTTAAAGTGGGCATAAAAAGCAGAAAAAATAAATTTATTTCAAAAAACTAATTATTTAAGATATTGAAAAAAAGGGATAAAAAGCCATTGAAATTAACTACTATACCTACTGAAAAATATCCATTCGAAATATTTTTAAAATAATCTTAATCAGGTATTTGTATTTAAAATAAATAATTGTACTTTTGCAACCCCTTTATTGGGAATGGAATGTTTAATTAAAAAAATATTATGGACGCATTAAGCTACAAGACACAATCAGCAAGCAAAGCCACCGTTACAAAGGAGTGGATCATTGTTGATGCCGATGGGCATAACTTAGGTCGTCTTGCTTCAAAAGTCGCAATGATTTTGAGAGGTAAGTACAAGCCAAGTTACACCCCACACGTCGACTGCGGAGATAACGTTATTGTTATCAACTCAGAGAAAATTAACCTTACAGGTAACAAAATGGATGACAAAACGTACATCCGTCACACTGGTTACCCTGGAGGACAAAGATCTTTAACTGCTAAAGTATTGCAATCAAAAAATCCTGCATTACTAGTAGAAAAAGCCGTAAAAGGAATGTTACCTAAAAATAAATTAGGAGCAGAACTTTTCAGAAATTTAAATGTTGTTGTAGGTTCAGAGCACAAACAAGGCGCTCAAAAACCTAAAACTGTTAACTTAAACGATCTTAAATAATGGGAGTTATTCACAAAATAGGTAGAAGAAAAACCGCTGTTGCGCGTGTTTATGTTACAGAAGGAACAGGAGTTATCGTAGTAAACAAAAAACCGTTTGCAACTTATTTTCCAACAGCTACTTTACAATACAAAGTATTACAAGCAATGACATTAACTGACAATGCTTCTAACTTTGATGTAAAAATTAATGTTTACGGAGGAGGTTCAACTGGTCAAGCAGAAGCGGTGAGAATGGCAATTGCAAGAGCAATGTGTGAAGTAGGCGAAGGAAACAGAGCTGTATTGAAACCAGAAGGTTTATTAACTAGAGACCCAAGAATGGTTGAACGTAAAAAATTCGGTCAGAAGAAAGCTCGTAAGAGATTCCAATTCTCTAAACGTTAATAGTGCCTGTCTTGTTCTATTGGAACAAGGCATCGTTTATTTAATAAATTTAAAACAATGTTGTTGTTGTCAAGCAAAAGCTTGAAATTAGTTTAGCATCTAAATGAAGCCAACTGCAAACAGCTAATCGCTAATCGCTTTTTGGACCATTGCTAATCAACAGAACGTAAACTAAACAAAAAATGTCAAACAAAGTAGAAGTAAAAGAATTACTAGAAGCAGGTGTTCATTTTGGGCACATGACTAGAAAATGGGATCCAAACATGGCTCCATACATTTATATGGAACGTAATGGAATTCACATTATCAATCTATATAAAACGGCAGCAAAAATTGAAGAAGCAAATGATGCTTTGAAAAAAATCGCTGCGTCAGGTAGAAAAATATTATTTGTTGCTACCAAAAAACAAGCGAAAGATATCGTTGCTGATAAAGCAAAAAATGTAAACATGCCTTACATCACTGAAAGATGGCCTGGTGGAATGTTGACCAATTTCGTTACTATTCGTAAAGCTGTTAAAAAAATGGCTACTATCGATAAAATGAAAAAAGACGGAACATTCATGACACTTTCTAAAAAAGAGCGTTTACAAGTGGATCGTCTTCGTGCAAAATTAGAGAAAAACTTAGGTTCAATTTCTGATATGTCAAGACTTCCTGCTGCATTATTTGTAGTAGATATTAAAGCAGAACACATCGCAATTAAAGAAGCTCATAAATTAAACATTCCAGTTTTTGCAATGGTTGATACCAACTCTGATCCAAGAGAGGTTGATTATGTTATCCCGGCAAATGATGATGCTTCAAAATCAATTGAGAAAATTCTAACTTTAGTAACTGCAGCAATCACAGATGGATTGGCTAACCGAACTTCTGATAAAGAAGGAGACGCTGAAGCTCCAGTTGCTGAAGAAGCGACTGAAACTGTTGAAGCAACTCCAGAAGTTGAAGTAGTAACTGAAGAAGTTGAAGTGGTAGCTGAAGTTACTGAAGAAGTAGTTACTGAAGAAGTAGTTGCTGAAGAAGCAGCTCCTGCGGAAGAAACTCCTGCAACTGAAGAATAATAAAAATAAATTTAAAGATTGAAAGATTTAAAGATAACTTAAAG
>Ga0209191_1002807_pt1 | contig 10592 bp, 7 predicted proteins | sample S_130626_EF_Meta_FD_187320 | JGI IMG/M metagenome (GOLD analysis project Ga0209191, IMG submission 187320) | Freshwater microbial communities from Lake Simoncouche, Canada to study carbon cycling - S_130626_EF_MetaG (SPAdes) (version 2) | ecosystem: Environmental > Aquatic > Freshwater > Lake ... | reverse complement strand
ATTTAACTATGATGTATATGGTGACCAAACTTTACAAATTCGTGGTGGTGCTGGTTTATTCCAAGGCGCTCCTCCTTTTGTATGGATTTCTAACCAAGCGTCTAATTCAGGTATGGCCTTGTTTGGAAGTATAGCAAACGGAACAACTTACAATTTCTCTCCAGATATCAATGCTAACCGTCCGCAAGCAACTGCTGGTTTAAGTAGTTCTTATTCTATTAACGTAACCGATCCTAACTATAAATTCCCTCAAGTATTTAAATCTACTTTAGCGGCTGATAAAAAATTAGGTAATGGTTGGACAGTTACTGCAGAAGGATCATACACTAAGCAATTAAATGCTTCTGTATTCCAAAATATTGCACTTCCTTCAACTGGTTTAGTGCGTTTATCTGATGGTCGTTGGAGATTCCCTTATACAACTTCTTACCCTTATGGTGGATCTCAAATGGTTTCTGGTAGCAAGGTGGTAGCTAGTGCTGCTAACCCATCAATTGGTAATGCTATTTACATGACCAATTCAAATGCGGGTTATGCTGCTACAGGAACTTTACAAGTTCAAAAAATAAGTAAAAACTTTATTGCTACTGCAGCCTATACAAGACAAATTGCTTATGATGCAGCTGTAACTGGTTCTACTGCCTCTACAATGTGGGGTTCAAAACTTACTTCTGACAATCCTAACGAATTTATTGCTGGTTTGTCTAATAACTATTTGCCACACAGAATTATCGCAAGTATGATTTATAAGAAAGAATTTTCTAAAAACTTATTATCATCAGTTGGTTTAGTATATGAAGGCGCTCCTAACTATGCTACTTCTTATAATGTAAGTGGTGACGTTAACAATGATGGTATTACATTTAATGATTTAATGTTTGTTCCTAAAGACCCTTCTCAAATTAAATTAGAGAATGGTTCATCAACTTCAGACAAAAGAGATCAAGTTACTTTATGGAACCAATTAAATACTTTCATTGATAACAACCCTTATTTATCTACACGTAGAGGTCAATTTGCTGAAAGAAATGCATACGTATTGCCTTGGACCCATAAATTAGATTTAAACTTCACACAAGATATTAGATTTACATCTGGTAAAAACAAGCATACTATTCGTTTAACAGCAGACATTTACAACTTAACAAACTTGTTAAATAAAGATTGGGGAGTGTTCTATGTACCAACAACAACTGCTCCTTTAGTATTAAAAGGAATTGATACAGATGGTAAAACACCTATCTATAGATTTCCTTTCTTAGATGCAACTAAGCAAATACCGCAATCAAGACCTTATACTCCATCTGCAGGTTTAGGTTCTCGTTGGCAGTTACAAATTGGAGTTAGATACTTATTTAACTAATCAGTTTAATAATTTCTTTAGCTAGCAATAGCTAGAAAAAAACCCTCCCGATTTTCGGGAGGGTTTTTTTATTTTATATTAGGCTTTTGAAATTTAAGCCTAATATAAAATTACCTCTAATGATTTTTAAAAGCCCCAAAGAAATTTGGGGCTTTATGTTTCTTATAAGGCTTTAAGAATATAAGCCTTGTCGTTTACTTTTACTTCTTCTTTTTCTTGCCTTTTTTATCTTCCTCTAATACCTTAACACGCATATTTTTAAATCTTAGCACTTCCCCATGACCTAAAAAACCTATATGACCAGTAGTTCTCAATAAACCCGGATGTTCTTTATGGTCCATGGTTCCGTTTTTAGAAGCTGCTGCATAATCACCCTCTGTAATAACAGTACCATTTAAGGTTACTTTAATTTTCGTTCCTTTGACCATAATTTCTTCCTGATTCCACTCGCCTGTAGGCTTTAAAAAACCTCTTTTAGCAGGAATTACACCATATACAGAACCATGGTATTGATAAGGCTGTAGAGCTTTATATATATCGGCTTCATTATCTAATACCTGTATTTCCATACCTACATAGGCAGCATCCCCTTCTAATGGGGCATGTACACCAATTCCGTTATTGGCACCAGGTGTTAATTGAAAATCAAATCTATAAATAAAATCAGCGAACTCTTCTTTAGTATATAAGTTACCGCCACCGCCTTCGCCCGCTTTATCGGGATGCACAACTACTGCACCTTCTTCAATTAAATAGCCTGAAGTATTGCCCATCCAGCTATCTAAATTAGTACCATCAAATAAAGAAACAAAACCTTGGTTTCTTTCCTCCTCTGTTAAACTTGTCATTTCTTCAGTGGGTATTTCTCTTATATAAATATTTCTATAAGCTACATAAGTACCATGTGCTTGTAATTCAATTTGCTCCTTAGCAAAAATGGCTGATTTGCGATCCCAAAAATTTTCTAAGGTTACATTATCCGTTACGAGTACACCGTTTAAATAAACAGTAACTTCTGCGCCCTTCATAATAATATGAAAATTATTCCACTCACCAATTTTATTATCGGCCACTACCAAGGGCTTGCTTTTATTTTTTATATTATTGTATAAACCTCCAGAACCTACTTGGGCACCTACTTCTCTTCTGCTGGTATCCCAAATTTGTACCTGTGGAGTACCTCTTAAATAAATACCTGCATCCCCCTTCTCTGTAATTTTCCAATCTACATACATTTCAAAATCGCCATATTTTTTTTCTGTAGCTAAGTTATCGCCGTGTCCTGTAAATACTAAAAGACCATCTTTGGCTATCCAATCATTTTTCATTTTCTCATTGGCTTTTTGTTCTGCTGCTTTTAAAGCAGAGTCGCTCATCTTAGCCCTTGCAATAGGGTTCATTACTAAGCCTTTCCATCCTGACAAGTCCTTGCCATTGAATAAGCTCACAAATCCATTATCATAAGGTAAGTTTATCAAATGTTGTTTAAGCCTTGTTACTAATAAAGGACTATCAACGCCAACAATGTCTGACATCATATCTGAGGGGCCCAAACCATGAGGAGGATATAAGGGTCCACGAATAAGGCCTACTGCTTTTTCCAAGCTAGCCCTTACTTCTGGCCCTCTTATATTTTTATCAGCCAAGGCCAAGCGTGCTAGAATTACAGCAGCTTCTTTATTAATTGTTTCATCATTCAATGCTTTACTCACCAGCATAAAACTTGCAAAGCCTGGAATCAAAGAAGCTTCATGTAGTACGCTTCTTTTTTCTAATCTAGTACTAGCCTTTATCATTCTATCTTCTAATAGAAGTAATTTCTGTGCAGGTGTAGTTGCAGTTTGCTTTTCAGCGCTTGCTATTTTAATTTCTGGCAATTTAAAATTAAAATTATCTAAGGCTGCTTGTACATGTTTTGCATTTTCAGTAGACGCCGATTTTAATCCCTTGGTTAAGGCTTGCTTAGCAGCAGCCGTATGAATACTCGCTAAGGCTCTTGCTGCATTGCCCGAAAAGGTTTCATTTTTTAATAAACTGCTGAGTAATTTTACTGCAGCATCATCACCTAATAAACCTAATTGTTTAATAATAAATTCACGTGCGTAAAAAGTTTTAGCGGATCCGTATACGGCTACTAAATTTTTAGCTACTTGTTGTTTTAATGTAACATTTAAACTGGCGTCGTTTATATATGCATTTAATGCATAAGTGGGTTTTAGTTTCAGAGAGTCGTCGTTAAGTAAATGTACTAATTGTGACCACTCGCTCTTCCCCCAAGTATGCATAGAGGTAATAGCAGACTCTGTTTCCGAAGGGCGTTGATAAGGAAAACTATTGATGGTATTTTTTACTGATCCTACTTGTGCAATTACCTGTGTGGCAAATAATAAGAAGAGTAGTAAATAAGAAATTTTATTTTTCATTGGAAGTAGTTTTTTTTGAATGATTAAATGGTCCAAGGAGAACGCATCGCTGGGTTAATTAATCTGTTTGCCTCTTCATCATTAATAAATTCTTGGGTAACTGGATTAAACTTTAAGTTTCTTCCTAATTGTAATGCAATTTTTCCCATATTAATAATAGTACAAGATCTAAAACCATTGGATTCATTGAGTGCAAATGGTGTTCTTTCTCTTACCGATTCTAAAAAATCAGTGACCTGAGGTGCAGGATCTGGCATCATGGCTAATTTTTCAGTTAAATTCGGAATGTCTGACTTAAAGCCAGCGAAAAGTTTTCCCTTAGGCCCCTCAATGTAGGCTGCGCCTGGGTCTTTGGCCTCTCCGTCTAAAATAATCTTACATCCATCTTCATAGGTGAAAGTTAATTTTCTAAATGTACCACAAGCATCGGGATGTTGTTGTTCTGCATCAATCTCCACTGAAACAGGACTTGTTTCATCTTTCTCTAGGAAGTATTGAATTGGATCGATATAATGTTGTCCCATATCGCCAAGACCTCCACCATCATAATCCCAATAGCCTCTAAATGTTTGATGCACTCTATGTTCATTGTATGGCTTAAAAGGTGCTGGGCCTAACCATCTTTCATAATCTAATTCTGCAGGCACCGGCTGTACTTCTAATTTTGTTTTTCCTACCCAATAAAATTTCCAATCAAAACCTGTGGTTTTACTTACTGTAACTGTTAATGGCCAGCCTAATAAACCCGATTCTACTAATTTTTTAATAGGCTTCACCGTCGACTTCATTCCATAAAAATTATCTTCATAACGGAACCATGTATTTAAACGAAACATACGCTTATACTGCTGAACGGCTTCTACCACTCGCTTTCCTTCGCCGATAGTTCTGGTCATTGGTTTTTCACACCAAATATCCTTGCCTGCTTTAGCAGCTTCAATGGCCATAATACCATGCCAATGAGGAGGCGTAGCAATATGCACAATATCTACTTCTGGCAGTGCAATTAATTCTCTATGGTCATGAAAAGTTTTTACGTTTGCTCCTATTAGCTCTGCTGCAGATTGTAAATGTTTTCTATCTACATCACAAATGGCCACTACTCGAGTGCCTGCATAAGGAATATGACCTCTACCCATACCACCTACTCCGATGATACCTTTGGTGAGTTGATCACTAGGGGCTAAGAATCCTCTACCTAGCACTTGTCTTGGAACAATTGAAAAACCTGCCACCACAGCAGCTGAGTTTTTTAAAAATCGACGACGGCTATTTTTTTCCGGTGTTTTCATTTTTTGTTATTAAAGTAAAAAATAATTTTATTAAAATAGACAGCAAAGAAAATAGAAAAATGATATTACTCAGTTCTCTAAGTATACTTTACTTTCCTTAGCTAAATTTATCCATTTTTGCTTAAATTTGGTACAATCCAATTACAATAAAATTGCTTTTATGAATGATACCCATTTACACCTAGAAGAACATTTAAAAAGCAGTGATATGCTAACCGACATTGTTATTGGCATGAGTGACGGCCTTACCGTACCCTTTGCCTTGGCGGCTGGTTTGAGCGGGGCTGTACAAGGAAATGTGAACCTAATATGGATTGCCGGTATAGCTGAAATTGCCGCAGGCTCTATTGCCATGGGCCTAGGTGGCTTTTTAGCAGGTAAAACAGAACAGGACCATTATGCCAGCGAATTAAAAAATGAATATTGGGAATTAAAACATAAAAGAGAGGTGGAGATAGAAGAAGTTCGTAAAGTTTTTTTAGAATGGGGATTAAGTGCTAGCACGGCTGAAGAAGCCACCCAAGAAATTATTAAAGATGAAAAGCGTTGGGTTGAGTTTATGATGAAACATGAGTTAGGCTTAGAGCAGCCCGATCCTAAAAGAGCTAGAAAAAGCGCCTTTAATATTGGTACAAGTTATATAGTAGGCGGACTGGTTCCTTTAACACCCTATTTTTTTGTAACAGATGCTATTGAGGGTTTAAAAATTTCTGCAGTCATTACTTTAATTTGCTTGTATATTTTCGGTTTTTTTAAAAGCAAAATGACGGGCGTGAATCCTTGGTGGGGTGGGGTTAAAGTAATGATGACAGGCGCTATTGCAGCAGCAGCAGCCTTTAGCATAGCTAAACTTATCGGAGGGTAATAATAAAATTTAGTAATTTTTATCAATTAACTACTAAGAAAAATTGTTATTATTTACTGCCTTCTATGCTATTATAATAATTAAGAAATGCAATCATGTCTTCCTCGGATTTGAATTTATTTTTTGTGTTTTTAATCCAAGGCTGAATGCTTGCATTAAAAGGAAGTGCAGCTATAATACTATTTTTATCTAATGATTTCAATGGAATTGTTTTTCCATTATTATAAATTCCATAATAGGTTTTTTTAAAAAAGCTAGTTGTACTTTTTTGCAATAAAGCGTCATAGGGGCTCACTTTCACTAAATTTTTTTGCAATAAAATTAATTGATAGGCGCCATTGTTAAAGACACGGTAAAATCCTGCAGGTTTATTGTCAATATAATCGGGGAGTACTGCAAAGACCGCTGAAATTTTAGTACCATCCTTACTATCTAAAAAAACAATTTTATCAATCAAATTGGTTTCTGCCACCAGCTCACCATCTTTTTCATTTGCATAATGAACTTCTGATGTATATAAATTTAATTTAGCCTTAGGTAGTTTATAAATGGCCCCCGATTTAAAATATAATATAGCACTGTTCCAATGTTCATCCCAAAATGGAGTCCCCTCTACATCCTCATAAGCTAATCCTGTTGCTTTCTTATCACCTATTGCACCAACATTGGTCACCCTTACCATACCTGCGCTAGGCCCCTGTCCTGGGTTACTTATATCAATGGTTAAATTTTGTGCATGCATATTAATGTTGAATAGCATGGAGCCTGCTATCAAAGTAAAAAGGCGCATTATGTTTAAAGTGATTTTCATTAATATATTTTTATATTAGCTACAATTGTTTAGATATTAATTATTCAAAATATTTTTTTCAATAAGTTAATTTTTATTTCGAATAGCCATTCCTTTTCTAGTGCCATTATGCGCACCTTCATTAATAGTTAATGCGCCATTCACCCATACATATTTAAATCCTTTAGCATACTGATGTGGCTCAATATAATTGGCCATATCAGTTACTTCGTTTTCATCAAAAATGACAATGTCTGCTATGTAGTCTTCTTTAATCAAACCTCTATTTTTGATATTAAATTTTTCTGCAGGTAAAGAAGTCATTCTTCTTATCGCATCTTCTAAAGTAATCACACCCATCTCTCTTACATATTTTCCTAATACTCTTGCATTGGTTCCGTAGGCTCTAGGATGAGGTTTGCCTACACCCATTACTGCAATACCCGCATCACTTGCTATCATGTTAAGAGGATATTTCATAATGGCCACTACATCATTGTCGCCCATACCATGGTAAACCATTTGTGCGCCGCCTTTTTCAATCATTTGAATAATGGTTTCTGCTTCAGCTTTTTGATTATGCTTATTGCCTAATAATAAATTTATCTCTTCAATACTTTTTCCATTGAAACTAGTATCGGCTCTATAACTAGCTACTACTGCATAGCTAAAATGTTTTAGACCTCTTTTTTTAATAATACCCATACTGTGTTCAGCCACCCTTTTTCTAATTTCCGCATTTTTTAATCGTGCCATAATAGAATCTTGACCATCGGATAATACCCAGTCTGGTAATAACACACTTAACTGTGTACTACTTGCTGTGTAGGGGTATTGATCAATGGTAACATCAATGCCTTCTTTTCTTGCATTGATTACAAGAGGAATGGTTTCTTTACTTCTTCCCCAATTGTTTTGACCACTTACTTTAAAATGTGAAATCTCTACTGGAATATTCGCAGCGCGTCCTATTTGTATGGCTTCATTAATTGCATCTAAGACTTTGTCTTCTTCATATCTAATATGAGAAGAATATACACCACCACCAGCTCTAATTACTTTTGCAAGAGAAACAATTTCTTCCGTAGGCGCATAGGTACCTGGAATATAAATAAGTCCAGTAGACATACCCACTGCACCATCCCTCATCGCTTCTGCAGCTAATTTTTCCATGGTTTGCATTTCAGTTGCGGTAGCGTTTCTATTGGCTGTGCCCATGGCTTGCTTTCTAATTGTATTATGCCCAATCAAAGATGCCACATTTATAGAAGTACCTATAGAATCAATGGTATTAAAATAATTTTTTAAATTTTCAGCAGAACCTCCGCAGTTACCAGTAATGACAGTGGTCACGCCATCATAAATAAAATTAGTGGCCAATGGGTTTCTTGACTCACCCCCTTCAATATGTGCATGAACGTCAATGAATCCCGGAGCAATCACTAAACCCTTGGCATCTATTTCTTTGTTAGCCTTCCAATTTTTTAAATTCCCAATGGCTACGATTTTATTATTTTGAATGGCCACATCTTTATACTGCCAGTTATTGCCTGATCCATCAATGAGTTTACCGTTTCTAATAATATAGTCGGCTTGCTGTGCTTGCAGGTTTAATACGAAAGCGATAAATACTGAAAGTAAAATTGTCTTTTTCATAGTGTATGGTTGTTCTATAAATTTACTAAATCCCCTTTATATTATGGATATTAAAATGGCCATAAGCTTAAAAAGGAGTAATTTTAAAGGGGTGCCAATACATTATAAATACATAGCAAATACTTTAATTATACTTAATTCTAAAAAACCTATATTTTAATCACTCAAATACTAGTCTTATGAAAAAATTAATTACATCGGTGCTTTGTTTGATGCTTTTAATGCAAAACCTGCAGGCGCAAAAAACAAAGAGTTTAAAAACAGCGAGCGATACCGCTGCTGCCTTTGATGCCTATGTGCAAAAATCCATTAAGGAATGGGAAATTCCTGGACTAGCCATTGTGGTGGTTAAAAACAATAAAGTAGTTTTTAAAAATTCTTATGGCACCACTGAATTAGGTACAGGCAATAAAGTCAATAACCAAACTTTATTTGCATGTGCTTCTACTACCAAGGCCATGACTGCGGCAGCGATGGGTATTTTAGTAGATCAAGGCAAAGTGAATTGGGACGATCCTGTAATAAAATATTTACCCAGCTTTAGATTATACGACCCTTATGTGACTACACAAATGCGCGTGCGCGATTTATTCTTACATAATTCTGGCGTGGGCAATACCGATTATTTATGGGCCTTGAATATACTTTCTAGTGATGAAATTATGGAGCGCATGCAATTGGTTAAACCTTCTTATTCTTTTAGAGCAGGCTTTATTTATCAAAATATATTTTATGGCATTGCGGGACAAGTGATTGAAAAAGTAGCTGGCATGCCTTGGGAAAATTTTATTACAAAAAATATTTTCCAACCTTTAGGCATGGTGCAAACACGTGCTAAATTAGGCTTAGTCACTAATCCTAATATTTCTAAACCGCATCAAAGAGTGGAAGGAAAAATTCAAGCGATAGATAGAGACTCTGCCGATAGAATTGGGGCTGCGGGTTCTGTATATTCTAATATTGATGAGATTGCTTTATGGATGAAGTGTATGTTAGATTCTAGTAAATACGAAGGAGGCCGATTGGTCTCTCCCAACACATGGGCTACTTTATTAAAACCTCAAACTTTTGTAACTGAATCAGAATTTTATCCTACTAAACAATTAACTAAACCTAATTTTACTACTTATGCATTGGGTTGGTTTCAACAAGATTACAAAGGCAGAAAATTAAATTTTCACACAGGAAGTTTGTCTGGAGAAATTGCCATTCATGGACAAATGCCCGAAGAAAAAACAGGGGTTTATGTTTTTGCGAATTTAGATCATGCTGAAGCAAGACATGCTTTAATGTTTAAAGCCTTTGACCAATATGCATTAGGTGGTAATACTGATTGGAGCGCCGATTTCTTAAATTTATATGGAAACATTAGAGCGAAAGCGGCAGCAGCCACCGCAGCGCAAGAAGCCACTAGAGTGCTGAACACCAAGCCCTCACTAGCTTTAACAGCCTATGTGGGCACTTATACAGACCCTTTATTTGGAAGCATTACCATTAGCATTGAAAATGAAACCTTAGTGGGTGAGAATATTAAATTAGGCAAAGGAATTGTATCACATTGGAACTATGATACTTTTCAATTAGCATGGAATAAAAAATGGTATGGCAAAACTGGACTTAATTTTAGATTAAATGAGGAAGGAAAAGTAACGACAGTAGAAATGGATGGAGTCTCATTAGCAAAAAATTAATAGCTATACATTTTATAGAAAAAAATAGAATAGAAAACTATAAAATAGTAGACTAAAAAAAACAGGAAGGCAACCTTTATAAAAAATACTAAATAACTAATTAAATAATAGTCAATGGATTTTTCTAAGTTTAAAAAAAGTACCACATCGGTTTGGGGTGGAGAAAGCGATTTAAATGTAAGTGGTGCGGTAACATCACCCATCGTGAATAGTGTTGCCTTTGCATACAATGATGTAGATCATTGGCATGAAGTTTCTTTAGGCAAAGCAGAGGGTTATATTTATAGCCGAAACACCAATCCAACGGTGGCTGTCTTAGAAGAAAAAATTCGTTTATTAGAAGGTGCAGAAGCGGCTACCTCTTTTGCAACGGGCATGGCGGCTATCAGTAATACACTCTATACTTTTTTAACGGCGGGTAAAAGAGTGGTATCTCAAAAAGATAATTATGGTGGAACCAGTAAAATATTTTTAGATTTTCTACCACTGTATAATGTGGAGGTGCTATTATG
>Ga0209191_1002806_pt1 | contig 10595 bp, 3 predicted proteins | sample S_130626_EF_Meta_FD_187320 | JGI IMG/M metagenome (GOLD analysis project Ga0209191, IMG submission 187320) | Freshwater microbial communities from Lake Simoncouche, Canada to study carbon cycling - S_130626_EF_MetaG (SPAdes) (version 2) | ecosystem: Environmental > Aquatic > Freshwater > Lake ... | reverse complement strand
AAGGCGATGGCTGGCCAGCAGGACCAAACTCTTACAATGCATTGCTATTATCTACTGATCCTGCTATACGACCAGAATGGATACCGCTTGCTCAATCAGTACGAACTGCATGGTTGGCATTAGGGTTAGCACTAGAACCAATCTACTTAGATATTCAAGTAGCAGGATATACTTGGAATTTTAGTAATGCTGGCGATTTATCTGTTCCCGGCAACAAAGCCATTAAAGGATTTGACAACCTACAACTAAACGTAGATGGTGGTGGTGGGAAAAACGCAGCCGTTGAGATTGATGGCTACAATAGTAAGGTACTGATAAAAACCACAACCCCCGGTAATGGCGATAGCACCTGGACCTTTGGCACAGATGGTGTATTAACTATTCCAATTACTGGCGATGTTGTCCGTGATGGTATTAGTGCGTTTGCCGCAGGTGCTGATAGTTCTGTTATAATCAGCGATACGTCTCCTACTTTAAATACAGGAACATTATGGTTTAATTCTTTAGACGGACGCACCTACATTGCCTACAATGATAATTGGGTAGATGCTAGCCCAACTGAGATTCCAGATCCTACTACATACTTAGACGGCCTAACTATTAACGGTACTACAGTATCAGCTATTGATACTAGTGCTACTGTTAGTGTACAAAGCGGTGCGGACACTTGGACATTTGGTCCAAGTGGCATATTAAATTTACCTAATGGGGTTGGCGACATATATCGTGATGGTGTTAGTGTATTAGGAGCTGGTACTGGTGGTGCTGGACCTACTGGCCCAAGTGGTGCCAATGGCGCAAGAGGACCACAAGGAGTTGCTGGTCCAACTGGTGCTCAAGGAGAACCTGGTGCTGATGGCCCAACTGGTGCTCAAGGAGAACCTGGTGCTGATGGCCCAACTGGTGCTCAAGGAGAACCTGGTGCTGATGGCCCAACTGGTGCTCAAGGAGAACCTGGTGCTGATGGCCCAACTGGTGCTCAAGGAATTGAAGGACCGCAGGGAGTACAAGGCGAACAAGGACCTAGTGGTATTAGAGGACCTCAAGGGCCATTAGGAATTCAGGGACCTAGCGGCGTCAACGGTGAAAATGGATCTAACGGCGCTAACGGAGCACCTGGCCGAGACGGTATTAACGGAGCACCCGGCCTCGATGGGCAAAACGGTATTAACGGCACTAATGGTGCAGATGGTAGTAAAGGCGACAAAGGCGACACCGGGGAACAAGGTATTAGCATTGTTCTAGTTGGCAGTAGTTCAACAACAACTGTAGAGTCATTGGGTCAAGGGTCAGTAGGACAAGGATGGATTAACACCACAGACGGCAATATTTACTTTTGGAATACACTAACAATAAATTGGGAAAATATTGGCCCTATCGTTGGACCAAAAGGGGATAAGGGAGACAGTGGAGACACAGGCGAAAAAGGTGATACTGGAAATAACGGACTAAATGGACAAGATGGTCGTAGTGCCTTTGAGTTAGCAGTACTAGGCGGCTTTGTTGGCACACAAACTGATTGGTTATCTAGTTTAATAGGACCATCAGGTGCAAACGGTACCAATGGTGTAAACGGACAAAACGGGAATGATGGACCACAAGGGGCTCAGGGCGAGCAGGGAGTACAAGGACCACAGGGAGTACAAGGACCACAGGGAGCCGCCGGACCTAGTGGAGTTAGTGATGTTCCAGGACCACAGGGTGTTCAAGGAGATCCTGGTATTATTGTACAGTCTGATCAGCCAACAGATACTAACATTTTATGGTTAGACACAAATGCCATGCCAAGTGACGGACTAGTAGGTCCAACCGGTCCACAAGGCCCCTCGGGTACAAATGGAAGTACTGGAGCTCAAGGACCAACTGGTCCAACTGGTAGTACTGGTGCAACCGGTCCACAAGGCCCCTCGGGTACAAATGGAAGTACTGGTGCAACTGGTCCTTCAGGTGCAAATGGTAGTGCCGGTGCAACTGGTCCACAAGGCCCCTCAGGTACAAATGGAAGTACTGGAGCTCAAGGACCAACTGGTCCAACTGGTAGTGCCGGTGCAACTGGTCCACAAGGCCCCTCAGGTACAAATGGAAGTACTGGAGCTCAAGGACCAACTGGTCCAACTGGTAGTGCTGGATCACAGGGACCAAGTGGTCCAGTAGGTAGTCTTAGTGCGACAGGTAGTATTATTGGTACATTAACCAATGTGACATTGATAGCAGGTAGCTACAGTTATATATTTGATAACACTGGCACATTTACCATGCCTGTCAACGGTGACATTGTTATGACTGGTACTAATAGTATCCTATCAGTTAGCGGCACAGCACTATTAGGCGGCTACACACAAGTTGGTGGATATTACTCAACATTAGGAATCAGTTATCCGGGTGGTGATACACAGTATGGTATGACTTTACGGCCAGCGGCCGATAACACTAATGCTATTACATTCTTGAATGCCGCTGGCACTAACATTGGTGCTATCACACAAACAACATCAACAGTAAAATTTACTGGAGACGGTAGTGGATTAACAAACCTACCAGGAGTTGTTAATAAAACTTCAGGATCGTGGACCGTGGCTATCGGAACAGGCACCTACAGCATCACGGTTCCTGCCAGCGGCACATATCAAATATGGGTTAGAGGTAATATTCCTAACGGTATTATAGCATACATTGCCACTGCGGTAGTCACCAATTCCAATGTGCCTGTGGTGGGTGCTCAGTATGCTTGGGTCTACAGCGGTGGCGGAACGCCTATTGACTTTACCAGCATACCCAATCAGTTTACGGGTACAAACAGCACCATAGTTCGTAGCAGTACGGCTCCAAGCGCAACTACAAATAGATTTGATTTTGGAATTAACAACTCTAGCACCTCAACGCAAATAGTTTACTGGGGCTATGTCACACTATGATCATACAAGGTGTAAACTTAACAGGAGTAAAGGTTGTTGACGGAACAATCTCTACACAGAATCTGGCCATATGGCTCGATGCCAACAATGTATCTAGTTATAGTGGCGCAGGCACCACGGTAAACGATCTATCAGGTAATGTTTACACACATACATTGACCGGTGCCACATACACTACGTTAGGTGGTGTTAAATGTTTTGATTGTACCACAGGTAATCGTAGAGTTGTTGTAAATGGTACCGGTCCTACATTACCAACAACAGGATATACATATATCACATGGGCTAGATTAGAAGCAGGCAATCCAGCATCATTTAGAACATTGCTTTATACAAATTCACCCAAATACACACCAATCACAATACCTAATGGAACAAATACATTAGGATATTGGGATGTTGCGTTTAGAAGTTCAGCGTATGACCTTGCTTCTTCAGTTGGCATATGGGTTCAATATGCTGTGGTCGGCGACAACGCATCTCAAACATTTTACATAAATGGCTCACAAGTTGGAAATTCAATAGCATATGGGTCTGGAGGAACCACACATTGGGGTTGGGGCAATAATGATATTGTTAGTCAACCCTGGGGTTATGTGGCCAACATGTTCTTGTACACACGTAAACTACCACTAGAGCAAATACAACAAAACTACGGAGCACTAAAAGGTGTATTCGGAGTATAAAAATAACGAGGAATCGAAATGTCAGTATTAAAATATTATAACACCCTAACTAGCACTTGGTTGCCGGCCGCTCTAGGACAGATAGGTCCAACAGGACCACAGGGCGAACAAGGGCCTCAAGGCGAACAAGGATTTGGGAGTCAAGGCGAGACAGGTCCACAAGGACCTACTGGAGATACAGGACCAACTGGTCCGGCAGGTGCTGATGGTTCTACAGCAACTTGGCCAGTGCTTAATACAATAGGCGTTGATGGTCCGCAAGATGTAGCCATTGGCTATGTTGCCCACGAAACATTTACTCCAACTCCGGGATTGGGCACTGTGGCTATTGGTGCTTATGCTGGCAGAGAAGGGCAGAGTGGAAATGGTGTAGCAATAGGTTGGCAAGCGGCACAATTTAATCAAAATATAAGTGGTGTAGCAATAGGGTACGCCGCTGGACAACAGGATCAAGGTTTTGGTGCAATAGCAATCGGTCACCTTGCTGGTAATCAATATCAGGGAGATAACTCTGTTGCTATTGGTGTTAGGGCAGGCTATGACGGAAACGGTATTGCTCAAAGTAGCGGAACTATCTTTATCAATGCCACTGGTGTTGAAATGGGCGGAGTCTACGGACAAGAAAATAGTTTTTATGTAAATCCAATTAGAAGTGATAGTACACCCAGTGATATATTATACTACAATCCGACTACCAAAGAAATAACCTACGGTACGGCACCGACAAGCGTAAGCACTGGTACATTTGATCAAAGTCTTAATACCTACGATGATGTAGTGTTTGCTAATCTACGAGTGACTAACACTACTACATTCTTAGGTAGTGTGGTCTATGGCGAATATCAAGGTTATGACGATCTCAGCTTGATTAAAAATGAAGCTGTGGCAGTCACTCTAACAATGAGAAACCTGCACGATGACGGATCTAGTGAAATCGTCCTAGTAGATAGCTACAGCGGTGGCCTACACATCAGCCATCAAAATAGCAGTCAAGGATCTGGTGATTTGGCAGCTGGTGAAAACTATATTCACGGTGAAGGTCCCACTGATACATTAAACATTGGTTTATATTCCAATATTAATTTCTTTGCTGACTCTAATAAGTTTTATAATACCAATGATGCTACCACAAGTAGTATGCAGATCAGCAACGTTGACGGTATTGTTAGATTTAACAAAAACATAATACTAACCAATGGCAGTGATAGTTTAGAAGTTAGTCCAATTGGATTGACCAAAGATGGCGAAACACTTACACTTACTGTAGGTGGCGGATCATTTACCTCTGCCACTTTAGGTGTTCTAAACACTACAACTAATTTTATTATAGGTAGTGAAAATCAAGGTCTTGGCATACAATCCGACGGCATTACTGTACTTCAATCAAAGTTTGATTCTGGAGCACCTTTAATGTTGTTTGGTGGCAATGGTGCGAGTGCGGGACAGGATGGCGGCGGCGTCTTCATCGCCGGCGGCGGCACCTTGGATAGCAATCTCGGTGGTGTAGATATTCAAGGACAATATCTAGACATATTAACAACCGATGGAGTCCATATTGGTCCTCCACAAAATAATGGTTGGACATTTGACAACACAGATTTTGGATTAGTATTCCCAGATGACACACGTCAATACACAGCTTGGCAAGGTAGTACCATTGTCAGCGACACAGCACCCGGCGATGACCTAGGTCGAATTTGGTTTAATAGTGTAGACGGCCGGGCCTATGTCAAGTACAACGATAATTGGACGGACCTAAGCCCTGCACTAATACCTGCTCCTGAAACATATCTAGACGGATTAACCATTGAAGGTACTACGATTAGTGCTATTGATTCGACTGGTACGGTCAGCATAAGAACTGACTTAGACACTACATGGGAATTTGGATTAGATGGTGTACTAAATCTTCCATCAACCATTGGTGATATTAAGCGAGATGGTGTTAGTGTATTAAATCAAGGAACAGCAGATAGATTAACCACAGGTAGCTATAGTGTTATATTAGATGAAACTGGTACATTAACATTGCCTAATGGTAGTTCTATTGAATCTACTAGCGGCAATGGTATTGGTTTAACTACGGACCGTGGCACAGTACTATTTGGCAATAGTCCTGAACAATGTGTTCCTACTCAATCAAGTCATTTCCACATAATGCGTGATGACCCTACCGCTGTAGATCTATTCTTTGGTGATGACTACAACTATGTTAAATTACCTGGATATGAACTCAACCCAACTGCTCGATTTGGTGTGGAGATTGGCACAAACAACAGAAGCCTTGGCCCACAGAATATTGAAGTTTTTACAGTAGATGAACTTGTGCCGCCTGGCGGTGTTTGGCGTTTCTTTATTGACCACGAAGATTATCCCAACTTGGGAGCTTCTGTCAGCGTAGGTGACACAGTGACCACAGCATGGGGAACACCCATAACTGCCACAATCACAGATGTCATTGAAGAACCTGGAAATCAGTGGAAAATACATGTTGCTCAAGATATTACAGCAGGATTTGAAGAGCCTGGCGCAACCCAAACAGTTTCATTTGGTACACCGAGCGACAGTTATACTTGGCGATTTGGCACAGATGGTGATTTAGCAATACCACCAGGCAAGACCATTCGCGACGCCATGACCGGCGATGACTTGTTAGATATCAGAGTAGTTCGTCAGGACACATCACCTACAACAGGCAATGGCACCTTATGGTTCAACACAGTTGAAGGTAGACTCTACATCAAGTACAGCGATCAGTGGGTAGATGCGGCGCCCCTAGTTCAACCAGCACCAGACACTGACATTGATGTTGTATCTATTACATTTGCAGACGCAAGTGTACAAACTACAGCCTTTACTGGCACAGCCTTAGTTGATAGATTAGTCAACGGTGACAAGGAAGTTGTGTTAAACGCCAACGGTGACTTGCTTTCATCTAATGATATTGTAGCAACACCTGATGGAAGATTTGTCAAAGACTGCGGAGGCGATAGCGACACAACTAGTATGCGTTGGACCAGAGTACCCGAGAATCAAGAAGTAGAATTAATCCGTGTGTACACTGGTAATGCAGAAAACCCAGATGATATTGAACGAGCAAAGATCAGTGTTGAGTGGCAAACACTCACACAAACTGGCTTGTCTATTACAGCATTTGATGACGGCTCTGAATACACGTGGGATTTTAAAGGTGATGGACATTTAACATTGCCAGAAACTGGCAAGATCATAGGCGGACCCAACGGTGTTCACAGCATTGACATGTCATGGGATTTGTCTATCCTTGCTGGCCGAACAATAAAAATTAATCCTGGTAGTAGTGGAGTTGTTTCTCCTACGTATTGGAGTTTTAACTCAGATATATCAGGTGGCGGCATTGGGTTACCAGCAGGTAGTTCATTCGATGACAGAGTAAGCGGTGTTCTTATAGGTGGGGCGGGACAGACTGCTGTTAATCGTTTTTATACAAAAGTAAGTGACACATTATATCAAACTGTAGATGAAGGCGTTACCTATCAACTGGTAAATGAAGGCGGCACATGGGCGCTTTCAGTATTAGGTCAGGACAATCCTCGATACACTTCCACTAATCTCTTAACTTGGAATACTTTTGTAGGAGCCTCTCCTGCTCCTACTGGCGAATTAAGTACACGAGCAACTGAACTCTCAGTAGGCAATAATAATACATGGCGATTTGGCGGGGATGGTAGTTTAACATTACCGGGCACTGTGGTCAACAGCACAGTGCCCAAGACTGGTGGCGAACCTGGCACTCCTACTGCTCTAGACCTAACCAAATCTGTCAACAAACTAACCAACGGTGAATACACACTGGCCGACGGTACTGAAGGACAGATCATGTATCTTGTAAAACAAACGGGAAATGATGGAGAAACTACTATTGTTGAAGTTGCCAATGCTCGAGCTAATGGATCAATAGTTACTAATTATGGTCACAGACCATTTAGATTTGGGGCAATAAATGTAGATATAGATATACTGATCTTTACAGACGGTGCTTGGCAAGCAACGCCAGGTGACTGGGGACCTTAACGATAAATATCAATAGGATAAGACAATGGCAATAACATTCCCAACAGAACCCGTAACAGGGCAAGAATACGTAGCAGATAACTCTGCCACTTATCAATGGACAGGCAGTCGCTGGAGCACACTAGTTCCGTGGCTTGCTGGAAGATCACAATATGTAGCAGACGGCGGGGTCGCTGATCAAACCTACAACGACAACTTAGATAACACCCTTGGTGGAGGCGGAGCATAAAATGACAACAAGAATCAAACTACGTAGAGATACAGCCACAAACTGGACAACAACAAATCCTGTACTGGCCGCAGGTGAACCAGGTTTAGAAACCGACACTGGCAAGATCAAGTATGGTGACGGTGCTAGCAGTTGGATTGCGCTTGATTACAGCGGCGGATCACTAACTTCCAACAGCAGTATCGAAATAGAAACTGGTGATGCGGATCGTTGGTTTATTCGACTACGCAGAGAAGACGATGAGCAGGATCCCGAGTTCGAAGGTGTAACTGTTTACAGCACCAACTATGACAGCGAAGGCAACGCCATTGTTGTTGCTAACATTGACCTCAACGGTAATGCTAATGGTGACGGCATAGTAGTCGCCAAGTTTACATCAGCAGGAGTGTTAGTTTGGAAGAAGAGCATAGGTGCTCTTGAGGGCGACTACTATCCAGAAAGCAATGCTGTGATCGACAGTGACGACAACATCTTGCTTGCTGTGAGTCCAGATAATTCACAACTTAAAAATATTGTTAAAATCAACGGTGCTACCGGTGCTGTGTTATTCAGTGAAGAGATAGCATTGACTGAAAATTTCTATATTAGATCCATAGCCCTTGATAGTGCCAACAACATCATTATTGGTGGTAATTTTTACTTTCCTAGTAGCGACGAAGACACAGGGTTTGTGGCCAAACTGAACCCCACTGCCACTGATATCACTTGGCAAAAGTCCTTGACTGTTGACAGTGGTTACTCATCCATTAACTCAGTGGCCGTTGATTACAACAACGACATTATTGCGGTAGGTAGCGCGGAAGTTGAGATCACAGTCAACGGCGCTACAACTTCAACCTTTCAAATATTAGTGGCCAAGATCACTGCCAGTGGCGGTCCAGGTTGGCAAAAGTCAGTAAGTCTTGACAACGAAACACCTGAGGGTATAGCCCTTAACGTCAGTGTTGACAGTGTGGGCAACATCTACGGCACTGGCACATATTACGTTGACAACGCAGAAGCAGAAAGCAATCCAGGGTATAGCGGCAAGAAAAGCAATGCTGTAGTCATATTCAAGATGACCACATTGGGCGTGATGGCATGGGATCGCAGAGTTGGTCCAGGACCATGTAGCTGGGTCGGTGCCAGCACCGCAGTGGGTGACGATGGCGACTTATACCTGTTGGCCAGCACTTATCAAAGAAATTCAGCAGGCAACGCAAATGAAAGTTTGGGATTTTGGAATAGCGCACTGGCTCTAGCCCGATACAATAAAACCACAGGTGATCTCGTCTGGCAAAGTTATTTTGACAATCCGCTCACACAAGAAGTTCCAGGCGAACTCAATGATGCTCCTTGGAACAATGCTGTAGCCGATAATATAGCAGTCATGGGCAACAAGATACTTATTGGTGGATCAGTCAGACTTGGAGCAAGTGGTATCGACCTAGGGATCGGCATCTGGTCCGATGCAGATTATTTTACTCAAGGATTTCTAGCACAGTTTGACACTGCGGCCACAGCGTGGTCGGCAGAAGGTTGGACATTGATCACAAGTCGTATTCCTGGCAAGTTGACCAACACTCTAGTGGCAGTCAACGGTCCAACAGCATTACAAACTGACATTGCCATGACCGAAGGCGGCTCCGCCGGCATTGCCACACAGGCAGTGGGCATCAGCGTAAGACGCACTGCCAGCAAGATCAATACTTGGACATTTGGCAAGGACGGCACATTTACAGCACCAGCAGATGCTGACATTCGTCTACAACAACGCCAGTTGGGTTATGCCACAATGTATGGCGTGTTTAATAACAATAGCGATGACATTTGGTTTGAAACTGTATGCCACGACGCAGAGGGTTTTGCCTATGCTGTGGGCAGTGACTGGTGGTCCAGCGACCGTGCCCACATTTACAAGTTCACACCAGAAGGTGCGGCAGTATGGCAGAGAGAACTACGCAGTGGCGACGGTGCTGAGTTTACTGTTGAGGTTACATCAGGTGTCTACTCTGTTCCCACAGTGACCAACGGTGGTGAAGGATATAAAGTAGGTGATAGGATCATTATCGATGGTAACGATCTTGGAGGCGATGCCAGCAATACATTAGTATTAGAAGTGGCAACCATAACTGGTGCCACTGACTATGTTGGTGACGTTGCCACAGTTACCATTGCGAGTGGCACAGGAGCCGCCGTTACCGAAACATATACTGGTGTTCAAGACGATTATGACAACGCAGAGTGTGAAATAAGGTCAATGACCTATAATCCAATATCTGGCAACATTGAAGTCGTTATCACAACGACAACACAGTTAGGTGACCCTAACGCTCTGAGTCTTGACAGTGACTGGACAGAAACAGTGATTGTGACCATTGATTCAGGATCAGGCACAGTGGTCAGCACACGCACACTGCGAGACGAGGGTGATATATACGCTTATGATGCTGATGTTAGTTCAACTGGCAAGGTTGCTGTGGTTGGTGAAAAGTTCAACGAATACACAGAATACGGTGCCATTACTCCATTAGCGGGTAGTGGTGTAGATAAACTATGGGTTACCAAAGCAGACATTGATGCTGAACATTTCCCAGGTGAGGTTATTCCAGGTGGCGGCAGTTATTACAACGACTGGTGGATTACTGGCACTGGTATCACTGACCAGATTCGAATCACAGGTGTGAACGAATACACAGGATTAGCAACCACTAGCAATAACGCTGGTAGTGG
>Ga0209191_1002802_pt1 | contig 10605 bp, 7 predicted proteins | sample S_130626_EF_Meta_FD_187320 | JGI IMG/M metagenome (GOLD analysis project Ga0209191, IMG submission 187320) | Freshwater microbial communities from Lake Simoncouche, Canada to study carbon cycling - S_130626_EF_MetaG (SPAdes) (version 2) | ecosystem: Environmental > Aquatic > Freshwater > Lake ... | reverse complement strand
AACGATACGACGTTGGAATACACGGTGAACTTGAACATTCCCGAGGGGCACTACTTTTCACAAATTGAGGTATTGGCATGTTGGGTACCGACCGCGTCTAGCGAACAACGGAGCGTACTTCAAAATAATTTTTGGAAAACACCGAAAAATAATGAAATTTTCTGGGTGAAATCGGGGAAAACGCAGACATACGGCATTATCAACGCAACGACGGATGGAAAACACGCATGGGGAGTCGTACTTCTTGACTGGCCTAAAACGGTCGAAAACGGGCCAGCTCTCGATATACCGCGTTACAGATTTGAGGGAGAAAGTTCTACGTGGCGAAAATTTAACATTGTGCAACGATTTGGTACGAACAAAAATTTCTCTACACCCATCCCAGGTGGAAACTACGGATGGAAATTCAGATTTTATTTTGGAACTATGGGCGAGGTGCGATCGATGCTTTCTAAACACATGTGATTATTTTCTGAAAGCAAACGCCAACACGCCCACTGCGACAATTCCCAGTGCCAGACCAGCATGGTAGTTAAACGACATTTCTCTGTACATTCGTAGCCAATTTTTTGCTTGTTCTTGATCATCTATATGATTCAGCATAAAGTCGGTCTTGGGCGAGAGAATATAGTAAAAGTAATTCGTCAAGAAAGCGGTCGCGATTACAAGACAGATCATACCGGATGTGCTCATCCTCTCAAATTGCGTGTTGTAAATAATCAGACAAATTGAAAGAGCTACACCGAGGGCATACCCCTGATAGCTCAGCTTTTTTCTCTCTGCGGTAATCATTTCGTATCGTTTTTGTAAGTCTGCTGGAAGGGTCTTCTTGTAATTTTTTACAATTTCACTCTTGCCGGTCATATTGTAAAAATAAATCATGCCGATAACAAATACCGCGGCAATCATACACGAAACGGAGCACGCCATTTTGTATATGATGTATAAAATATATTTTTCATAGTATCAAGGTGTCAATATGAAGTATGATCATCATATTGACACTTCGGATAACTTAATGCCGAATTTCACGTGTAATGTATAATTAAATATCAAAGCTATTATGGCAACCTTTCAGTTCTTCCCTACCGATTTTCGGTCCGAGGACGTGCCCAGCACCAAGAGCTCGGACGAATATCACCGTATCAACATCTTCGGCAAATGTGCAGACGGCAAGACCATTCTCGTCAGGGCTAGATTCACCCCCGTGTTCTTACTCGAGGTTCCTGACTCGTGGTCTCCTTCTCGGACAAATCTTTTTATAACTGAAACGGCTATGAAATATGAGGCGATCCGTGATATGTGCGTTTCTATGAAACGTAAAAATATGTGGGGTTTTGACAATGGTAAACTGAGAAACCTAGTTCAGTTCGTGTTCAAGACTTCCGAGAAGATGAGGAAAGCAAAATTTCAGTTGAAGCGTAATTATCAATTATATGAGTCCTCAGTCGACCCTCTCATTCGCATGTTCCACATCCAGAAGCTCGACCCCGCTGGTTGGATGCAAGTGTCCAATGCTCATTCCGTGCGCGAGAAGATCTCTCGTTCCGACATCGAGGTCGAGACAACATTCAGGAACCTCACATCGTTCAAGTCTGACATGGTTCCTCCTCTCATCATCGCATCATGGGATATTGAGACATACTCGAAGGAAAGAAGGTTCCCACTCGCAACGAACAGGACCGACTATGTGACTCAAATCGCGACTTCTTTCCAACGATACGGAGATCCTCAACCCTACAAAACATCGGTAGTGTGTCTTCATGATACCGCCCCAGTGGAAGGAGTGGAGATCATATCATGTCCGGACGAGCACGATGTTATCAACACATGGATGGAAGTAATGCAGAAGGAAAAGATCGATGTGCTGATCGGGTACAACGTTTGGCAATATGATTGGAAGTATATTCACGGACGTTCGCAAATGCTGGTGGATGATTTGACCGGCGAGGATACCGTGGAAATTCATAATCTCGGAAGGATGGAAACGGGAGGCGGTTCCGTCATAGAACGAGATCTGAGCTCGAACGCTTTCGGTCAAAACTCCTTCTTCCTTCTCGACGTGCCTGGAGTGATGCAGATCGACCTTCTTCAGTGGTTCCGGAAGAACAGAAACATGGAGAGCTACAGCTTGAACAACGTGTCCAAGGAATATCTCGGCGATCAAAAGAATGATCTTCCCGCCATGCAGATCTTCGAACGCTTCGAAGGAGACGCGAATGACCGCGCGGTGATCGCATCGTATGCCGCGAAAGATACCACGTTGCCTCTGCAGCTCCTCAGGAAGATGGCGATCTTCGAAGACTTGACGGAGATGTCCAACGCAGTCAAGGTTCCGGTAGATTACATCAACTTCCGAGGGCAACAGATCAGATGTTTTTCGTGTCTGTTCGGCAAAGCTCGCGAGATGAATTACTCGATCCCGGACGACAAGGCTTGGACGACAGAAGGTAAGTACGAGGGAGCTACCGTGCTCGAACCCAAGAAGGGCGCTTACTTCACTCCCATCGCAGCACTCGATTTTGCCAGTCTGTATCCCAGTATCATCCGAGCTCATAACATGAGCCCAGAAACCCTGGTGATGGACGACAAATTCGACAACATTCCGGGTGTGGAATACTATGAGATCGAAACGGGGCTCGGAACCTTTAGATATGCACAGCGTAAGGAAGACGGTAGCTGCCAAGGAGTGGTGCCGGCACTTCTCGACGACCTGGCAAAGTTCAGGAAACACGCGAAGAAACTCATGGCGGAGGCAAAGAAAGCAGGAGACGAGTTCAAGGAGAATCTGCATGACGCAAGTCAACGTTCGTACAAAGTTGTCATGAACTCCGTGTATGGTTTCCTTGGTGCGAGCAAGGGATTCGTGCCAATCGTCCCCATCGCAGCCTCTGTCACGGCGACCGGCAGGAACATGATCGATCACACCGCGAAAAGAGCCGTAGAACTTATTCCAGGTTCCGTGGTTGTTTACGGAGATACAGATTCCGTGATGGTCAAGATGAACGTTCCAGACAAGGAAGACGGATCCGTAGACATGGAAGCTCACTTCAAGATGGCCAAATGGCTGGCAGGAGAAATCACGAAAGATTTCAAGGCTCCCAACGACTTGGAGTTCGAGAAAGTTTATTATCCATACGTTCTTTACTCGAAGAAGAGATATGCCGCGGTAAAGTTCGAGGAGCTTGGTGAGAAAGGTAAGATTGATGTCAAAGGACTGGCTCTGGTGCGGAGAGATTTTTCTCCCATCACTCGAGAAATCCTAAAGGAGAGTCTCGACACGATTTTGCACGCGAAGAACACGCCGACGGCAATCAAGGAGACGCGTGAAAAGATCAGGAAAGTGTTGGACAATGAATATCCTATGGAGAAATACGTGATGTCGAAGACTCTGAAGAACGATTACAAGAATACGTGCCAACCGCATCTTCACGTCGCCGACAAGATCTTCCAACGGACTGGATTTCCGGTCCCGAGTGGTTCGAGAGTTCCCTTTGTCTACATCGAGGATCGTGCGAACGTTGACATCAAACAATCTTTCAAGGCCGAGGACCCTGCTTTCGCTCGCGATAATGGTCTCATCGTGGACAGGTTGTTCTATGTGGAACATCAGCTTCTGAAGCCTATCATCAGCCTCTTCGACCCTCTCGTGGATGATCCGGAGAAAGAAATCTTTGGCGATGCAGTGAACAAACCGAAGATCGACCAACTCAAGAACACATTCAAGTCGGATATGAAGGTCGTCAAACGAGTCAAGAAAAACATAGCCAACAATCAGAAGGAAATCACATCTTTCTTCACAAAGAAACCTAAACTTGAAGCTTAGATTAATTTTATTAAAAAAATATAGGATTATAATAAGAGTGTAATGTCGTCATCGCCGCGAGAAGGATATCAAAAGCTCGTGAATGTTAGACAGAATGGAGGGCAGCACGTAGAAGTTTATGTTCCCGATACGAGACGTAGAATATCGCCAGAAGCACAGGCACGCGCGTTAGCCAGAACGGAGATCAAGGAGCAATACAAGGCAGCGGCGTTGGCAGAGGAAATAAAAGCAATCAAGAAACAGAGGAATAAACTTGTGGATAATCTGGCAAAAGCGGGAAGATCTCCTTCATTATCTACGGAAGCATTATCTGGAACTCCGAAGACATATGTCGATACGCAACCTGTTGTCACTTCACCTGTTGTTACTTCACCTGTTGTTACTTCACCTGTTGTTAAACCATTATCCGGAACTCCCAAAACATATATGTCTTCTCCATCTAGACAAACATCAAATGTTATCTCATCAAATGTTATCTCAAAAAATGTATCACAAAATACATTATCGGGAAATTTAAATTATAGCGCTCCGATTGGTCCACTTCCTTCATCATCGATGGGAGGATTCCAAAATAGACCGTTCGATCAGAAAATTAATTACACATCTCCGATCGGCCCGACGCAAGGACCCGGACTCGGAATGTCCTTCAACAGGAGCAGGAACTACTCGGCGCCAATTGGACCACTGCCTTCGTCGTCAATGGGAGGATTCCAAAATAGACCGTTCGATCAGAAAATTAATTACACATCTCCGATCGGTCCGACGCAAGGACCCGGACTCGGAATGTCCTTCAACAGGAGTAGGAACTACTCGGCGCCGATTGGGCCGTTACCGGGGCCTGACATGGGAGGTTATCAGGGAAGACCATTCAATCAGCAAATTAACTATTCGTCGCAGATAGGCCCGACGCAAGGACCCGGACTCGGAATGTCCTTCAACAGGAGCAGAAACTACTCGGCGCCGATAGGACCGTTACCGGGGCCTGACATGGGAGGTTATCAGGGAAGACCATTCAATCAGCAAATTAACTATTCGTCGCAGATCGGTCCAGAACCATACTCCGAGCCTGGGCCTGAGCCTCCTCTGACGAGAACGCGACCGAGATTGCGACCGGACAACTATGTACCAACGAGTGCCGATTTGCGTGGAAGCGGTCGCACGTCAACAAGATTGCAAAATGACAATGGTAATGATAATGACAATGACAATGACAATGAGATTCCACAAAAAACACCAAGACCACAACAGAGACCTTCAAAATGGACGCCCGAAACGATGTTACCGGGTAAAACCTTGGCAGAGGTAGAAGCTGTATACAAGCAAAAGAGAGCCGCCGCTGTGAAAAAGGGAAGAACAAAACTCGTCAAGGCGCTGGATAGAGCAATAGGGATTCGAAGAAAGCAATTCGGAGCTTCTCCAGGAAAGCCTGCTCAAACCACACCCGGTAGAACACCGGACAGGACGCCCTCTGGAAAAACACCGATGCAGACTACCCCCGAAAGAAATGCCGAGTATCTTCTCCCTGGGAAAACAGAACAGGCAGTCAGGAGAATTCACGCAGAGAGAAGAGCGGCGGCCGTGAAGAAGGGTGACAAAGAGCTTGTCGCTCGTCTGGAACGCGCACTTCCCATAAGACTCCAGAGGTTGAAATCTCAAGGTGCCAATGTGTTAGGATTATCTGTTGAACGAGTTCTGCCAGGTAAGACTTTAGAAGAGGTAGAAAAGACATACAAAGAACGAAGAGCCGTAGCGGTGTCAAAAGGAAGAACCGCACTCGTCAAGGCGCTGAATAGAGCAATAGGGATTCGGAGGAAACAATTTGGAGCTTCTCCCGGGAAGACCGCTCAAACCACTCCCGTAAGATCTCCAACGGGCAAAACACCGATGCAGACTACCCCCGAAAGAAATGCCGAGTATCTTCTCCCTGGGAAAACAGAACAGGCAGTCAGGAGAATTCATGCAGAGAGAAGAGCGGCGGCCGCGAAGAAGGGTGACAAAGAGCTTGTCGCTCGTCTGGAACGTGCACTCCCCATAAGACTTCAGAGATTGAAATCTCAGGGAGCCAATGTGTTAGGATTATCTGTTGAACGAGTTCTGCCAGGTAAGACTTTACAAGAGGTAGAAAAGACATACAAAGAACGAAGAGCCGTAGCGGTGTCGAAAGGAAGAACCGCACTCGTGCAAGCACTGGACAGAGCAATAGGGATTCGGAGGAAACAATTCGGATCTTCACCCGGAAAAGCCCCGCCTTCTCCCAGCAAGACCTCTCAATCTACATCCGGAAAAGTCCCGCCTTCTCCCAGCAAGACCTCTCAATCTACACCCGGAAAAGTCCCGCCTTCTCCCGAACAACTATTACCCGGAAAAACTCTGGCACAGGTAGAAGCGGAATATGCCAAAAGAAGAGCATCCGCCGTGGCAAAGAAAAGAACCGGTCTTGTTCAAGCATTGAATCGAGCAATTGTGGAAAGAAAGAAACAATTTGCAACGTCTCTTGGAAAATCTTCACAACAATCATCATCAAAAGTATTTCGGGTTCCTCCAGAAAGACTGATACCTGGAAAAACTATCGCGGAGATAGAAGCGGTATATGCGAAACGAAGGGCCTCCGCCGTGGTAAAAAAGAGAACCGATCTTGTTCAAGCATTGAATCGAGCAATTGTGGAAAGAAAGAAACAATTTGCAGCATCCCCGGGGAAAGTTCCACAAAAATTGGCAGAAGAAGCAAAGGCAAAAGCTGAATCAGACAGAGCGAGAGCGGAAGCAGAAAAGGCAAAAGCAAAGGCCGTGGAAGCAAAGAAATCTATTGAGAGAGAGATCATATCGAAAAAGAGAAAGATAAAAGATGTTGAAAAGAAGGCTCAACAGGCAACGAAAAATATAGGAACGGCTGATAAAGGTATAAGCGACGCTACTGTGAAACGTCAAACGAGGAGGGTCGAGAAACTAACGAGATTCTCGAGAAAGCGACAGCAGAATCTTCAGTCGGCTCAGCAAGCAAAAGGAAGATTAATTACAGAGCTGAGAGGCCTTGAACAAAAATCTGCCCAAATTACATCTTCGTTGGCACAATCTCAAAGGTCAGCTCCTCAGCAAATGCGGTCTCCTCAGCAAGCACGATCAGCTCCTCAACAAATGCGGTCTCCTCAGCAAGCACGATCAGCCCCTCAACAAATGCGGTCTCCTCAGCAAGCACGATCAGCCCCTCAACAAATGCGATCGGCTCCACAAATGCGATCGGCTCAACAACCTCAACGAACATCTTCCCAGCAAATGATGGATAAAGCAAAATCGCAGATACAGGCACAAGCAAAAACAAAAGCACAATCGGTGGGAAAACAGTTGGCAGAGCAGGCAAAGGCAAAGGCACAATCTGCTCTGGCACAGTCGAGTAAACAGATGGCAGAGCAGGCAAAGGCAAAGGCACAATCTGCTCTGGCACAGTCGAGTAAACAGATGGCAGAGCAGGCAAAGGCAAAGGCACAATCCTTCAAATTAGAACAAGAGAAGAGACAAAAATCCGCTAAACTCGAACAAGAGAAAAGACAGAAGTCCGCTAAACTAGAACAAGAGAAAAGACAACAAATAAAGGCACAATCCGCTAAACTCGAACAAGAGAAAAGACAGAAGTTCGCTAAACTAGAACAAGAGAAAAGACAACAAATAAAGGCACAATCGGCTAAACTCGAGCAAGTTAAAAAACAACAAATACAGGCACGAACCGCTCAAAAGAAACAAATGAGACAACCAAGACCGATGATGCGTCCTCAGAGAAGACGCTAATCAAGGGAGGGCGCAATTATAAATTTGAGGCTGCCCATGGATCCAACTGAATACTTTAGAATCAGAGGGTAAGACTCCTTCAGGTACAACTCCACTACCGAAGACAAACCAGAAGCCTTGCAGAAGCCGGTAATATATTTCAGGCTGAATTTATTGTCATAGTCAGCCTGGTCTAGTGTCTGAATGGTGCTGAAGTTCGAATTCCCGATGACTGTTGTCTGGGAAGCAAAATCCGTGGAAGACTCAAAGTCAGAATTGAATGATAGTTCGTCGCCTTTCTTGATAATCCGCAGATAGTCAGTGATATCGGACATATCTCTGCACAGTCGCTGGAAGTAATTGGAAGGAATCGTGACGATGGTGTCGAAATCAATGTCGTTAATCTCGATTAATACGGAGTCTATCTCGATGAGCTTCATGTCAAACTTCGTGATGGAATTTTTTTCAAAGTTTTGAATCGTGATCTCAAGAACGTGAGGGTTATTCGCGAGAGAACGAAGCAGGATACTGTCGTGGCTTCCGGCGGATCGAAGAAGTTTGAACATATTCAGCACGTTGATGCCGATCTCGCGAGATCTGGGACAATGATACTCCTCGAACGCCTCTGCGTCTAGTTTCAAGTGAACGAGACTCACTTTCGATCCATCCATCGCGGAAATCCGAATCCCAGTGGAGTCGAATGTGAGCACGACATCATGGATAATTTCTTTCAGCGTGTCAAAAAGAGACTTGATCACACTGCCCTGGAGCGTGCGAATGCTGAATAGAACCTCCTCAGACATTCTTGAGACTCAGATGCGCCTGTTTATTAAGTTATTTACATGGTTATTACTGTGTGATAATATCAAGGATCACATTGCAAGCAGCGTCTTTATCTTGCTCGAGCAAGATCACATGCCATGAATTGTTGAATTTCACGATTGACCGCAGGGGGTGTTTGGAGAAAAGATCTATATTCATCGCGGCGTTCACCTGCGTGTCTCTGACAGACTGCAGGCAGGTCATCTTCGTCTGGACAGTACGCATTCCAGAAAGCGATGACTTCGCCATCTTCAAAAGCTCATTGGCAGTGCCCGCCGTGATGCCAGATTTGAGTGTCAGAGGGTCGCTTGACCAAATTCTTCTATAATCCTCATCTGGATTTTGATTAATCTTGGTCAACTGGATATCAGGGACCATGCGTGCAATCACGGAAACGACCTTGGACATTATGTTGTAATAAAGCGTATCACCGGCGCCGTAAAAAGGAGAAATAAGAATCCCATGGCAAGCGTCATATTCCTCAAGGACTTTGGAAGAAATCGTCCCACCCAACGAGCACCCCATCACGTAGGTGGGATACTGGTTAAAGTATACATCCTTCTTCACAATGTCCATGAAGGTCCTCGCATCGTCGATCAGATCCTCGTGATTACGAATGACAAAACGAGAACCTTCGCTGTTTCCATGCCCAGCGTGATCATATGTCACAATATTAATCCCAGAGTCAATCAGGACTCCCTTGACGTTCTGAAGGTCATGCATGGCATGGCTCCCGAAGCCATGGAAATACACGACCGTTGCTTTGGGATTATTCGCACGGAGCATATATGTGGCCAGCTTAAGTCCATTTCCGTTGATAAAAGTTGTCATGTTTGTATCGGTGTTCATGTTTGTTTGTTTCTTACTATTTTATAGTATTATTTTACCGGGGGCAAATGATAATAGACATATTGATGACATGATATCGACGACATGTAATAACTTAACTGTTTATGCCTTACACACTTAACAACGGCGATGGGCTGCCCCGTATCCAAACGCCAACCCGAGAACGATGAATCCCCGGGGCCTCCTGAGACTTGGGTCGAGGATGGTCGTCAGAGGGATCCGCGAAAGGCCGAGGTTTGGAATGAGACTTGCAATGAGTTCAGAAAGCTCCGAGATAACTCCATACGAGACGCATTCCTTCGCAGAACAAAAAATACGGACGGAAGTATAAGTATTGACGATCGCGTTCACCAATTGTTCCTAACTACCGATCGTCGGGTAGCCACGTTCTACAATTGGGCGATTGATAATATGGCTTTTTCGGATATCCACAAAGCATCCAAAGACGAAGAAATCATCGATACCTGTCTGGCTCCATGCTGGGGAGCGGGCGTGCTCGGTCAGATTGTGTGGCGCGGCATCAAGGACGAGGAGGAACCAAATCCCGTTATCACTCGCGCCACAGAGCTTGGATGGGAACCCGTGAAGACCCGCCTCAATCGCATCCTGGCCCCTTCGACCGTATCAGACTCTGGAGCCATCAAGTGGAACCTCGGGCCGTAAATACTTCGCCACTATAAATGAAAGAGGCATATCGCTTTCATATCGACATTAAAATATTATGTAATATAAAAATGTTCTCTGTTCGCCTCTCCAAAACGTTTGCCAATCGCCCGTCTGTTGTATGCCGCCGAAAGAGAATGACAGTAAAAGCACACGCGGTGGTTCCAGAAATGATGGACGTCCTCACACATTACGTTTGTCCTGTCATAACAAAATGCGCCGATCTGTACATTGGAACAGAAGAACATCAAATGTCCGTTCTGACAAAGTTGCACGCCATCGCCGATCACTATGACATCAGAAACGCCGAAGAGCATGTAGTTCGCGCGTTGCTTATTGACGATGACATTCTCGCCGTTAAGATCGCCGATGCGACGGACGTGTATCACCAGTCTGTAGAGTATGTTAGAGAGATGATCTCTAAACTACCCGAGGTTTCTCGTCATTCTAATGTGTGATTGTATTGGTCGGTATGGGGACTTCACCGTATCGACAAACACATAAAAGCATGATCACATTTTGGAAACGAGCTGACATCCCACCTTATTGATCACACGGAATATATGAAACGATTCAAAGCTCTTCAGAGCGTACAACACCGAGAAGTTCACGACCCAAGATATCAGGAAGAGCCAGCCAGACTGGATATTTGTGTCGTCGATGCAACCTCCTTTGTGATACAT
>Ga0209191_1002799_pt1 | contig 10617 bp, 6 predicted proteins | sample S_130626_EF_Meta_FD_187320 | JGI IMG/M metagenome (GOLD analysis project Ga0209191, IMG submission 187320) | Freshwater microbial communities from Lake Simoncouche, Canada to study carbon cycling - S_130626_EF_MetaG (SPAdes) (version 2) | ecosystem: Environmental > Aquatic > Freshwater > Lake ... | reverse complement strand
GTTGATCCAGTGTGGCAGCTAAAAACTGTTTGTTGGTACTGGTCTGGAATATTGGTGGTAGAAAATCTACGCTTCTGGTTCTAGCCATTAGATGACTCCGCTGCCTGGTGCAGTTCTTATGTTGGTTGATGTCAATGCGGTAATAACTTCCACACTACTCACACCAGCTGCATTCACAAAGATTTCATTTGGGGCTGAACGTATTTCGTAGAGATCACCAAAGTATTTTAGTGGATCTAATGGAACTAATACCACAGAACTCACGATACCACCCATGTTGCGATGTATGTATGCTGCCAGTTCTGAGAAATAAAAGGTATCCCCAAAATTCCATGCAGCAATGCTGAAGTATTGATCAAGATTGGCCACCACTAGCGTTTTGATCTCGCTTTCGCTGGCAGTTGAATTTGCAGCACGGATCACCTTGATGGTGGCGCGAAGATTTTCTACTGCTTTAGGACCAAACAAAGGCTTGAATGTGACTGAATTTACCACCACATTGTCCGAGATCATTTTGTAGTTGTTGAGTCCTTGATAGGCGGTACTGAGTTCATTGATTGTGGGGACATCGGGTTCGGGCACTGTGCCAGTGCTGTCTCTGATCCAATTGGTGTATGCAGTGTAATAACTCTGTGTGACTATGTATAGATCAATGATGTTGGTGGTACCTGGATCTATACGATCTGTGAGTGGAGCATTATGCCTATATTGGAAATACAATCCTGAACGGCCTACTCTTGCTAGCCAGTCGGCTGTGATGTCTACTAGAGTTCTTACATTGGTACCACTGGTAACATTTACCGCACCAGTGATCGTTACACCGACAGTAGTAGCAGTTGCGGCTGCACTCATTACATACGTACCTACCCCACCTGTGCCTGTTCCTAATGAAACGATAAACGCTCCTACAGGAATTCCTGTACCAGTAACTTGCGTACCTACTGTGAGTGTTCCGGCTGTCACAGCGGTAATAGTTAATGTAGTGTTTGATGCGATAGATGCAGTTCCTGTAAATACGCCAGTTTTTACAGGAGTACCACCGAGTACCAGTTCATAAAATGCACCAATCTGTCCGGTAAGAGGGCCAGTATAGATTTCCTGATCATATGCGTAAAATATCTGTCCAATGATGTATTCGGCCTTGACCAATTCAATGTCATTCTGGGTGGCATACTTACTGTTTACTCGAGCTGGTTCAACCAAGAGATAGCGTTGCAAATTATCAAAGTCCACGGTCTTTTCAAAGAACACATATTTGGTGGTTGGATTCACGTCGGGTGCTACGATTTCATCAAAGAAATCTGGGTCATCGGCTATGCCATCACTGTCGCTGTCTCGATAGCTGACTATGACCTGATAATCATCCACGAAGCCATCTGACTGTACAGGTTGCCCGATAATGCTGAGATAGATATCACTGGGCAATGGACTATTTGAATCAGGCAGGCTGTTGGTTCGTAACACATTTACGTAATCACTGATGGTCTTGCCGGTCCTAGGATCATAGATACGATTGCTGGTTTCAAAAAAGAATCTGGTTTGAAGTACTGACCCAAAATTGTACACCAATGCACGGCTGGTCACTGTGTATTTCACTCCGTCTGTCACAGCTTGTATCATCCAGGAAGCGTCTTGGTTAGTGCCGGTGTTGCTCTGTGCGTTAGCTAGACTGAAATCTGCATCCACAGCAAGATTGTTTGATGTGATCAAATACCAGGTCTGCGTGAGATTGTCATATCCCAGTCCAAAGTTCCTGTACAACAAGATCTGATCAGCTATACTGGTTTCAAGACTGGTAGGAATGTCTGTTATCAGCAGCGGAATAACCTGCACTGGAATAGCACCTGTGGGTATGAAGTTGTTCAATATCACCGGGCCTTGACCAGCAAGTCTTCCGCTGGTAAAGTTGCCTTGACCTTGATTGGTACCATCCAGGTAAATGCTCACAGGACTAGCCCACAATTCAAGACGTTCGGCTGCCAGTGTGGGGATTCCCAATCTCAGTCGATTGTTGGAATCAAAATAATAGCCTGCAGGGGCAGCAAATTTTACCAGGCTACCAACTTGTATGTATTGAGTATTGGTGCTGGAATAAGTGCTGACAGCGGCAGGATTGCCTAGAGAATTCACAAAGTATCCCGAGGTTTCGTTGGCCAATGTGGTACTCTGATGCCAGGTGAGATTGTTTACCAACAGGTTGGGTCTGATAAAATTAGCATAGTAGAATTGTGTAAATGCATTGGTGATCAACAATGGCTGTATCTGGTTGGTGATCACACTGGCCACTTCATTCCTTGTGATCCAGGTGAACAAAAATGTAGGTAATTGATTTTCTTCCCAGATGGCTCCGTCCGATGCAAATATGTTTGTACTACTGTACTTTCCTGTGTTGTCCACCAGGTCAAGATATCTACTGGTGCCGATGCTGGCACGATTCAGCGCATAACTCTTGATGATGCTGTTGTAGGCAGTGAATGGAAAGTTGGTGTAGTCTTCACCATTGACCATGCGATTCTGAGTGTAGTATCTGGCCGGAGCACGTTGTTTGATCTGATCCAGGGTTTCTCGGGCCTGGGCATTGCTTACCGGAGTGGTGATACCACAGGTGAATGTGAGAGTCTGCAACTGTCCTGATCTGCTGACATAACTGATGGGTATGGCCACGCTCTGCATCTCATCGGGATTGATGATGTATGTGAGGCCGTTGCTGGCGCGAACATAGCAGCGAAACAATCCCACCGGCGCACTGGAGAAAACACCATCTCCAAATGTAAGTGTGATCTGATCATTGGCTCTGCTGGTCACAGAAAACAGTTTGCGTTGATCCGGGGCCAGCTGCTCCTGAGCCGCTGCATACACAGATTCCACATATTTCCATTCGGCTGACACATTGCCCACATTGTCCAGTTGAAACAACCAACGATCTTCATTGTTCACCCCTTCAATGTTGATGTCCACTGTGCGATTGGGAATACGTTCAGCCAGATTGAAATCTTGATTCTGAAGCACGCCTTGCTTGAAGTAGAAGAAATATCCGGTGTTGGCACTGGCAAACCCCAGGGCATCATTGCGAAATAGCAGATTGAAAATACCATTGGGCAACGGAGGAGGTTCGTAGATGAACGGAGCAGTGGCCGGTGTTCCCACTGATGTGGAATTCACTGCTTCAAACGGCATGTTCACTCCGTCCACTGTGGTAGTGTATGGAAACACTGGCAAGAATCCTGGCACCAGGTTGATGCTGTATTCAGATGTGTCCACACCCAGGATGGTGGTGCGATTTCCTGGCCGCCCCACACGTTGAGTATTCACCAAGGCTGCATTGATGATGGTGGCAAATTGCTCGGCCCAATTGAAGTTTGTGGGATCATTCCAGTTCACTGTGACCCCGCCAAGGTCAATGCCGTTGAAGTCAACTACATTTTCTGTGGTCTGCACCGAAAATACCTTGAGATATCCCTGTGCTTCTGTGTTGCGCTTGGGCGTGTAGCTCACAAGATTGGCCAGACGTACCACACTGTCTCTGCGCTCGGCTGTGTCAATGTAGTTTTCGCGAGTGTTTAGGTCATTGCGGAAACTCATGGCCTGACCCATGAATGCCATCACATCCAGCATGGCTATGAATTCTGATGATTCAATGTAGTCATTGAATGTTTCAGGATAGTATTGACGTAGATAGTCTATGAAACTTTTTCGCAAAGTTTCAAAGTCATAGCTCTGGAAGTCCGCTTCTCTAAAAGTCTGATAGATGCGTTTCCAGTCTTCGACTCCGAATACAACTGTTTGTCTAGTGGTGCGTGCCATAATGTTTTATTGTTTTGTTATTTACCAACAAAATAAACGGCTAACTTAAAGCAAAATTTGCTATGCGTTGTTGTTGGTCAAAAAACACACTCAAGAGTTCAGCGTTGGTATTGGGGGCAAATTGTATTTCTAATTCCAACAGCACACCGTTTTCCTGGGGATATACCCCAACATCAATGAGATTAATCCTGGGATCGCCGCCGGCCACCCGTTGCACTTCCTTGATTATGTTGCTGAGAGTGGTCTGATCTTGGCTTTCAAACAAGAAACTCCACAAGATAGTGCCATAACCCGGCCGACCGGGCAATTGACCTTGTGTGATATTAAAAGCGTTAAGCAGATCACGTTTGATCAACTCAGTATCCACCAGAGTGAATTTTTTGTATTGATTTTGAGTATTGAATCCAATAAATGTAGACATACGATATTTATGGAGGCGAAGACGCGCTCACAGGTCCCAACCGATTCAATGCCGCCACGATGACATCCTGATTTGCGCGAGCCTGTGCTATCTCGGCGCGATATCTAGGAATTGACTTGATTGCATCTGCTGCACGAACGGTATCTCCCACATCGGCAAAGTAGGCCCCGTACTTTTCTGCATCTCTGATTTGCCGTTCATTGATGCGTATGAGATCACGCATGTCTTCGTAGAGTTCATCGAGAATTCGTCTTGCTGTGGCCGGTCTCAAGGCATCGAGTTGGGCTGCTGTGAGCACAGGTGTGGTGAGCGGTCCGGTATATACTGCGTTGGTTGCAGCAACAGGTGCAGCGGCTGCTGGTGGTGAAAAATCCGGAGTTTCAATTTTGGCATCACCGATTATTGCAGATGTGGCCTGATTCACATTGGTTCTATTCACTGTGCTGGTGAACCCTTTGGCTGCTACTACTCCTGCTTGTAGGGGATTGCCCCCACCGGCTATGGCTGCATTGACATCGGCAAATGCCTGACTGAACTGTGCGGATGTGGCAAAATTGTTCATCTTGTTCACAAGGTCACCGGGTGCCTTGCCATTGAGCCATGCAGTGGCAGTGGCAGCGCCGAATTTGGTAGCATTGTTCAACAGTGGACCCAGTTGACTGGCTATTTCTGTGCCCTTGATGGTTCCCAGTTGTTTGAGTTGATCAAAATTTGCACTCATCAATCCCTGTTGCACACGAGTCTGCAGGCCGCTGTTGTTTAACACTGAATCTAGATTCACAGCACCCAACTTTCCGGTCCATGATGTAGGGCTGCTTAGGATCTCCTTGAATTTGTCCGGAACCTGTTTGATCTGATCTGCTATTCCTGGCTTGATCAAGCCCGACAGTTGCAATTGGTTTGCATCAAGCCCAAATTGACCAAGCCCTTTGGTATTGGTTATGGCCGTGGCTGCTTGATTCACTGATGCAGATGCCTGCGCCACCAGGCCTTGAATCTGATTTGATGCGATAGTTCCAATATTTAGAGAGCTGATTTTTGTGTTCACAAAATTGCTCACTGATATGGCATTGGGGATCAATGCTCCTAGTTTTGTAGGTAGATTGATCGAGCCGCTGATCTGTTTTGTGAGTTCTGTTGCTTTGGCCCCAATCTGTGCCAGGGCCGATGATAATCCTCCTGCTGCCTGTGTGACTGCGTTGACCACACCACCCACTGGAATACCGGTCAAGCCACCACTGGCCAATTGTTTGTCAAATATTGCCTTGGCCTGGTCAAATGTGGCGCCAGATGGACCTTGTATTTCAAACACCTTGCCATCGGGCCCTGTAAATTTAAAAACGCTCATGATGTTCTCACTAGACTCCAGTCAGTGGCCACTGGTTCAGCTGCTGGTGGAGGGGTGGGTGTGCCTTCAGTGAGACTCACCGTGGCTGCCACACCTTGATTGTGGTAAGGATAAGGTTCGTGCGTGGGTGCCCGAGTCACGATACTTTCCAGTCCATTGGGTTTTACTTGCCATCCAGTTGAATTGTCAAATGTGGTATCATTCAATGTGGTCTTGGGATACAATCGAGGTATCGAAACTGACGCTGCTCCACCGCCATTGAGATCAATACGACTTGCGTTGAATTTCAATCCTGACCCGCCGCTCCAGGATCCGCCGGCTTCACTTTGCAGTGCCAAGGTTCCATCACTGCGTACACCCACAGTTGTTTGACTGTACAAGGTCATGTCACCTTGACTGGCCATGTTCAATGTGGTAACAGCACCGATGTTGGTAGCTGCATTGGATTTCATATTGATGTTGCCGCCGGCAAACATGTTGATGTCTTTGTCCGCATGCAGGTTTATGGTGCCTTGTGTTCTCACATTCACTGAGTTGGTGGAATAGATGTCCACAGTGCCTTCTTGTCCCAGTTCGATCCAGGTCTGGCCATTGGCATGCACAATGTAGAAAAAGTTTTCACTGTCGTTCATCATGAGCTGATGACCCTTGGATGTTCGCAGTCTCACCAGTGCATTGTTGTTTTCTATGTCTCCATCATCCATGACCAGGGTGTGCCCCCCAAGTCGACCAATCACTTTTGCCTGTTCAGCAGTTATTGTTCCTTCAGCAAGTTTTTGTCGGATATCGTTTGATTTCAATCCGCCCTGATAGATGGGCCGGCCCGGAGTAGATACTCCATACACTGTGCTGGGGCTTTCTCGCTGTGCATTGGAAATGATAGGACCTCGTTCAGGATCATTGGCCAACCCTTGCTGGAAAAACACAGCGGCTTGATAACTGTGTACCGGTTTGGGTTCGTCATAAAATCTTCCATTGTTATCAATTGCATCATTGCCGGTGTTTATTTCGGTCACGGGCAATTGAGGAGAATTGGCAAAATACGCGGCCTGGGTTTTGTTACCTGTCACGTATTCAGTAGCAGCGCCAATGGCCGGTATCATGTGATTCAGTGCATTGTTGATCACACACCCAACATAGTACCCCTGACTGGGATCTCCTTCCACAAAGAAACACAACACTTCTGTACCGATATCTGGTGGAGTGAACCACATGCCATAACTGTTTTGATTTCCTGGGTAGGTTCCTGCCCCTGTATCAGTGCCGTTCTTTTCTGTTACTCCATAAAACGGCGGCAGGTAGTTGACCCAGCGCCAGGACTGCGGATTGTTGTCGGGCCCGGTGGCAAACTGCTGTATACGCACCTGTAGTCGCCCGGTTCTTATGGGGTCCACATTGTTCATCACTGTGCCAATGAATGGTCCCATTTCAGCAGGTTTGCCGCCACGATCAAATCGATAGTTGCTGGTTCTCCCTGACAGTTGTTGATTGTTTATGGTCATTGATGTTTGCTTTCTTTATGCATCTTTTGATAAGAGTTGAGGATCGGCCGATATTCCTGCCAGACTTGGGTTGTTGGCGCCGCTGCCATATCCACCCAGTTTAGATGGTGCTGGAGTTGGCACTATCTCTGTGGTCTGTATAGGTGGTGTTGCGGGCAGCGGACCTGCGATGGTGTTGCCCGTGATCGCATTTCCTGATGATTCGGCAGTTGGACTGGATCGATATTGATTGAGTATGCTGGTCTCGGCTGTTTTTGCCACACCAGCATTCCTGGGAAGATCAGCACCAGCGCCCGAGGTAATGCGGCGTGCTTCGTCATCAGCAGCAGCGTCGGCTGCAATGGCATCCTTGGTGATTTCAGTCGTGGTCTGCTTGCCGTCCAACAACCACACTCCTGTGAGTTCTTGTGTGAACTTGCCGCGACCAAATTTACTCTTGATTCCTGTGGTTTTATAAATCACAGATTGTTGTGCGATGCCGGCACGGCCATTTTCACGGTCGGCGAAATAGTTGTTTTGGCCAGGATCCATCAGTCCAGTTTCAAGATTGTAATCCACTGGCCTATTCCAGGCAAATTCAAAATATGGTGATCCGGCGCCGTAATTGATGGTGCCGTCGGCATAAAACGGTGACACAACAAATGTTCCGGGTTGTGGAGTCTTGGGTGATGGTATCCAGGCAGGATCTCCAATGGTGCTTAAACTTATCTTGGCCAGATCGGCGGTGTACAACATGTCGGCTGCATTGGCTGCTGGTTCAAACGTCTGGCCGTCGGCACCTTCTCTTGACTGATTGCTGGCCGGCTGAAATCTTTTTTTCCAGATCAAACTGCTGTTCACATGATTTTGTATGTTTTCTGCCTGTGCCAACCCAGTTTTGGTCACTGTCTGGGACCACAGGCCATTGAAACTTTGCTCAAATTGTGTTACCTGTGTGTTTTGTCCAGTGAACCAATAGTTATACACTTTATGCACACCGCGGAATGCACCCGGATCAAAATATTCACTGGTCAATGTGGTCTGATAAGGAGCCACCTTGTAGATCATGCGATACACATTGCAATTAGCAGTGGTATCATAGGTTAGTACTCGCGCTTCGCAGCTGATGTCAAACCATGCAAACACTTGGTTTTTTCCACCTGGGGCGGTCCACTTGCCATTTACCCATTGATATTTTTGTTGATCAAAGATATAACTACTGTTACGCATGACTTCGTCGATAAATTGCACTATCTGTTGGCCGGCGGTACAGGATCTTATCCTTATGGCAGGATTCATTTTTTGTCTGTAGGAGTCCAGCTTGGCTCCTGTTAATGGTCCGTTACCTTCTCCGGTGAACACTTTGTCAAGATCGTTTGTGCTGGGAGTCATCCTTGCGTCGGACAATATGGGGTCAAGGAACTGTATTTCATACTGATCTGCTGGGCCTTTGCCTTTGCGCTGTTCGGCCCAGTACAGATTCAATGCAGCACACAATCCAGTGGCTTCCATGGTACCCACTCTGTAAGGGGCACTGGATGCCTTGGGAGGTGGTATAGGGCCACCGACCGCTCCCGTGATCTGTCGGGCTTCGGTATCGGCTCGGGCTGCAAGTGCCAATGATTCACGCTGGAATTCCTGTTCCAGTTGCGCGGCCGACACCTGTTGTGTGGCGCCTGCCAAGATGTCTTTGGTTGTTTTTCCTTGAAATTGGAAGTTTTGCGGTATGCTGCCACGATCGGTGCTGAATGCAGTGAGCTGGTCGATCGGAGCACCTCGTATGCTGTATTCTACCAGTTTGTTGGCCACTTTGAAATCAATGGCTGTGATATTGAAAGGTATGAACTTTTCAATGGCCGCTTGTCGATCAGTTAGACCTTGCCGACTGTCAATGGGTATGACTAGATTGCCTTGGGGGTCATATCCGTAGAATCTAATCACCATGCAATAGTGTGCTTCGTTGTAGTTCACTGTGGTGCCTTGGGGTGCCAGGCCTTTGCTCCAGTAAAGAGCGTTTACGGCTCGCACCAGATTGGATTGCAAAGAAATTCCGTTGGGTTCGGTCACGGTGAAGCTCAATGAACTTAATTTTGCTGCGCCTCTGGATCCCGGGGTGCCGCTGATGGCTGCGTCAAATTCAAAATTGTCCAGGTAATAGTCCAGAGTGAAAAATGGGTTGCGTCCGGCAGAAGTTGTCTCAACATAGCTCTGGCTTTTTGTCTGTAGTGCTGCGCCGCCACTCTGTGCCAGCAAGTTCCAGTTGTTCAACTGTTTGATGTCGCTCGTGAGCAATGAGTTGTAGGCAGCATGATCCAGTAGATACCAACTGAGATTGTATGTGTAGCTGGCAAATTGATCTAGGATATTGTCTTGACTCTTGATTGCATTGCGAGCACCGGCATACAATTCATCCAGCCGGTTGACCACTGTGGGTCGAAATGTCGCGGCGTCTTCTCTCTGAGCACCCACTCCGGGAGTGCCGCCGGTGTTTTGCCTGTTGGGTGCTGCAAGTCCCCGTTCTACTGCGATTGTGTCCGGTGGCGGCGGTGCGGGAACCAATGAAGGAGTGGTAGCACTAGTTCCTCCTGGTATGCCTTGGCTTGTGGTCAGAGTAACCGTGGCAGCATTGGTGCCAACATCTACATTACCATTTGCTGCGGTCTTGGGCAGGTCTGCATTGGTAGGTGCTGCTGCGGCTTTTTCTTTCACTCTACCGTCTGGCCCGGTTTCTTTTTGTATAGCGGGTGCTGCACTGTTATTGGAACCGTCATCTCTGGCTGCCTGAGCAGTGGCTGTGGTATCAGCTGCGCTGGAAGTCCGACCGGCGTTCAGCTGCTGGTCCAATTTTGCTTCTAAATCAACTTGTACAGCTTCTATTGCTGTTATGTTCTCCTGAGCCTTGTCAATCTGAGATTGCAAGAATGCTCGGTTGCCCGGTGTGTTGGGGATAGGATTGGCCAGTTGTATCTGTGCCTGTTTGAGCTGTTTTTCAAAATAGTCAAGTTGTTCCCCTGCACGGTTGATTTGTGCTTGTATAGAAGCGTTTGAAGCCAGAATACCCATGATCAGAATCCCAGTGCGCTACGCAGGGTGGTTATCTTGGGTAGATAGATCAAGGTACCCACTTTGAAATCCAATGGAGGTTTGGTGAGTGTGTTGGGATTGCGTTGATAGAATACCCACCAAAGAGTGGCATTGTCGTAAAGGTCAAATGCCAACATGTCAGGCCTGTACTGATAGGTCTGAGTGATGATCAGAGTCTGATCATCACTTTCCTTGGGGAAAGGCCGGTTGACCATCACATCCAGAAAGAACTGGCTGTAGGGAGTGAGATAGTACGCACTAGTGCTGTCGTAATTGGCCATTACCAGAATCCTTGTTTCACTAACGCACCATTGGCAAACTGTTTGAGACTGAACTGTCGGCTGGCCTGATTGCGTGTGACTATCGGCAACAGACTGACGGATATCTCTATCTTGGTGGGCACATAGGTGGGAGAATTTTTACTAAAATTGGGTGCCGAAGGCTGACTCACGATGCCACCTTTTTGTATTTTTTGACCT